>Ga0307434_1000102_pt1 | contig 74419 bp, 64 predicted proteins | sample SalMarWE160220MG_FD_202156 | JGI IMG/M metagenome (GOLD analysis project Ga0307434, IMG submission 202156) | Salt marsh sediment microbial communities from the Plum Island Ecosystem LTER, Massachusetts, United States - WE1603-220 | ecosystem: Environmental > Aquatic > Marine > Intertidal zone >... | reverse complement strand
GCTCTCGGTCGGCATCTTGTTCGGGTCATCTGGTCAATGCTCAAGAACGAAAGGGACTACGAACTCCGGGAGGTGAAGCCAATGTGACTTGAAAAATCAAGTGGAATGTTCAGACCTTCGTTCTTAGGATTTCGTCACAGGGAAATTCTTGAGACGCTTGCCATGATTCCTCAAGGAACAGCCTGAGATAGGGTCTATGTCTCTCGAATTCGCAAGAACAGAATTGACACCCGCCGCTCTTCGACATACTCTGTTGCAGAGTCACAATAATGCTCGTTAGACTCACAGATTTTCGTTAACCACAGCGTAGAAAGGAGGTGATACCATGGATGCAACGGCGATAGTTGCACCGATACTTCCAGGAAAGCTGGACGAATGGAGAGCATTCAGTCGGGATTTGCATGAGGGTCCCAGACACAGCGACTTTACTGCCTTCATGAAGAAGTGTGGTGTGTCACGGATTCGCTGCTGGGGACAAGAAGGCTCTGAGAGCGCTATGGCGATCATCCTTTATGAGGGAGAGACGCCTGCGGAGTTCATGCAGCAGATGAAAACCTCTCAAGAGCCCTTTGCCGTATGGTCCCGTGAGGGATCAAGGAATGCAACGGCTTCGACTTTGCAGGGCCCCTGGGACCGCCACCAGAGCTGGTAACCGACGCTCATGCGGCCTGAGGGAGCTCGCCTATTACAATCTTGAATTCACTAATGTTGAGGTCGAGGCGTCGGGGTCAGACTTTGGAAGCGCCGTCAAAAGCCGGAGGTGTATAGTTGGTGAAAGTCTGGCACAGGGAAGGGTAGGCGACCCACCTCTGACCCCCAGCGTCCTTTATTTCGGTTTCTTCAGCCGTGGAATCTGGTCGGGATCCACCAGCAACTTGATCGACCTGGCCATTCCGGGGCTTCGACTGATGAATCCCTTTTCTTCCAGCCTCAGGATCATCTGATGTATCGTTGGCGGCGTGACACGGAAGAATCGCTGCAAATCCGCTTCCGCCGGCGGTCTCCCGTTGATCACGGTGTAGTTGTAGATGAACGCCAAGTACTGACCTTGTTTATCTGTGACCGTCCTTGCCGTCCGGATCATCAATCTCCCGACAGAACGTGTGGCTCAACAGCGGCGATTAGCCGTCCGCTGCAGCCGATTGTTCAGACTTCTCACATTTCGCCGCTTGCTAGCGTGCTAGCGAATGCCTCCACGGTTTCTTTAACCTTCCGGGCGGCTCCATCGGCGTCCAGGCCGGAGATATCAACCTGAAAGGTGGCCCGCTCGTACGTCTTGCGGAAGTAGGTGATATCCTTCTTAATCTCTCTCAGATACAAGCGTTTCTCTTCAGCCGTTAGTTTCTTCTCGATCGGCCGGGAGTCTTCATCGTAGAACGTGATTCTCTCCAGGATGTTCTCCGGTTTGTCGTTGAGCACGACGGTGATTCCACCGGTCTTCTTTACGACACGCAAGTATCCTCCCATGAGGCCGCTCGGCGGCAAGGCTATCACGCAATCCCGGCTCTCCGGGCGGTTCAATAGATGCACCAGAGCCTTGGCCGCTTCGTTTCGAAACGAATGCATTGTGAGGAATCGATCCTGCAGCCTTTTGATCGAGGTCCCAAAGAATCTCTCGATCTCCTTGTCCAGATCGAAGAACTGGCAACCCAACAGCTCAGCCAAGCTGACTCCGATGGTCGTCTTGCCTACACAGCTGACCCCTATGAGAAACACTCGCATATCTAACCGTCTCTTTCCTTACCGGTCCGAACAATGAGGCTAACTCGCGCGCGCTATCGCGCGGCGAGCTGAGCCTCTGGTTCGCCGCATCTCAGATGTCTCTTGGTTCGAGCCGCGACTTCCAAGATCCGGGGTGCTTGTGAAGATGCATGACCGCAACAATCAGAATCGTGTCACCCCTGACCTGGTAGACAACGCCATATGGAAATCTGTTCGTGCGACAGCGGCGGGTTCGTTGCGAGAGCGAGGCCCAAGCATCAGAATACTGAACGATACGTCCAATCGTTCGTTTCACCTCGGCGGCAAAGTCATAGCCGAGACCTTCGCTCTGGGTGTTATAGTAGGCTATGGCATCGACGAATTCTGCTTCGGCAGGATCGAGAAAATCGACGTTCATGAGGACCGCTACCCGTCAATCTTTTCGAGAACATTGTGTGCTGGCGTGGCTTTGATCTTACTCTGATCGTATGCATCAATTCGATCCTCGACCTCTGCGGCCCATAGAGCGTCGATTTCTTCTCGGGAGGGAAAATCGAAGCTGGAGAGAATCTGTTCAACCAACTCTGCACGCTCAACAGGTGATAGGTCTAGGGCTTCGGACAAAATCTCTTCAGTTTGCGCCGTCATGGGAGCACCTCACTATCTTGACTATATGGTCAGTGTACGCGAGCAACACGTGAATAGCAATCTTCGGCCGAATATGATCTTCCGCGACGAACACTGATTAGTCTGAACAGCCGCTCAATACTACCGTGATCTATTTTGTATGTCAATAACGTTCACAACAGCCTTTAAGGGTTTTTCATGGCTGGTATTGACAGGAAAACTGCTGCGTGGCACGATAGGGAGATGAGGCTCCTGGAAATGCCGGGGACGCATACCACAATCCCTCAAGGAGCAGCCAAAAAGGGTTTGTGTTACTCGAACTCACAGGAAAACAAAACATCGGGTTAAACCTTGCTTTTTGCGCCTTGTCTCTCTTCCTCGATTCGTTTGGCGATTTAGCTCAGGGTGGAAGGCTGTAAGTCAAGACGTTTCTGTAGCGCCGTCGGTGCATAGCCATGGGTCATGATCGCCCCCCGTGAATCTTCTTCGCGGATATATCGATTTCATCTTGGCCCCTCCTTCAGCAAGCTTATAACCTCGGAAGGGGGTAAGCCTATCCCCTCTCCAGCCACTAGATCAAAATGATGATCGGCATGGAGCAGGCTACAGCCGTTCTCCACAGCAACAGTCATGATAAGTACATCGGTTGCGGGCACGGTCAATCCCTTCCGTCTCATCTCATAGGCTAGGTGAGAAGCTCTCTCCCACGTTTTAGGTGTGGTTTCAAGTTGGATAAGCGCCCTCAGATCCTCCTTAAGCTCCTGATACTCCCTTTCCGTCCTCGCTCCAGAGAGGAGTTCCAGCATGATAATCCCTGCCGTGGCCGCGCGATTGTCCGCTATCCGTCGGTCGACTTCATCCGTGGCGCGGGAGGAGGTCCGTTTTCCTAGAGCTAGGATCCAAGCGGAAGTATCGATCAGGGTAGCCTTGGGAAAATCCCTTACTTGCCCTCGCTCTTGGCGATTCGGATCTTCAGCTCTCATGCTGTCTCATCCATTCTAGCTCCTCCAACGAAAGATCCAGATCCAGGTTGCCCAACTTGGATCTCAACCTCTCCCTCTTCTTCTGTTGGACCAGGGCCTCTAAGGAGCGTTGGATGGCCTGGCGCTTCGTCTTGACCCCCAATAGATCCATTACTTCTCTCACCAACTCCTCATCTAGATCGACAGTCGTGCGCATAGGCATCACCTCTGGGCATAATTATACGGGAAATTGCGCGCCAACCAAGTATGCCCTCACATCCCTTGTTGCATTACAAGCCCCCTTTCTGCACTAGCGGTCGATCTCCTGGAGCATCTCCCAGACGAACTCCGCTGCCCGCCCGAGCGCCGCAGCGGAAACGTGCTCCAGCGTGTCCTCGCAGGTGTGCCAGTAGGGGAGAGAGTCAGTCTGTGGGTCCCTCCCTGCGAGGCAGATCGCGCGGTAACCCAGGCGTCGCAGGGTCTGTACCTCATCGACCACCAGCATCTCAGTCGATCCTACTTGCAAATCGCTCCGCCTCTTCGCGGTCTCTTCCGCAAGCTTGAGGAGCCCTGGATCGGGCCAGTAGTGTTTGATGAGTCCCTCCTTTGTGAGGTAACAGAGCTCCCCTCCTCCGACCCCTTCCAGATCGATGAAGAGAGCCTCGCGGAACTCGGAGTGTTCTTTTAGAAGGACCTTCAACCCGCGATGATCTACCTCTTCCGCGCCGGTGAAGGCAAGAAAGACCTCGGTCTTTTCAAGCGGGTCTTTCGTGAGCCGCTCTGCCAGTCCCAGATTGACCGCGACACTCGCCGCGTTGTCATTCGCCCCCGGGGAGTAGGGACGTCGCATCTCTGCGAGAAGGACGATGAGGGTCGCCAGGATGTAGAACGCACCAAGAAAGGAGGCAAGATAGGGCCAGTGCCATCCGGTCGCAGTCCCAAGGAGGTAGAGGAGCCCGTTCGCGCTGTAGACTGCCAGAGTGGCGATTGATCCGTACTTGATGGTCTTGGCCTTCCCTGCGCACCAGGTAAGACGACAGCGGTTGCTGTCCAAGTGTGAGAGGACTACAGCCCTTCGTCTAGCTTCCCTTTTTGGTGCGATGCGGGCGACAATGTTCCGGCTTGGGACACGGGGAAGCAAAAACCGGATGGGGCTATCGGCGCGGACGATCGCCCACCAAAGGAGCACTGCAGCCAGCCCGGCCAAAAGCGCCCCTAGCCAGCGCGTCCAGCCCGCCCAGGGATAAATCATCGTTCCGCACAGAGCCAACAGGGCAGCTGAGATGGGAAACCAGTTCATATCCCCCACTGCAAGAAAACGCTGTTCATTTGCTGCCAAACCGAGTTTTTGTAACTGTTCACGGACGTAGTGCGCCGCTTGCTCCTCTCCTTTTGTCCCTGTCCCCCGCGGGCCGATCTCTCGCGCGAGGGCTTCCACATGCGTTAGGAGTGCTTCATTCATATTCTGCGCCCACACTCACGATAGAAACGGTTTAATATGGCGTAGGATCTGATTTCAAGCCGATGGCACCGACTCCACCGCTCAGAAAAGATGTGTTTCACTCATGCCCGATAATTCTGTGGCTAGTGGCGCGTAGCCGCTCGAGCAGGACGTCCTCGTCAATCCTTTGCTCTTTCAGGAGCTCTGCTACCTGGGGATCATCGTTGAGAACGGAGAGAAGCGATGTATTTGTGTCAAGTGCTCGCTTCGATGCCGCCTTGAGCACCTCATGCACTTTGCTTCGCACCATTCCGTGCTCAACTAACTCAATCAGGAGAATCTGTGAATAGATCGCTCCTTTCGTCAGATCGAGGTTTTTTTGAATTTGCTCCTTGTGGACCACAAGCCGGTCAATAATGGTGGTCATCTTAACAAGCATGTAGTGGGCGAGGAGGAAGCTGTCAGGAATGATGACTCGCTCGGCGCAGGAGTGAGACATATCTCTCTCGTGCCACAGGGCGACATTCTCCAACGCCGCTTGAAGGTTTCCCCGCAACAACCGCGCCAGTCCACAGATACGCTCTGAGGTGATCGGATTGCGCTTGTGGGGCATAGAGGAGGAGCCCTCGGGTGCTGGCTCCTCGACTTCACCAACCTCGCTGCGCGAAAGGTTGCGGATCTCCAGAGCGATCTTCTCCAACGTTGCCCCCGTTATCGCAATAGCTGCTATCACTTCGGCGTGCCGGTCGCGTTGAATGATCTGGCTTGACACCCTCACCGGTTGAAGGCCGAGGTTCTTGCAAGTGAGCCTCTCCACCTCAGGAGAGACCTGCGAGTAGGTCCCCACCGGGCCAGAGATCTTTCCCACTGAGATCGTTTTAAGTGCCCGTTCGAGGCGCTGGATGTCGCGGCCGACCTCCTCATGCCAGATGAAGAACTTAAGCCCGAGCGTCGTCGGCTCAGCGTGCATCCCGTGTGTCCGGCCAACCATCACCAGGTCCTGGTACTGGCGTGCCTTTTTAAGGAGCGCCTCCTGAAGTCGGTACGCCACTTCCAAAATAATGTTTAGTCCATCGCGCATCTGCAGTGCGAGGGCGGTGTCTTTCACGTCAGACGAGGTGAGGCCACGATGGATGTATCGGCCGGCATCACCTGCCTGCTCCTCTAACGAGCGGATGAAGGCAAGCAAGTCGTGCTGAATCTCACCCTCGATCTCCTGGATACGGGGAAGGTCGATGCGAACAGTCTTCTTAACAGCAGCAAGCGTCCCCGTGGGGACCTCCCCGAGTTTCTCCATTGCCGTAAGGGAAGCGAGTTCCACCTCAAGCCACCGCTCGTACTGGGCTTTTAAGGTCCACAACTCCTTCATCGGTGAGAGGGTATAGCGGTTGATCATTTCTTCCTCCTTTCAAGGTAGCCTGTGTAGAGAGTGTCTTGCCCAACTTGCTCTACCTCGATATCGTGCAGCAGGATCCCTTCAAAGACGTATTCGCTGCCGATTCCCCCCACTGCAGGGACCGCATCGCGGCCACCTATGATGATCGGGGCGATAAAGAATGAAACCTTGTCCACCAAGCGAGCACTAAGGAACGAGGCGGCCGTCTCACCACCGCCCTCTACGAGGACCGAATCGATGCCTTCCTCGCCGAGGCGTTTCAGTAACGACTTAAGGTCAACCTGACCCTGGTCTGCGGGGAGTCGCCATACTTCCACCCCCAAGTCGAGTAGCGCTTGTTCTTTGTCTCTAGACATTGCGACGGTGGCAATGATCGTTCTCCCCGCGTCGCGAAGGAGCGTCGCCTCAACTGCGATCTTGCCTTGCCCATCAAGCACGACCCGGATCGGATCTTTACCGAGGACATGGCGCACGGTGAGCCTGGGATCATCGACGATCACTGTTTTTAGACCGACTAAGACAGCGGCAAACTTTCGCCTAAGCCGGTGTGCCTCCCTCCGGGATGCTTCTCCTGTGATCCACTTTGAATCTCCTGTTCGGGTGGCGATCTTTCCGTCAAGGCTCATGGCGAGTTTGAGCTGCACAAACGGAAGGTGGGTGGTGATGAACTTGAAGAAGATCTCGTTTAACCGTTTTGCCTCCTCTTCTAACACCCCTTCTGTGACCTCGATCCCTGCCTCGTGCAGGTGGCCGATTCCTTGCCCGTTGACTAACGGATTAGGATCCCGACAGGCGATCACTGCCCGCTTGATCCCTGCGTCAACGATTAGCCGCGTGCAAGGAGGGGTCTTCCCGTGATGACAGCATGGCTCCAGGGTCACATACAAGGTGGCCCCATGGGCATTCTCTCCAGCCTCCTCGAGGGCAAACACCTCGGCGTGCGGCCCTCCGAACGCCTTGTGATAGCCCCGACCGATTATGACTCCGTTCTTAACTACGACTGCACCGGTAATCGGGTTTGGGTTGACCGCTCCTTCGCCCTTTCTTGCGAGGTCAAGTGCGATACGCATGAAGCGCTCGTCATTCGTTGAGTTTATTGAGTTCGTTGGGTTCATTGGGTTTATTGAGTTCGTTGGGGGTCATCCTGCCGCCTCCAGCAGGGCACGCATCGCTGCCAAGCGGTCCTCCTGTTTAAAGATTGACGAACCGGCCACGATGAGCTGTGCTCCGGCTTCCACGACACTACGGACGTTCTGTGGCCCGATTCCTCCGTCTACCGCGATCATGATCGATCGATCACCGATCTTTCGGCGGAGGCGGCGGATCCGCTCGATGGCTTCCGGCATGAACGCCTGCCCGCCGAACCCTGGCTCCACGCTCATCACCAGGACGAGGGTAACTTCATCGAGGTAAGGGAAGATCGCCTCAAGAGGCGTCTTTGGTCGCAGTGAAATTCCGACATTCGCGCCGATCTTCTTAATCACGTCGATCGTAAGGACGGGATCGTCCTTTGCTTCGACATGAAACGTGATGAAGTCACCGGGTTTCACGTCAAAGTGGGGGGCGTGTATCGCGGGGTGGTCGATCATCAAGTGGATGTCAAACGGCTTTTGAAGGCCGCGACGAAGGGAGTTGACCACCGGTGGACCGATCGTCAGGTTGGGAACGAAGTGGCCGTCCATCACGTCTATATGGAAGTAAGAAGCAAGAGGCTCAACCTCTTTTGCCTCCTGCCGCAGTTGTCCAAAATCAGCGGCAAGGAGCGATGGGGCAAGTTTCATCGTCTTCTATTCACCGATAGGAGCATGAGAAGCTGTAGTGCGGCCATCGCGGCAGCGGCGACATAGGTTAACGCAGCGGCGAACAGAACCTCCTTCACCGCTCCTAGTTCCTCTTCATTTACCAGGAGGCTTGAGCGGAGGGCGACGACCGCCCGCCGGCTGGCGTCGAATTCCACTGGGAGGGTCACCAGAGTGAACAGTACGGCGAGAGAGAAGGCGAAAATCCCGACGGTGACCAGCATTTGGTAGCGAAAGATCAGCCCTACGAAAAATAGCGGGAGGGCAAGCTGTGATCCGAAGTTTGCTAGGGGCACTATCGCCGTACGAAGCACGAGCGGTTTGTATCCACGCGCATGCTGAATAGCGTGGCCGGCCTCATGTGCTGCCACACCAACCGCTGCAACCGACACCGACTTGGGATCGGAGAGACGTAATACCTTTCCCCGTGGATCGTAATGGTCAGAGAGCTTCCTCCGGGTTCCCTCAACGGCGACATCACTGACCCCTGCTCCCTCCAGGATCCGTTTCGCAGTCTGCGAAGCACTGGTCCCGTTCGCAGTTTGCACCTGAGAATAGCGCGAATAGGTCGAACGCACCTTGTACTGGGCGTAGATTGCCAAGGCCAGCGCTGGCAGCAAGATCAGAATACTTGGCCCCATAAAAAACGGAAGTCCCCAGAACATCCCTATCCCTCCTTATCGCAATCTCGCTGTTTAAGTATACGTACTCTAGCAGACAACGGCAAGGGAAAGCGGACGAGAAGGACGATTAAGCCCGCAGCAGCCGCTCCACCAGCGAGATCGGCAAGCCAGTCCAAGAGACTTGCTGCCCGGGTGACGATGAAGAACTGATGAAACTCATCACTTCCTGCGTAGACTGCGGTAAGTACTAAGGAGGAGAACAGCCGACGCCGGGCCGGCAGGACCTTCCAAGAAAGGACAAAGAAGACAAAGAACTCCAAGAAGTGAAGGAGTTTATCTCCGTGTGGAAACGGGACGAGTGGCTCGCCCGCCTCTAACGGGAAACTTGAGAGGATAAAGATTGCACCGGCATAGAAAAGGAGGAGGATGGCCCATAGCACTCTTTGTCTTCTCACGTTTTCTCCGATGATTAAGGGAGAGGGCCTGTAAGCCGGATTCTGTCCTGGGGGGTCATTCATCTGCGCGGCCTACCCAAAGGCTCGGACGGGCAGCCCTCAGATGCCTTTCTACTTGGCCTTGCTCCGGCCAGGGTTTACCGAGCCGGCCTGGTCGCCCAGGCCGCTGGTGGTCTCTTACACCACCGTTTCACCGTCACCTGTGCCCGTGGAAAATACCCACATGGCCATCGGCGGTCTGTTCTCTGTGGCACTTTCCCGAGGTCACCCCCGCTGGGATTTCCCCAGTGGCCTGCCCTGTGGAGTCCGGACTTTCCTCAGAGGAACCCTCGAAAGGGTCTCCCTCCGCGACCACCTAGCCCTCTCCCCTTTTGGTGCGAGAGTAACCGCACCTTCGGCAATAGTATACCACATTGTTTCCCCCGTGTGGGCCGAATGCTTTACTCTTGTGAACCCACAGAATTCGTCCGCATCGCGGGCAGATCCGCCGATGGATGAAGAATGCGAGAAGGCCAAGGGAGAGAATCAGAAGTAGAACCGGGAGAACCCGACTTCCTTGTTTCTTCACTGCGGGCTGGGGAGAAGGAGCTATTGGCGACAGCTGGCGTTCGAGGACCGCGAACAGATCAACCATCGCCTCCTCGATACGGTGGTAGTCAACAAGGTCCGTGATCCCTTCTTCCACATTACGAGCAAGCTGAGGATGGGTAGCGACGGTTTTCTCGCCAGCGAGGACCTTCACTTCCCAGTCTGTACCCGTCTTGAGAAAAACGACGAGCACGGTCTTCCCGTGGGCGAGGTTCCAGGAGTCGAGCAGAGCGTAGGCGTAGCGATCGATCTCCGCGTAAGGGGCCTCCCAGCTAGCGAGGATGTAGATCTCAATCTCAAACCGATTTTTAACCCCTTCGATTAAAGCGGATATTCGCTCACGGCCGTGACGATCGAGAACGTTCGCATAATCCGATAGCTGGTCGATGGGAAGGGGAAGGGAATGTGTTTCCACCGCAATCCCGATGAATATAGCAAGGAGGATCGTGACCCTCATCGGGCGGATCAGTGGATGTAGAGAATGCGCGAGCAATTCTCGCAGGTGACGATTTCCGCGCCATTTCGAGCTCGTTCGATCGCATTGCCACTTACCTTGAGCTTGCATCCTGAGCAGGTTCCACCTACGATTGTTACCACTGGATCGTTGAACTTGGTGTGCAGATTCTCGTAGCGGGTGAGAAGATGAGCGGGAATCCTCGCAGCGACTTCGGCCCGCTCTTCCATACAGGAGGCGATCTCCTCCTTCAGCTGCGCAATACGTGAGGCGATCTCGTGGCTGCGGGCGGTGAATTCCTTCTCACGTTCCCCGAGTGCCTTCTCCTCCTCTGCTAGCCTCGTTTTTGTGGCTTCTATTTCGTCCATAAGGGCGAGGGCTTCGTCCTCCATCTCGCTTATCCGCTCCCGCTGGTTTAAAATCTTCGTCCGGAGTGCCTCCATCTCCTTGAAACTGATGATCCCCTGATTCAGGCGCTTCTGGTACTCACGAATTTGCATATCAAGGTCGTCGACCTCAAGGTTCTTCAGGCGGCTATTGTGCTCCAACTGTTGTAATTGTTGTCGGACCCGGTCGACCGCTGCTCGTTCCTCATCCAGCCTGCGCTGCACTTGTATCTTCTGCTTCTCCAGACGCTCAACTTTCAAGGATAGATCTACACCCTGTTGGTCCTTCTCCTGCACTGTGAGCAGCAACGTGATCTCTTCGCTCACGCTCACCCCCTCGGTCGACTTAGCTGATCTTTGTCCGACTATAAGTATAGAATTGGCCGTGCGCAAGTTTCCTCGACCGTCTGAGGGTGGTGTGGTATAGTGAATCGTATGAAAACGGGAACGGCCAATCTCCCTTTACATTACGGAAGTGCCCCGCGGTGGCTCTTTTCACGGATGAAGCAGCTTGCCGGAGAGATCGTGCAGGTAATCGTCCTCGAATACGGGCCAGCCGGACTTTTAAAACACCTCTCCGATCCGTTCTGGTTTCAGGCCCTTGGCTGTGTGCTCGGGTTCGACTGGCACTCGAGCGGACTCACAACTACCACCTGCGGCGCGATCAAGGAGGGGATCAAAGGGCAAGAGGAGAAACTTGGCCTGTTTGTTGCCGGAGGAAAAGGATCAACCTCACGCAAGACCCCCGCGGAGATCGTTGCTTGGGGAGAGAGAACCGGCATTGACGCCGAACCCCTCGTCTACTCGAGTCGCACAGCAGCAAAGGTGGACAGCGCCGCAGTGCAGGATGGCTACCAGATCTACCATCATGTCTTTTTCTTTGATGCAGAGGGAAACTGGGCGGTAGTGCAGCAGGGGATGAACATAGGGACGAAGATGGCCCGTCGTTACCACTGGCTATCCATAGATGTTGAGGACTTTGTTTGCGAGCCACATGCTGCCATCTGCTGTGACAGGCGTGGGCTAACCCTTAACCTTGTGGCGCGGGATAGCGAAGGGACACGGCGAGCAAGCGCAGAGATCGCTCGACAACGCCCGCAGCAACTCGTCTTAAAGCTTAATCACCTAAAGACCCTTGCCCTACCCCGTCGACACGATGTAATGCTCGCTGATATCGATCCGGGGCGGTTGGCGCGGATCTTCCTCAAGACCTACCAAGCACAACCGGAAGGGTTCGAGTCGCTTCTCACCCTTAAAGGAGTAGGTGCCAAGACCTTGCGTGCTCTCTCCTTGATTTCTGAGCTTGTCTACGGGAAACCTCCAAGCTTTGACGACCCGGCTCGCTACAGCTTTACCCACGGAGGAAAAGACGGTACCCCTTACCCGGTTGATCGTGATCTCTACGACAGCTCGATCGAACTCCTCGGCCGAGCGATCCGCCGCGCCAAGCTCAACAAGGCTCAGGAGTTACGAACATTCAAGCGACTAGAGAGCGCGTTTGGAGCCAAGTGATAAACCCGGATTTGCACTTTTCAAGAAGGCGCATCAAAGGCACTAAGTTAGAATCCATAAGGAAAGGAAACCAGGAATCCAGGAGGTCTTGAAAGTCTTTGGGCTTGAGAAACCCATCGTGCCGCTCGGGTCTGCCTGCTTCCTGGACTCCTGGCTTCCTCATAGCATTTGGGTCAGCAGGGTTCCATACGGTTCCCTCGTTGATGTAATTTTGGGGATTAATAGAAGCGTGGTGATGCTACAGTTCGATCCTCCCCCGCAAGGCGCGGCCAAGGGTAATCTCATCCGCAAACTCGAGGTCGCGACCTACTGGTATCCCCTGCGCAATCTGGGATATCCGCACCTCAAGCGGCTTGACGAGTGAGACGATGTGCATTCCTGTTAGTTCACCATCGAGCTTTGGTTCCAGGGCAAGGATGACCTCCTTGATTCCCTCTTTCTTGATTCGTTCGAGGAGAGCGTCAATAGTCAGGTCAGCGGCGCTGACCTCGTCCATCGGCGAGATCAACCCTCCGAGGACGTGGTAGAGCCCGCGGAACTCCCCGGTTCGTTCGAGCTTCAGGATCTCCCAAGGCTGTCCAACTACGCAGATCATCTCTTGGTCGCGCTTGGGGTTAGAGCAGATCTCACACAGCTGCCCAGTGGCGAAGTTGTAGCAGCGTTGGCAGCGGTGCACCGTGGTCTTAATTCTACCGATCGCTTCGGCGAGTCCAGTTACTTCCGCTTCTGTCGCATTTAGCAGGTGAAAAGCCACTCGTTCGGCGCTCTTGCGGCCGATTCCGGGAAGGGATTTCAGTCGTTCAATGAGTTCTTCCAACGGCGCGATCATAGGCCGGGCATTCCGGGGAGTTTCATCCCCTGTGTCAGTGGTCCTAGCTTCTCTTGCGAAATGGCCTGCGCATTCTTTTGCGCCTCTTGCACTGCGGCGATTAAAAGGTCGATGAGCATCTCCACATCGTCCGGGTCGACGACTTCCCTTTCGATCAGCAGGTTTAACAGTTCCCCACGGCCGTTCACCGTTGCTTTCACCATCCCCCCACCGGAGCTTGCCTCCACCTTCATTGCCGCAATCTCTGCCTGCTTCTTCTCAAGCTCCTCTTGGATTTTCTTCGCCTGCTTCATCAAGTTCCCCAGGTTCCCCATCCCTTTCATCATCCCTCCTTGACAATCTTTCCATTAAATGTTTGACAAACGAGCTGTGCCTTCTCCAGCAGCTTTTTCCGTGGAGAAGGCTTGCGCACTACCCCGTCATCGAACTCAATATCCACGTTAAATTGGTCTCCCAGATGGCGATGGACCATCCCCGCCAGGTACTGCAGGTTTTCAGACTTCTCCAGGCTCTCCTTGTGGAAGTTGTGTTCAGAGTGAAAGGCGATTGTCACCTTGTTCCCAGAAAGGCGCGCAGTTCCCCCAAGGAGGAAGGCAGCGATGGCGATCCGCTTGCGCTCGATCTCCTCGATCATCTTCTTCCAGCGACCGGTGAAGTTGTCCGCCTCAGTAGCGATGACCGGTTCAGGTGTTGCAGGTGTCTCTGAGTGCGATTCTCCTATGGGGGAAGTTGCTTTGGCCCCCGCGTTGGGTGAAGCCTCTTCCTTTGGATGGGACACCGCTTCAGGCGCGGCTTGCCTCACACTTTTTCCTTCAAGGAGCGGGGTACTTGCGTTCTGGTCTGATTTCTTGCCGGTAGACACCGGCGCTTTCTCTAGGAGGGGAGGCTGTGGGTGCGATCCAGGCACGTCCATCAGGGTGAGAAGGCCGATTTCAAGGAGGATCCGCCGATCGAGCGAGCGGTACAACTGCTGTTTAATGTCGAGCAGACCGCGGCAAAGCTTTATATCACGCCTCTTTGTATCACCGCCGTGGACAAGCCGATCGCGCAGGTTCCCAACCAGATCGTCGAGGAAGACCTCTAGATCCTTCCCCCGCTCGACGAGCGAGTCGATCGTCTCAAGGACGGTCGTGCGGTCCCCTGTTTCGATGGCCTTTAAAGTGAGTGCGTGCACCTCGTGGCCAACAAGACCAAGCATCTCCAAAAGCGCCTCTGTAGTGATCTCCCCGCTCTTAAAGCTCACTGCCTGTTCAAGCATTACGATCGCATCACGCATCCCTCCATTGGCCTTGCGGGCGAGGAGGTGAAGTGCGTCCTTGGAGATCGTAATTTCCTCGCCTAGGGCGATCTCAGCGAGGCGGGCGGCGATCTTCTCTGATGGAATTTTGCGGAAGTCAAACGCCTGGCAGCGGGAGACGATCGTCCGCGGGACCTTATGCGGCTGCGTGGTGGCGAAGATGAATACGACGTGCGGTGGTGGCTCCTCCAGGGTCTTTAGAAGAGCATTGAACGCCTCGTTGGTCAGCATATGGACCTCGTCAATGATGTAGACCTTTGTCTTTAAGTCGGTGGGAGCGAAGTTCACCTCCTCGCGCAGGCGGCGGATGTGGTCGATTCCCCGGTTGGAGGCCCCGTCGATCTCTAAGATATCCAAGGAGCGAGAGGCAAGGATCGTCTTGCAGTTGGTACAGTTATTGCATGGCTCTCCCCCTTGCGGGTTGAGGCAGTTGACCGCGCGCGCGAGGATACGGGCGATTGAGGTCTTACCGATCCCACGTTCACCGGCAAAGAGATACGCGTGCGCTACCTCATTCGCAATCACCGCATTTTGCAACGTGCGGACGATCTCCTCCTGGCCAACCACCTCAGAGAAACGTTGCGGCCTGAAGCGCCGGTAGAGGGAAATATATGCTGATGTATCGCTCACCACAAGATCACCATTTCTTTTCGGGGAGACTGGATTTGAACCAGCGACTTCCTGCTCCCAAAGCAGGCGCGCTACCAGGCTGCGCCACTCCCCGCTCACCGCGTGATTATAAGGAGATAGCGGGCCTCGATCAATCGGGAAAGATGCGGTGTCGGCGTTTATCCCACGCTTCATGAAACTGCGCCGCTTCTGGCGTGTTAATCTGGGTAGCGTCCGCATGTTTGCACTGCACGAGTATTTCGTATTAGGGTAAAGAAAGCTCGCACGAGGTGTGATCACGAGAATAGGGGGCGATGATGAGCATTAAGCGATTGCCGAGGATACTCGGATTGATGGTCTTATTGAGTGTACTACTGACCGCATATTTACTGGGGACCGAACCACCACCTAACAGCATGCCCGCGCCGGTGGTGATTCAGCGCACGCCAGAGCGGGGTGAGGAGTTGCCCCTCGACGGCGCAATCGAGCTCGTCTTTGACCGGCCGATGGACCGCGCCTCTGTTGAGGCGGCATTCTCGCTCTCCCCGCATGTGGCAGGCGCCTTTACGTGGCCGGATGGGCGGACTCTCTGCTACAGCCCAGCCTCCCTGCTGGCACGGGATCAGACCTATGAGGTCATCCTGAGCACCGCGGCCACTGACAGAGAGGGACACCCTCTAAAGGAGGCCTACAGGTTCTGCTTTCGTACCGTCGGCTATCTTGAAGTCACACAGGTCATACCCGCTCCTGGCACGAAGGAGACCGAGGCCGATTCTACGATCACCGTAATCTTCAACCGTCCTGTTGTACCCTTGATGGCGGTCTCCGATCCTGCGTATGCAGCTCTTCCAGATCCGGTGACGTTTAACCCGGGGATTGAGGGTGAAGGCGAGTGGCTGAATACCTCGATCTATCTCTTCACCCCAGCCAAGCCCCTGGCCGGTGGGACGACCTACACGGCCGGTGTCGCTGCAGGTTTGACCGACACGACCGGGGGAATACTGGCGGAGGACTACCTCTGGACCTTCTCCACACAGCCGCCGGACGTGGTCTGGATCAGCCCCGATGAAGGGGCACAACTCGCCCCTGTGGATACGACGATCATGATCACGTTTAACATGCCGATCGACCTCGCAAGCGTGCACGAGCGCTTCACCCTGAGGAGGACAAGCCTTTTGGGCGAACTCCTGGCACAGCGCGTGGAGGGCACGTTCGACATCGAGGGCAACACGCTTACCTTCACACCCAATGAGTGGCTCAACTTCAACCAGAAATACGTTGTCTCGTTGGGCGCAGGCATTACCAGTGCCAGTGGTGGCCTGGGGATGCTGGACGACTATACCTGGCGTTTTACCACTGTCCCGTTGCCACGCATCATCAGCACCGACCCTCGCAACGGTGAAAAGGACGCCTATCCCTATACCTCATTCAGGATCGAATTTAACGCCCCCATTGATCCCGACACCGTGATGGATAACATCGAGATGGACCCAGTCCTCTCTTTGGAGAAGGTCCACACCTACTTTCGCAGTTGGGACAACACGTTTGTGCTTAACTTTGGTGCGCAGCCTAGTAGCGACTACGTCGTACACATCGGGCCGAACCTCGCAGACCCTTACGGCAACACTACCGGCCAGCGCATGAGCGTGCGCTTTTGTACTGCACCGCTTGACCCGACAGCCTGGCTTCACGTGCCCGGCCGTGTCGGCACCTACAGCGCCTACGAACCCGCACGGATGTTCGTCGCCTACCGCAACACGGAGCACCTCGACCTCACCCTGTACCAGCTCACAATCGAGGAGTATTTTAAGGCGCAGAACGACTGGTATGATTTTGCTCCTTCATCCGAGGGGAAGCTCCGCCGCTGGTCAGTAGGAGTCGAGGCGCTGTTAAACGAGCTGAGCTACGTCCCCGTCGAGCTGGCCGAAGAGGGCGGTACCTTGAAGCCGGGCGTCTACTGCCTTGACCTGCGTGCCGACGGCGTCTCTTACAACCGATGGCAGCACCGTCACCTCCTGGTGGTCAGCAAGGTCAACCTGACGCTCAAGAGCGACGAACATCAGGTGCTCGTCTGGGCGACCGACCTTAAAAGCGGTGCGCCGGTTCCAGGAATGATCCTCCGTGCTTATGATGACGATGGGGTGGAGTACGCAGCATCGGTTACCGACAGCAACGGCTTGGCAAACCTGCCGCAGTCCGGGAAGTGGTACGGAATCACCGTGCTCGCGCGCAAGCCGTTCACCCTGGGAAGTACGCAGTGGGACGATGGTATCTCCGTGTGGGAGTTTGGATTTAACGTGGGGTACTTACAGGATTGGCGCGGGCACATCTACACCGACCGCCCTATCTACCGTCCCGATCAGACGGTCTACTTCAAGGGGATCATCCGCGCTGAGGATGATGTGCGCTATCGACTGCCGGTCTCAGAGAGCGTTGTGGTGACGATCCACGACGCCGCGTGGGAGCTGGTCTACGAGGAGACGCTCCCCCTTGACATGTTCGGCTCCTTTGCAGAGGAGCTGGTACTCCCCACAGGAGCGGCCCTGGGCCAGTACAACATCGAGGCGACGCTCGACGAGGCGAGGTTCAGCGGTTCCTTCCAGGTGGCCGCCTACCGTCCGCCAGAGTTTGAGGTCACAGTTACCCCAGATGATAGCGAGATCGCCCGTGGGGAGGCGACCCAAGCGACGGTGGACGTGCGCTATTTCTTCGGAGGTGCAGTAGCGGATGTGCCGGTGGAGTGGAACGTACTCGCCGATGATTACCGTTTCCAACCCGCACAGTTTGGCCGCTACACGTTCAGCGATCTCGACGATCCCTGGAGGTATTGGCGCTGGTGGTGGCGGCCCTACGCTTCCCCCGAGGTCGTCTTAAGCGGGGCTGGTAACACCGACGCTAACGGCCAGCTCATGATCGAGTTACCCGAGAACGTAGCTCAGTTGACCGCTGATCCATCGACTGACCCGCCTCAGGGGAGCCGCCAGTTAACCGTCGAGGCCACAGTCTACGGCAAGGACGGACAGGTCCTCTCCGGTCGCGCCACCATCGTCATTCACCGCGGTGAGTTCTACGTCGGGCTGGCGGCAAAGCAGAGCGTCGGTCGCGCTGACGATGAAATGAGCGTCGATGTGGTCACCGTGAACTGGAGCGGCGAGCGGCTGCCAAATCAGGAGTTGGAGTATCTTGTCTACCGACGTGAGTGGTCAAACACCTATATCGAGGATGAGGCCGGCGGGGGTCACTGGGAATGGGAGTCAAAAGACATCGAGGTCGCGAATGGGAGGCTCACCACCTCTACCGCTGCCGAGGGTGTGGTCACCTTCACCCCGCCTGAGGGCGGCTCCTATAAGATTATCGTTCGCGGGCACGATGCGCGTGAGCGGACGGTGCGCTCGAGCCTGTTCCTTTGGGCCAGCGGGCCGGAGACCGTCTCCTGGCGGCGAACCAATGACGACCGTATCACGCTTGTAAGCGACAAGGCCACCTACGTGCCTGGCGAGACTGCGGAGATCCTCATCCCAAGTCCGTTCCCGGGTGAGCAGTGGGCGCTTATCACCGTTGAGCGCGGGGGCATTCTACAGCGGGAGGTGTTGTTGCTCGAATCGAACAGCACCGTCTACAGGTTGCCGATCACTGCTGACCACGTTCCCAATATCTATGTCAGTGTGGTGTTGGTCCAGGGCCGCGAGGCCGCGTTGTCAGCAACCGAAGACATACCGGCCGTTTCGAGCTACAAGGTTGGTTACATCGCCCTTAAGGTCGAGCCGGTGCCGCAGATGCTCAACGTCACCCTTACCCCCTCTACCGCCCAGGCTCTCCCAGACTCGCAGGTGACTTGCGATGTGCTTGTCACCGATGCTACAGGTGAACCGGTGAGGGCGACTCTGTCGCTTGATCTGGTGGACAAGGCGATCCTCACCCTGAAGCCCCGTACCCCCGATGCGATCCTGCAAGCGTTCTACGGGCGACGCGGGCTGGGCGTGGTTACAGCGAGCGGATTGTCGATCTCCATCAACCGACTGGTGGCCGAACAGATGGAGGAAGCCGGCAAGCTCTTGGCCGATGAGGAGATGCAGTTCGCCCCGAGGAGTGCGGAGACGGGAGCAGTGCCACCATCGGCCATGGCCCTTGAGGAGGAGGCCGAGAGAGCGCCGGGGAGTGCTGCTGCGCAGCTTCCTGCCGGTATCGATCTGCGCGAGGAGTTCGCCGATACCGCCTACTGGAACGCGGGGGTCGTCACTGGCCCTGATGGCACGGCTCAGGTAACGATCGAGCTTCCCGACAATCTGACCACGTGGGTCTTCCGGGGTGTCGGAGTCACGATACAGACGCAGGTAGGCGAGGAAACAACCGAGCTTGTGGTCACAAAGCCACTTCTGATCCGGCCGGTTACGCCGCGATTCTTTGTCGTTGGCGACCGGGTGAAACTTGCCGCCATCGTAAACAACAACACCGACACGCTGCGAACCGTCGAGGTAACGATTGCCTACAACGGCCTTAAGCTCGAGGGGACGGCCACACAAAGAGCCGATGTGCCTGCCGGCGGAGAAGCGAAGGTGAGCTGGTGGGCGACGGTGAAGGACATGCCTTATGTGGATCTGGCTTTCAGCGTCGTCTCCGGCGAGTACTCCGACGCTGCCCGCCCGCGCCTGACTACCGGGCCTGAGGGGACGCTTCTTGTCTACCGTTACACCGCTCCGGAGATCGTGGGGACCGGTGGGCAACTGACCGATTCGGGCAGCCGTACCGAGGTTGTGGCACTTCCACCGAAGTACGACGACCGTCAGGGAGAGCTTTCCATTCGACTTGATCCCTCGTTGGCAGCGGGGATGCGCGAGGGGCTCGACTACCTCGAACACTTCCCCTACGAGTGCACCGAGCAAATCGTCAGTTGTTTTCTGCCAAATGTGCTCACCTACCGCGCCCTGCGCGAGCTTGGTATCGAAGATAAAGAACTTGCAGAGAAGCTGCCAGGGCTGGTCGAAGAGGGCTTAAACAGGTTGACCTTGAAGCAGCATACAGATGGCGGCTGGGGCTGGTGGTGGGCAGATAAATCGAGTGCTTACCTTACCGCATACGTCGTCTTTGCCCTCTCAAAGACGCAACAGGTCGGCTTTGATGTACCAGACGACGTGCTGCAACGCGGATTGGACTTCCTCTCCGGCTGCTTGGTCGGCTCGCGCGATCTTGACTCCTATCGCGAAGCTAACCGCCAGGCGTGGATCCTCTATGTATTGGCTGAGGCGGGTCACGCGGCCCAGGCGAGCGAACGAACGGGTGATCTGTTCGACGTCCGTAATAAGCTTAGCCACTACGCCCGCGCCTACCTCGCCCTCACTCTCAGTCTGATCGATGCAAACGACGGCCGCGTGCAGACGCTACTCTCTGACATTCAGAACGCCGCGATTCTAAGCGCCACCGGTGCGCACTGGGAGGAGGAAAACTACGACTTCTGGGCGATGAACACCGACACCCGCTCCACCGCGGTCATCCTCGACGCGTTAGCGCAGCTCGATCCCGATAATGCCCTAATCGGAAATGTCGTACGCTGGCTGATGATTGCCCGTAAGGATGGGATCTGGGAGACAACGCAGGAGACGGCATGGGCGCTCATCGCCCTGACTGACTGGATGGTCGTCACCGGCGAACTACAAGGCCGTTACGACTATGATGTGCGGTTGAACAGTACCCTGCTTGACGCAGGTCACGTCACGCCACAGGTCGTGCAGGAGCCGATTAAACTGAGAGTGGACGTGGCCGACCTGCTTTCCGATATGGGAAATCGGCTCACCATCTCCCGCGGCCCCGGGAAAGGACGGCTCTACTACACCGCGCACCTCAAGGTCTATCTGCCGGTGGAGGAGATCGAGCCGCTCGATCGAGGAATCATTGTGCAGCGTCAGTATGTATCGGCCGATTGCCCACTTGATGAAGTGTGCGAGGGAGTTGAGAGCGCAGCCGTGGGGGAAATGATTCAGGTCCGCCTGACCATCGTCGCTCCGCACGATCTCTACTACGTAGTTATTGAAGATCCGCTTCCGGCAGGCTGCGAGGCGGTGGATACAAGCCTCGCCACGACGAGTCTGCTGGTGCAAGAGCCGGGGCTCTTCCGTGAGACCAAGGGCGATCGGTGGTTCCCGTTCTACTGGTGGTGGTGGCGCTGGTACAGCCGCAGTGAGATGCGCGACGAAAAGGTCGTGCTCTTCGCCGACTACCTGCCAGCGGGTACCTATCCCTATCAGTACAGCTTCCGTGCAACGCAAGTAGGGACCTACCACGTGATTCCGACAACAGCGAATGAGTTCTACTTCCCCGAGGTCTTTGGACGAGCCGATGGACGACTCTTCACGGTGACGGAGGAAGAATAGACGACGAGAGAAAGGCAACTATCAGTGCCCACGCAGCATGATTGCTGCTTTACCGTTATTCGAGCAGGTGAAGACTACCAACCTTTTAGGATTGCCTTCCGAGGCGGTTGTGTACAAGTCTTCGATGTCGATCTCTTCACGAGCAAGAGCCTCGACCACCCGACAGAGAAAGCCTGGACGACGGTTGTGGAGATTTAAAATGACTACCTCTCGCTCCTCCACGGGAAACCCCGCCTCCCGCAGGGCATCCCGAGCGTAGAGCTGCGCATCAGGGATTAAACGGATAGTGGCTCCGCCGTCTTTTGTCTCTACAGTAACGGCAAGGATATTGATCCCCATTTCACTTAAAAGGCGAGCCATCTCTGCAAGAAGTCCCACCCGGTTCTCCGTCTGGATGACGAGCTCCTTTCGCAGGTTGGCCTCTAGCATGTCACTCACCTCCTTCTATCTATGCGGGGAGTAAACCAAAATATAGCGTTGCCGGTCGATCGAAATTGCTTTCCCGGGAGGTTTTTAGGGGACATTGGCGAATTTCTCTTAAGAGGAAGACGACTTGCTCTGTAGCGTTAAGACTCCGTCTCAACCAAAAGCGTATAATTCATGACTTCTTAATCGCTGAACTGAAACCGACCAAGAACCTCATGGGTAAATGTAGTAGAGGCCCACTCGGAGGTGAAAAAAGATGAACATACAAAGAGCACACCGAAAAGGAACGGCAATCTTGTTGCTTACAATCCTGTTTGGGTTAATTCTCTTTGTTACGCATGGGACCTTGGCCAATCCAGGTTTATTGGTCAACCCGGGCAGTGGGCTAGCCTTCTTGGATTTCTCTGCCTTTCCGTATGGTAGCGCTGTTCGGCAAAGTATCGATGAGTGGAGAGCCCAAGGGTGGACCAAAGGAGCAGAGTGCCTTCAGCTCGTTCGCGCGGGAGGCTACCTGGAGGTTGTCCTAAACCTGCCCGTGCCATTGGCCGCGTGCCTTACGATCACGCATCGGTCGGCTTACGCACCGGGTTGTCAAGGTCAGGGCTTTGCCCCAGTGACCATCACTGTAAACGGCACCTCCATCGCACGAAACTACGCCCCATCTGCTGCTGGTTTCTCCCCCAACGCCTTCACGGTAGACACCTGGGAGGTGGGTAGGTGGGTCACTCCTGGCCGAAACCGGATTCGCATCACAGCCGGACAGCTCTGTAGTGTCTATGAGATCAAGCGGATCGAGGTATCTATCACCGGAAGCGCAAATCGGTTGATCGAGACTCACCAGATGACACATGACATCGCAAACAATCGGCCGATCGACAGTGTGGTGGCCTTCTCCCCCAGCGATCAATGGGCAGTCTGTTGGGTCAAGGTCGCCTCTGAGGCGAGGGGTAAGCGCATCGAGTGGCGGTTCTACGATCCCACGGGTGTCCTGTACTACCAAGGTCAACGGCGTGCCGATCGCTACAACTGGGGATACATCAGAATCCGGGACTGGCGAGCTTCAAACCTGCGCGGCCAATGGCGGGTGGATGTATTCGTCAATGGAAACTATCAACTAAGTGTGCCATTCACCATTGGGTCCAGAACAAACATCACCCATGGCCCTCGTATAACGGGTGTCGATTTCCCGAGTGCCATTGCCGCAAATGGGGAGAAGAATCGCGGGTATGTCTCCTTCTACGACCCCGATGGCGACATTACCTCTGTCAGGTTCGACGTGGTGAATGCAGTTCGCTTCACGCCGTTTAGCTTTGAGCCTAATGTCGACGGTGAAGCCAACGGCTCCTTTCGGTTTCGCATCTATTGCAATATCAGGCAGACAGTCACGCTGAGGGTCACGCTCTACGATCGCGCAGGGAATACGAGCAAGCCTCATCTGTTTACGTTTCGAGCAACCTAAAGAGGAGGTAAGACAATGATTTTCTCAACCAAGCGATATGTTCTTGCCGGAGCTTTTCTAATCATACTCTTGGGATTTGCATCCATAGTCGGCACGGCCCCCGAGGTAAATGAAGCATCCCTTAAAGAGTTGGTCGCGGGAAACAACGCGTTCGCATTCGACCTCTACCAAGCCCTTAGAACAAACGAGTGTAACCTCTTCTTCTCCCCGTACAGCATCTCATTGGCTCTGGCGATGACCTACGCCGGCGCTCGAAGTGCAACTGAGGAGCAGATGGCTGAGACGCTCCATTTCACTACCCTAGAACAAGACTGTCTTCACCCCGCGTTTAACACCCTGGCGCTAGAGCTCGCCAGTCGGAGCGAAGATCCTGCAAGCACGAAAGAAACGGAAGAAGAGAAGAAGGACGGGTTTCAGTTGAACATTGCCAACGCCCTATGGGGACAGAGCGGATACTCGTTCCTTCCCGACTTCACCTCGCTCTTGGAGACACGCTACAATGCGGGTCTGCACCTTGCTGACTTCGTCAGTGCCCCCGAGGATGCCCGCTGTGATATCAACGACTGGGTCTACCGGAAAACGAGCGAAAAGATCGATAACCTGCTTCCTCCAGGCTCGATCACACCCGACACGCGCCTGGTGCTCACGAACGCGATCTACTTCAAGGCGGCATGGCTTTCACCCTTTGAAAAGAAAGCTACGCAGAGTGGTCCCTTTCACCTGCTCAACGATGATCAAGTCACTGTACCGATGATGAAGCAAGAACATGATTTCCGCTATGCAGAAGGAGACGACTACCAAGCTATCGAACTTCCCTACGTTGGCGAGCAAGTTTCGATGATAATTCTGCTTCCCGACGTTGATTCGTTCGAGAAGTTCGAACGATCCCTGGACGCCAAGGAGCTTGCGTCAATTGTTGAGGGGTTGGAACTCGAAACCGTTGATCTCACCATACCCAAGTTCAAACTCACCTCGGAGTTCTCCCTCGGGGGTACCCTTGCCGAGCTTGGTATGCCGGACGCCTTTACGGGAACCGCCGATTTCTCGGGAATGGATGGAACGCGTGATCTCTTCATCGGTTGCGTGGCACACAAGGCTTACGTCTCGGTGAATGAGGAAGGGACAGAGGCCGCCGCTGCCACCGGGGTGTCGATGGTCCTTTCGATACCTGCAGCGATGACGATTGACCACCCCTTTATCTTCCTCATCCGCGACATCGAAACCGGAACGATCCTGTTCATGGGACGGGTGATGGATCCGAGCCAGCAGAAATAGGGTGTTCAATAGCAGGTATCAACGGGAGCACTTCCCGAATGAAGCCATGGACCTGTGGCTGGGCCAGTAACCTGGCTAGGAAGCGGATACGTATCTCCTGCGCGCTTGTCTTGGCACAAACGCCAACCAAATGACTCCATTCCCAGCTATGCGAACCAACGACCAAACCAGCGGGGGAGCTAGGTTCACCTTCGCTGCCCATGGCTAGCTCATGGGCGCCGGGTCAATACAACACTTCAACGCCCCTGTCGCGAAGCACTTGGATCACTTTCATCGCCTCTAATTCAGGGGACTGATTCAAGGGGTTGTTGGTCAGATCGACATAGTCGCCGTTCCCTAGACCCGAGTTTTGAGCCAAAGGCGTGATGTCCGTGATGTTGTTGCCTCCCAGGTCGAGGTAAGATAGCTTGGTGAGTCCTTCCAACACGCTGATGTCGGTGATCTCATTATCCCAAAGATCGAGCTCCTCCAGATTAACGGCATACTCCAACCCCGTGAGATCCTGAATGCCCTTCTTATAGGCATCAAGAGCAGTTAGGCTTTCCAGATCCGAGACGTAGATCTGTTCTTCAGGTGGCTTTCCTAAGGCGTTTCTTATCGCCTCTGCCAGGTTCTCATCAGGAATATGCACAGGTTGCTCGGGTCCCGTAATCAAGTCAGAGACATCCCACAGAAGCACCGTGCCGTCCGAGGAACCGGAGGCGAGGAACCGTCCATCCGGGGAGAACGCCACTGACAGATAGACAGTGTCGTCGGTGAGGGTGCGAATCTCCGCGCCGGCTTCGATATCCCAGATCTTAATAGTCGCATCCGAAGAGGCGGAGACTAATAGACTTCCATCCGGGCTGAACACCACTGAGTTGATGAGACCGCTGTGTCCGTTAAGGGTGCGGATCTCTTGCCCTCTCTTCACGTTCCACAGTCTGATCGTTCCGTCCGAAGAAGCGGAGGCCAACGTCTGTCCATCTGGGCTAAATACGACCGCCCGAAGATTACCAGTATGTCCGGTGAGGGTACAGAGTTCCTCTCCCGTCTCAACATCCCACACTTTGATTGTGTTGTCTCTGTAGTTGAAGGCCAATCTTCTCCCATCCGGGCTGAACGCAACTGACTCAACATACTCTATATGGTAGGTATTAGTAGTGTGACCAGGGAGGCTGCAAATTTTTTTGCCGGTCTCTGTGTTCCACACATTAATCGTATCGCCGGGGGCCGCTAACAGCCTTCCATCTGGGCTGAACGCAATCGTGCTGACAACACCAGTGTGGCCGCGGAGGATGCGAACAAGTTCCCCGCTTTCCACGTTCAACAGCTTGATCTCCTTGTAGCATCCGGAGGCGAGCGTCCTCCAGTCCGGGCTGAGCCTCACCGAATAAACATAGGGAGTATAGTCCGCGATGGTGCGTAGCTTCTCTCCCGTCTCAACGTTCCAAAGCTTGATTGTGGTGTCTGAGGAGCCGGATGCTAACATCGTCCCGTCCAGACTGAACATGATTGACAGGATGCCACAAGCATGGTCGGTGAGAATGGAGATTTCCTTGCCTGTCTTGCTATCCAACACCTGGATCGTTCCGTTCCAATAGTCGGCGGAAACCAATCTCCTCCCATCCGGGCCGAACGCGAGTGAGTTAACCTGACCAGAGAGATCGGTGAAGGTGCGAAGAAGATTCCCCGTCTCTACATCCCACAGCTTGATCCTCCTGTAAGAGCCGGAAGCCAGCGTCCTCCTATCCCAGTCAAGCCCGAGTGACCTGATTATGATACTAGAGTTGCTGGAGTGGCTGAAGTTACGGATCTCCTCGCCAGTCTCGGTATCCCACAGCCTAATCTCATTGCGATCGGTGGAGGTTAGCGTCTCCCCATCTGGGCTGAACACTAAGGGAACCACGCCACTCCCAATGCTGCAGTCAAAGCTATGTATCTCCTCGCCGGTCTGGGTGTTCCACATTCTGATGACCCTATCCCAAGCCGCGCCGGAGGCCAACATTCTCCCGTTCGGACTGAACGCGACCGACTTGACACTACCAGCGTCAGACAATCCGAAGATGGCAACGTGGCTGGTGAGAGTGCGAAGCTCCTTTCCTGTCTCCACGTTCCAAAGCTTGATTGTGCTGTCTGAGGAACCGGATGCTAATATCGTCCCGTCCAGATTGAACGCCACGGAACAGACAGTGCCGGTGTGGCCAGTAAGGGTGCGAAGCTCTCGTCCCGTCTCGACATCCAACAGCTTGATCGTTCCGCCCGAAAAACCGGAGGCAAGCCTCTTCCCATTCGGGCTGAACGCCACCGACCACACGAGACCTGTGTAACCGTAGAAGTAGAGAAGCTCAAGAGAGACTGCGTCTCGCAGTTCAATCCCGAAATTCGTCGCAATGGCCATGTATCGCACATCGAGTGAATAGGCCACGTTCCTTATCCGTCCCAAACCCAATCGCGCCACCGCCCCCTCGGGGAGGGGGATCTCGACCTTAGAAGCAAGCCCGCCTACCAAGACAAGAAGCAAAACCAAGGCTACCAACGTTGATAACCGGGCAAGCCTCCGAGAGATCGCTCCGATTTCCGAAACAGCAATTAGGATTTCCATACTCCCCTCCTCTGGGAAACTTTCGCGTGTTACTCCTCAATCTTATAGCCACGTAGGGCCATTATTGGAAGTAGCCTGTCGTACGTGTGGTTCCAACCTTCTCCTTTGGACTTTCCTCGAGCCCGTGAGCTATTCAGAGGCAGATTGTTACTTTCTTCGCAGGCGCTCAGCTTCTTGTTTCAGGCAGATATCACCGCTCTACTATCTTTGCATCTGTCAATATGATGCACACCCCTGCCAATTTCAGCGCCGGCGTGGTGAATAGTTTCGCGATGCTGGACACACTTGTTGGAAGATTCAGCGGTTTCTCTCTTAGATATCGCACCGCGTTCTTCGTCAATGCGGATGGCACCATTACTTCCACGACATCCTTGAAGACACTAGACAAGGACCAATAATTGCCCTTCCAGAAGGCTATCATTGGTCCATCATAGCTCTGCCAGGCCCGGATTCCTGTTGTCCCCATCCCGGGGATGCCCGCCTGTGCAAGAAGACCGGTATAGTAGTCGGTGAGTTGCTCTGCGTTGTCCACTCCGCTAATGACCCCGGAGTATCTTTCTTTAAAAACCAGTTCAGCGCCCACCGGAAGCTTCTCAGGGGAGGGAAACGGAACTGTCATCCCCAAGCCCCATCGGAACAGATATCCAGCCCCTGTCACTTGCAGTTTTGGACAACTCATACAGGTAGCCTTCCATGTGATCACCGCCCCTCCGATATCCAAAACATAGGAGAGACCAAAGCCCCCCTTGAGCGTCAGTTCCTTTAAGACCCAAATGCCATTGGGGCATTCTCCGGTGCTCTGTGGGTCCTTAACATGAATGTATGTGGTAAATGCATTGGATGATACTGCCGTTATATATACTAGATCATATCCACCTTCGACTAGATCATACCCATCTCTGACAACTGGGGCGTTGTTAGTCCTTGTATCCAGGAATTTGTCCTCTATGTCTACCACGGCATAGAGGCTTCCTTCCCCGAGACGCTTGATGTACCAGGACTTGCGGGGGTCGGGACGGTCATGGATAAACCACTGTACATGGGTTTCGACCAGCTCCTGGTCAGCCTTGTCCTTCATCTTGGCCACGACATCTTTTTCTATTAATCCCACGTGCGCGAAGACTCCTCGTTCGCCCTTGTTAACGAAACCGGGAGATCGCACGTAGTCGACCGTCGCGTAACACATGTTCAGCTCAGCTATCGTGAGAGTGTTCCCAGAAGAATTTAACTTAATCGAGTATTCTCCGAACGTTGCTTCTTTAGGGACTTTACATTTCAGTGTGATGAAACTCTTCTCAGTGTAGGCCGTGACCGAAGAATCGCGGTTGTTGGAGCCTGCGGTGAATACAGCAGGGAGGCCGTTCGTGCCCTCTATTGAAGCTCTAATAGGCAGGTTGTCCCCCAGCCGTTCTCCACCTCTTCCCTTCAGCTTTACGACAAGCGTGATTTCTGCATCTGGCCTCACGGCGACCCTGGTGACCAAGGCACCAGCTTCATTGCGAATGGTAACAGGTCCCTGATCTCCATACAACGTACTCGCTGACTCCTCGATCCAGCCGTTGTTGGTTGTGAACTGCCATTTTGCCCCCAATCGCAGTGACTCTTCGACCTTACCTCCTGGAGTGATCCGGGGATGATACCAATCGATTTTCCCGCCCACTCTCACTTGATCGACTTGCGCACTGAACGCTGGTTTGACCTCGATTGTCGCCCGGGAGCAAATGGTCAGAGCACAGTCATGTCCTGTCGGTTCGCTTTTAATATCCACATGAATTCGGCGGTTGAGGCTATCGGGTATTGCCTTTAGAGGTTCTAATACATGGGGCGCGGTCTTCTCTATCCGCTGAAAGTATTCTGAGGATACGGTTCTTTTAGCATACTTCATAGATTCGCTTGCGCATAAATATTCATGGATGAACGCCCAATCGCGACCGTCCAGTGCAGTGCAGTGCAAAGTGTCATACCCGACTGCGGCCCTTGAATCACGTTTAAACGTCAAACTTACATGTTTTGTTGTTTCACTACCAACTTCACCAGCTACGTCGGTGAAACTGATGGTCAGATCGTAATCTCGTTCTCCGCCTGGGGATTCAATTTCAACACTGATCAACGAATCAGCTAGGCCATCGCGATTGTAGTCAAGAAGGGGGTTGAAGGAGGAGGATTCGGGGCTCAGCTTGCAACTTGAGGGTGTTCGGATGACTACGTCTTGCTTTTGTGAATAGAACGACCCCCGCTGAGAGTGGAGCAACAGCCTTGCTTGGATGGTCTTTGATGGGTCGAAAGGGAAGCTGCTACTTGCAGCTGCGCTCCAGGAGAAAGTCACGGAGCGAGTCGTGGAGCTTGGACTCATGCTCCCCTTTTGTATTAGCTCTTTCTTGTCATCCTGGAGCAGTTCCAGATCAACATTAGTAACCTGGAGCGACTGTGGGGCTTCGAGAGTGAACTCCACGTTAGCGTTATGCTCCTTACTTGTCAGATCGCCCTTGCCTTCCCAGATAGTACCACTCAAAGTGTTCAAAGTTACTACGCCGGCCACGACCTTGGCCTCAGCAGGAGTTGTTAATTTACCCGTCAAGTCACTCATCTTGCAGGTTGTTTTGTAGCCTACATAATCAGTACTCGGGGGGCGCAGCCATTTGGGCCACCAGAAAGAGAGCTTCTCGCTCGGCACGATAATCCTGGCACCAGTGAGAACATGCCATTCATCACTAACGAAGAGTGGCTGTCTCGTCCGGAAAACCCTCACAGTTCCAGGAACAGGAAAGAGCTTTATTTTGACTTTTTTTACTACTTCGTTGCCCGTATACACGGATACGTATGTTTCAAAGTTCAGTATCTCATCTAACTTAGAGCGCATCATGTAAGGGAGGTCTTCTAGCTCGGAAGAAACGAATTGGACATAGAAGCCGAAGGCGGGACCGTCCTCCTCGTTTGCAAGCAATACCTGATCGACAATTTTCCCATTCGCGTTGATGAAGTGGAACCCCTGGACTCTAGATTCAACGTGAAAGACGAGCTTTGCTGAGGTTTTGTTTCCCTGCATATCTTTGATGGATGCGGTGAAAGTCGTCTCTCCCTCTGGGAGACGAAGTTTCTTAGGGATTTTCCACGCGGCCGTTTTCTTCCGCTGATCCTTCTCAAATAGGTCCTGGATATCCCATCCTTTCCAGTAAATATCTATGCGGGAGCCAGTATAGGAGCTTCCCAAATCGCGGTTACAAGTAATCCGCAACGAACTGGAGTCTATGGCTATATCGCCTGGTCTATACTTGAGCAGGATGGTAAAACCCCACGCAGGCACATCCGCGTTCTCAGCTGGTTTAATAAACTCGATAGTCGGAGGTTCGCCCCTGATAGCCAATCCCAGAGAGGCTGTATCGTTTCTCGGGATTGGATCATACTCACTGGCATTCTTGACTTCTGCCCATATACCCGCGTCACCGGCAGTGGTTGCTGTAGCCTTTATAGTGAGTTCCTTCCTGCTATTAACTTTAAGATTGCCTACCTTCCAGATTCCTTTGAGTTGATCGTAGGTTTGTTCTTCAGAGCTTGAGACGTAGGCTAGCTTATCAGAAAAAGCTACTTCTATGACTAGATCTGTCACGTCATGTGGGCCTTTATTCTCCGCAGTGAGAGTCCAGGTAACGGTATCCCCCTTCTTAATCGTATCACTGTCGCCATTCAGGCTAAGCGCAATGTCAGCAGCAAGTTGCGGCCTTATTTGAACGGAAGCGTAGTCATCTTCGGATTGTTCTTGGTTATTGGGTGTAGAGTCAGGATCGTGTGTGTCAGAGACTATTATCTCTGCCATGACTTCGTAATTGCCGCTTGGGCGTACCTTTGCTGTCACCTGGAGGGTTTCTGAATCTGACTCAAAAATAGACAGCGTCCAGGTACCTCTTGTTGAGTCGAACTTGCCAGACGAGACGCTTGACGATTGAAACTCGTAACCATTGGGAAGCGCAAACTCGATCATTGCAGCGGTCAAAACGCGGGGGCCACGGCTGTAGATCTCGACTGTGAATTGAACTGAAGACGTGACATAGGGGTTGTTCGGGTATGCTCTTAAGGAGAGCTCAAGGTCGCAGGAGTGCCCTCCTGAGAACGTCGTCGTTACGCTATCTTGATCATCCTCATTTGGGTCGTGGTTGTTCGGTGTGGAGTCTGGATCGTCGATATTACAACCTACGATCTCTGCTATGAGCTTCTTGTCTCCTACCAGCAGAACCTCTTCTGTGATTGTTAGGGTTGCAGTAGTACCGGTTGCCAGGTCGCCCAAAGACCAGCTCCCATTCCTGTAACTGCCGTGCGTTGCGGTGTGAGAAAGGTACTTGTACCCACTGGGCAAGTGAGCATCCACTACTATCCCAATTGCCGTGTCCGGCCCTTGATTGATGACCGCTACCGAAAACGTCACATCAGTGCCTACGGCTGCGGTCTTCTTGTCTGCGGTTGTCGCGAGTTCGAGATCAGCCTTAGGACAGGGTGGAAACTGGGCCTCACCGCGAAGGAATCTGATGAAATCGGCTGCCAATCTAGCTTTCTCGCTTGTAGTGTTGGAGGAGAGAGCGTAGGCAACTCCCGCAAACTCTCCATAGGGGCAAAGCGGGAATGCATGTAGAGCTCCTTGAAGCTCGAAGTCCGAGCGCGATTCACGTGGGGTTTCTCGAATAAGGTCTGGAAGCAAATTGTCAAGAACAGCTGTAGATTGAGCGAATTCCTGGAATAGCTGTGGGGTAACCCAGAAGAGATCAACGTCCTCAGCCTCAGGTGGAATTGAGGCTTCAAGATAGCCCCTGTAATAGTCACCAGCCGGTACGGTTATCAGCTCAACACTCGCGCCAGAATCCTCTTCAAACATTATCTTGGCTGCGCCAAGCTGCTCCCGGATATCATGTGAATACTCCCACACTAGCATTACAAGCGTTTGTTCTCCAGCATTCCCATTGGTTTGCCACGTGAATACTATGAGCAGGAGAACAGCAACGGCCAGCAGCAGTGGTGCTCTCCTTCGCGGAAGTGCCATTTTACCCTCCCTCTACTAGGTCCAGCGCCGGCGGTTCGGACATCACTTGGCACCGGAATATGTCTCGTAACCTTCTGGTCTTCTCCTCAATTTCTTTAACTCCGATCAGCTTCAGATCACCCCGCACTTGGATCCATCACCTGCCCGATGAACAGGATGGTGTGGGTTTCGATGTTACGAATCAGGAAGATGAACGGGCGGCTGAGTTTCACAAGTCACCGGAGGCAGGCCTTGTTTCTTGACTTTTTCTCTTCCTGGCTCCTACTTCAGTAACAGCGCTTTTTTTCTGAATGTAGCTGGCAATCTCACCTCCTTAAACGCAGCATTAGACACGCTCTATGGCAATCTAACACTAGGGAAACATCGGTGTCAAATCGTGATAGGAGCATCAAATATCAGGGCTGTCCTTGAGAGGCACTGCTTTATGAGGTATCCCGTGTGATTTTTTAAAGCTAATGATCTGGGGGCGACCTACTGAAACCAAGCACCGCGAAATCGCAGGGCTTTTAACTCCCACGTATGGGGGTCGATCTCAAGAACCGCGATCTGGCGCTTAAATCCGGGATCGATTCCGCCAATGAAGTAGAGCTTGCCAAGCGCTGACACGGCGGCTCGGTCGGCCACTGGCTCAGGAAGATGGGCGACGACCTCCGAGGTAATCCCTTGATCGGTTATTTTGACCTTTACGATCTCATCCAGCAGCTCCTTGCTCCAGCCACCGAGAAGAAATAGGTCCTCATCGAGAACCGCGGCCGCGGTCCGGGTGAGTGACGAGGGAAGATGTCCAATCCTTTCAAGCTCCCAGCTTGTTGTTTGAAACTCCAACACCTCATCAAGGACGGACCACTGTTCGTCTTCACCCCCTAAGACGTATAGTCGATCGCCCGAGCCTTCAGCAGCGAGAAACTCCCGTGGGGAGGGAAGATGCCCCACGATGGTAGTCTCACCGGTTTTTGGATCGATCTCCACAATCTCATCGAGACGCTTCTTCCCGTCCCAACCTCCCACGTAGTAAAGCTTCCCGGAAACCGCTGCAGCAGCGCCGTACGCCCTCGGTGTTGGAAGCGCTGCGATGACGCGGACATCCTTTGTCTGGGGGCCGATCTCTACCACCTTGTCAAGATAGCCTTTTTCTCCTTGCCCTCCGAGGGCATAGATGTGGCCGTCCAGTGTAACACAGGCCAGGCAGCAAGCCGGGGAAGGGAGATGGGAAATAACACGCAGGGTGTGACGGGTGAGGTTTAACTCCATTACTTCATCGAGCAGCCCACGTCGCCTGTCCTGACCGCCGAGGATGTAGATCTTGTCCTTGACGGCTGTGGCGGCTATCCAGTCTCGCGCCGACCAAGGCTGGTTGATCACGTAACGTCCGAGATAGACCATTCCTCCAGCGATGACGACAATGATCGCTAGGTAAAAGAGCAAGGTCCCTCTTTTGGTTCGTCTCAATCTATTAAACACTATCCTTATTCCTCCGTTAAAGCTTTGCGAAGCGAATTTAAGCAGTAAACGAGGCTTCGTATAAGTTTCTTTAAAAGACGGTCTGAGCTTTTTTGTCCTTGGACCATCTTCCCATCTGGACTTCTTTGCTTAAGCAATGTCATCGATTATAGATCGAGCCTACTTACGCGCAAAATTACTTCCGCAACGCTTGCCGTTTAACGTATCTCCCTCTGCAATTGTCGTTTGATCGCGCCTTTTGGTGAAGCTCAAGTCATCCTACGACGTCGTGGCAGCTTGCGTACCGCAAGCTCGGCGAGGAAGAGGGATAACGCAGCAAGAAGGAGTTGGGGGTAAACGTCAACGTAGGTAAACGCCTCCCTCCCTGGCGTTAAGTCGGGGAGAATCTCATCCTCGAGGAACCTCCCGCCTGTTTCATGGGCAATCCTACGTAGCTTCTCCTCGTTGACACCGGTCCCGCGATACTCGGCCGGATAGGGGATTAAGAGGGGAAGGACCGCGCTTTTCCCGCGCGTGCGATCCTCCACTCTCAGAGCATAGCCGCCTTCTTCTTGCGCAGGAAATGAAGCTTGGTAGAGCCCCGCGCTTACCTGACCCATAGGAAGGGTCTCGCCGCTAGGAAGGAGCCTTACTTCTAAGTCAAGAAAGTTCACGAACTCGCCTTTAAGATCGCGTGCATCGGCCAAGGCGAGGATCTCCTCGTCAGTCACATCGACGGCGAGGATAAGACCTGGTGATAAGGAAGTAACCGGTTCAACCGCAGTGATGATCGTATCCAACAACAGGGGCCCCTTGTTCCAGGCGAGCCACTCTTGTGACCACCGTCCGGCAAGATCGGTATTCAGAACACCAACCTGTCCCAGCCCAAGGCGCCAGCGGGCAAAAAGCGGGTCCCCTCCGGCCCACAGAAGAACCTGTGCCGTCGGTTTGGGATAGGTGAGGGCGTAGCCGTTAAGCGGCGGAAGCGATTGAAGCTCGCCCTCGGCTAATGGCCCGTCAACTGCGATCTTCCCAGTGATGAACCGGCTACGGCTGAGCCGCTGAGTCGCCTGCATCGAGATCTCCGGTAGGGCGGAGAAGTCCGACACGGTATATAAAGTGCCGTGGCCGGCCTGAACGAGTTGCGAAAGAAGAGACAGGTTGGGTGCCCTACCGATGGCGATGGCGGAGAGGGTGATCTCCTTCTGGTTCTCTAGGCGAGCAAAGAGCCCGTCAAAGTCGCGGTACTCATCGACCGTTTTGCCGTCAGAGAAAAGAAGGACGTGCTTCATCCGGGCCTCCACCTCTTTTAGCTTGTTAAGCGCATCGACAAGAGGGTAATAGATGTCTGTTCCTCCTGCTGCTTTAAGAACGCGCAGGCTTTGATAGATCTCCTCACCTTCACCCACCGGTTGGATTGGGACTAACCACTCGAAGTGGCGGTCAAACGCGATTACTCCCACCAGCGCTTCTTCCTCCAACAGGTTTATGCTCGCCGCGGTCGCCTCCTTCAGGATATCGATCTTTGCTGCCCCTTGCGCATAACCGCGCATGCTCGCCGAGCGGTCAAGCAGAAAAACTATAGCCAGGCTTGCCTCCCGCGCTTTCTGGGGAAGGCTGTAGGAGACCGGTAGAAGCGCCTCAATCCCCCCTCCAGCGAAGGTACGCAGCTCCTGCTCGCCCTCAACAACGACGAGGCCACCGCCAAGTTCGCTTACGAAGGTTTGAAGAATCTCAATCGCTTGCTCGGTAAGGTCTCCCAAAGGAATTCCAGTGAGGACCACTTCGCGGTACCCTGAAAGCTCCTCCAGCGAGGGAAGGGTCGAAGTGATGACAAAGGGCTTACCACTTCCTTGCAGGAGTGAGGCGATCGCTCGGGAGTCCTTGCCGCAGACTAAGAGGAGCTGTGGCCGCTCTGTGGTCCGCACTAGTGTGGAGAGAGTATCATTCTGTGGAATTGGATCATGCGTTCGCCTGATCACTGCGCGGTAGGTGTGTGCTCCGCCTTCGGTCAGGGCGTCAGTGAAGGTGAAGCGTGTGAGCCCGTAAGGGAGAGTGATTTCCCTGACTGCAAGAAGTTGCTCGTCGCGGTAGAGCGCGAGTACACCATCGCCCTCACCTTCCGAGTTAACGGCGATGTCGATCGTGAACGGGCGATCTACCTCCACCTCGGTCGGTAGATCGAGTGAAGCGAGTGAAGCGTCATCCTCGGCCACGCTGCCGATGGGGAGAGTGGAGATGGGAACCCTGGCCTGCTGCGCTGCACTCAACGCTGCGGTAAGGCCTTCGGTGATCCTCCCATCGCTTGCAAGGACGATCTGGTTCTCTCCTCCTGCGGGGAGTGTGGCGATGGCGAGGTCAACCGCGGCTGCGAGGTCGGTCCCTGCTCCAGGCTGGGGCTGTGTATCAAACGTTTGATAAAACGCGCCGATCGGATCTGTGATCACAGCCTGTGTTCCAAAGGCGATTGTCCCAAAGTGCCGGCCCTGGTTGGCAGAGACAATCGCCTCCAACTGGTCCTTGATCTCCTCTGGCGTCGTGGCGGCAGTGACGCTGGTAGAACGGTCGACGAGGAAGTAAACGTTCTCCTGTGGCCTCTGTCTTCCCACCTGCAGGCCTGCAAGCGCGAGGATAACCAGGGAAGCGCTAAGGAGGCGCAGGATAAGGGACCTGCGTTTCCGATGGGCGGTGAGAAAAAAAACGAGGGGAGCGAATAAGGAAATGAGAACAAGGGGGTGAGTGAAACGGATCATCGCCACCACCTCTTAAACTGCCAACCATGGTAGAGGAAGGCCTCCACAAGTAGAGCGAGGAAGGCTGTCACTGCAAAATACGGCCACAATGGGAGCAGGGCCTGTGTCTGTTCTTTGACCGGTGTAACCACTTGCGCCTCTATTAGCGCATCAGGAGGCTCCGACTCGGCGGGATCGACGTTCACTGCCAGCGCGTAGATCCCTTTCTCTGTACTCAAGGTATAGATTCCCGGTTCTTGCGGGTAAAACGATCTTGCTCCCGAAGCAAGGGAGATCTCCCGACCGCTGGGGGCCGTAAGCGAACGCAGTGCCCCGTATCCATCGATGCGAACCGGCTCTCCAACGATCGCCCACCTATGGGTGAGTGGGGTGGGAAGTGGTAAGAATAGCTCAAGGAGGTTTCTTACAAGAAGTGGGAAGTCGATCGTTAGCGGGAGGTTCGTTGACATGAGGTCTGGTGCTATCAGTACGACCTTTCGCTCTTTTTCTTCTAGACGGTAGAGGAATGGCTCCTTGCCAAGCGAAAGCACCGTTGTCCCCGCTTTCGCGAGATCGACTGAAGGTGCGGAGCGGACGCGAAAGTCAAGTGCATCAACCCCGGTGAGTAGAGGGTCGTTCGGGCTCACAACCGCGAGTTTCCCAACCTCCCGGTCCTCCCCGATCGTTACAAGTCCTTCCAAGTCGGCGTGGATAAGGAGGATGTTCCCGTTGGTCTCAGCGGGGAGAAGGGCATTATAGGCAACGGTGAGGTCGACCGGATCGCTGTCCTTAATGGAGACGAGTGTAATTGGCCCCGCCGCTCGAAGCGCCGCTTCTAAGTAGCGATTGTTCTCCCCAACCCAGCGGATGCGGCGATCGAGGCCCCGCTTCAAGGTGAAGTACCGTGTGTCATCACCAAAGAAGGCATCGCCGGGCTCGAGTGCGGCGGTGAAGTTGGGGCCGCGTGAGCCAGGGAAGGGAAGGACGTAGGCCTGCTCTCCACCAGGAGGGAGAAGAAGGGACAGTAAAACCTGGTTAGACCCATCATCAACTCGCACCGTCCTCTCTTGATAGGAGGAAGTATCGTTTTGCACCTTCAAAAACGCGGCTGCTCCATGCAGATCAGGATCTTCGCGCACTGTAAAGGAGGTGATCGCTAGGTTCTCCCCACCGGCGAGGACCACCTCCTCCACGCCAGGGATTTGCTCTGCAAGCGGTCGATCGGTGAAGAGGATAATGCATTCAAAGCCTCCGAGCTCTCCCTGGCTGTCCAATAGTCCTTCAAGCGTCATGACCGATCCGCCCGGTTGCCAAGTGGGCTGTGAAGAGGCGAGGGCATGCCGTGCCGAGTCGTGGTCGTCGGTTAAAGGGACAAGTACCTGCGGGCTCTTCGAGAGTTGAAGAACGGTGACCGGGGTCGACGGGTATCGGTTAAGGAGGGCGAGCCCTTCCTCGCGTGCCAGCTCATATCTGGTTTTTGTGCTCTTTGTGCGAGTCTGCATGCTTGCACTTCCGTCGAGCACGATCGCCATTCCTGTAAGGCGCGGCCGTGGTACTCGCAACGCTGGATCAGCCAGGGCAAGGGTGACAAGTGCAAGGACGAGGAGCTGTACGAGGAGGAGCGGCTCGATCCTCCGCCGGATTCGCGCCGCGCGCGAACTAGGGTCGCTCCGCAATCCTTCCCACAGAAAGAGAGCCGAAACCTCGTAGCGCTGGCTGCGCGCACGCAGGAAGTAGAGGAGGATAATACCAGCGGCAAGGGCAAGAAGATACAAGGCACTCGCATTGCTCAGGGTCACTTGAGCACTCCCCCGGCACGCAGTCGCTCGTGAATCAGAAGATCGAGTGGTAGATCCGTTGACGCCAGGAAATACGGAATACGGTGGGCAGTGAGGAAACCGCGTATCGCTTCAAGGTGGGCAGTGAGACGCCGCACGTACTGAGCAAGAGTCCCTCCTCCCACTGTGAGATCGACGTGGCGCTGCGTCTCGGCATCTGTAATGCGGGTGCTCCCCTCGACGACCGGGTGGAGTTCCGCCGGATCGAGGATCTGCACAACCACGATCTCGTCTCCTCGGTGTAGAAGGCGCGAGATACCCTCCTCGTATCCTTTACATAAAAGATCACTGAGTAGGAAGACCAGTCCGCTTTCATTGGAGCGTGCAACAAACTCGGTAAGGACTTGATCAAGCGACGTTTTCCCATCTGGCGATACCGCGTGAAGTGTACGAAGGATATGGGCCATCTGGCTCATCCCATGCCGCGGAGCGATCGCTGGCAGGAGCCGATCGGTGAACGGGAAGAGGCCAACTCGATCGAGCTCGCGTAACCCGAGGTAGGAAATAGCAGCGGCGAGGCGAGCAGCGTAGCGCAACTTGGGTGGATCCCCGAGTCGCATCGATGCCGACAGGTCAAGAAGGATGTAGATCGGGAGATCCGTCTCATGCACGAACGTCTTGACGAGGACACGGTCGAGGCGGCCGTAGATGTTCCAATCGATATAACGAAAGTCATCTCCTGGTGTGTAATCGCGATAATCTGCGAATTCCAGGCTCACTCCCGCGCGCGGTGAGGGATGTGCTCCAGACAGGTGCCCCTTGCGTCGCCCCTTGACGATGAACTTTAAATTAGACAGGCGCTTCAAGAAGGCTTCATCGATCAACGGTTCCATCAGACGACCGCCGTTTCTCTCCACACCTCGCCAAGGAGGTCTGAAATCTCGACCCCCTCAGCCTCGCCTTTAAAGTTGAGGATCACTCGATGCACCAGTGAAGGGAGGAATACCGCCTCGATATCAGCATGTCGTACATTTGACTCTCCTTTAAGGAAGGCATGTGCCTTTGCTCCCATGATCAATGAGATAGCAGCACGAGGGCTTGCTCCGTACTCGACGAACTCCTTCACTGAAGAAGGGGCAGCAGGGCTCTCCGGGTGGGTTGCCAGGACGAGGCGAGCGACGTATCGACGGAGCTCTTGCGCGATTGGGATCTCGCGCACAACTCGCCTTGCTGCTAGGACCTCCTCGCCAGTGGCGACCGGTTGAGGGAGTTGCAACCCCTCCTCCTCTGTGTTTCGTTGCGCGATTTCCACCAGCTCATCGAGCGAGGGATAGTCGACCAGGGCCTTAAGGAGGAAACGATCGACTTGCGCCTCCGGGAGGGGATAGGTTCCCTCCATCTCGATCGGGTTTTGTGTCGCCAAGACGATAAACGGCTCCTCCAGCGAATAGGTTGTCTTTCCTACAGTCACCGTTTTCTCCTCCATCGCTTCCAGGAGGGCCGATTGTGTCTTTGGGGTCGCACGGTTGATCTCATCGGCGAGGACGATATGAGCGAAGATCGGGCCGGGAGAGTAGGTGAAGCGACGCTCCCCCCCGTCCTTCGTGATGATGTCCGTCCCCACGATGTCGGCCGGCATCAGATCAGGGGTAAACTGAATGCGTGAGAAACGAAGGTGAAGGGCGCTTGCCAACGTGCGGACAAGCAGGGTCTTCCCCAGTCCGGGAACACCCTCAAGCAGTAGGTTCCCGCTGCATAATAGTGCGATCAGGGTTGCCTCAATCAGACGCTCATGTCCGACGATCACACCCTCGATCGCTTCATGTAGCCGCGCAAAGACCGCCTGTGCCGTTTCTAGCTCTTTATCCGTGATCATGGTCCTCCTTGTTGTGTAATCATCTGGAAGTACATGCGCACCATCTCTTGTGCCTCAGTGGGGATGGCGCGTCCCTCGAGAAGGGCGCGGAGGGTCTCATAATCGACGGAGAAATGCCCTGCTTCCTTCTCGGGGCCTGGATCTTGTTCCAATGGGACTCCTTTGGTGAGGAACTCTTGAAAGTCTCCCTGCGAGCCGATCGCCCCGATAAGCTCGGTCGGGATAAACCCAGGCGCGTGTGCGGTCGGTTCAAGCTCTCCCGCCTCCCCCTCCACCCCACCGAAACGGTCCTCATCCTCCCCTCCTGCAAGGCGATCATCCTCCGCTGCAGAAGATTGCGATTCCGCGGTGGATGAACTCTGACGGGCGCCTTCAGTATCGGCCGCCTCATCAGAGGCCTCTGGTGCCTTCCAGGTGAAGGTTCGATCTTCTTCGCCTTCCGGAGCGGGAGGGAGTGCCTCTTTATGTGTCCCATTTGACGGACCTTCCTCTGGGAGGGCCTGAGCTTGGGCAAGTGCCTGGGCCTGCGCAACGCGTTTCTCAAGTGCTTTTGGATCCTCTTCCTCGAGTAACGCTTCCAGTGCCTGGCGAAGTTGTTGGTTGGCGACTTGGGGAAGAAGCTCTGAGAGGGCACTTCGCTCCTCTTCAGTGAGCCCGCCCCCATCATGTTGCAACCGCTCTTCGATGCGAGAGAGGAGCTCAGAGAGTGCGCGGGATAGTGTGTGTTGCTCTTCGAGTAGCTCGGTAAGGTCTGCCATCTCATCCATGAGGAGTCCTCCTGCGGCAGGGACCTCCCAGACCTCCGACAGCGGGTCCTCCAACCCGTGGCTTGGGGGAGTTTTTGGTTGAGGGAAGGAATCAGGTCGCGATTCACCCCCCTCAGAGTGGATCTGGAGCACTTCGGAGGGGGAGGTCACCGCGCGTGCTTCCGGGCGGCTCACCCGCACCAGGGCGGGTGGTTCTTCAGTAATGTGGTCAAGGGGTGAGGCAGCCGAAAGTGCGATCAAGAGAAAGGCCGCCAAGAGGGTGAGTATCCCCCCCACAAAGGGAACAAGGTGAGAAGGGCCAACTGGAAGTCCCTTTTTCCACTTCAGCGGCCGCTTCCCAAGGCTCTCCTCGATGCGACGTCGGAACGCTCTGCCTCCACCGCGGCGGCGCAGCTCATAAAGTGAACACAAACGCTCCCCAGTTCCAAGAGCAAGGTCGATCTGCAAAAGGAGTCGCGGAAGGTCTACCTCTCTTTTCCGGCCCAGGAGGTAGAAGAGACCGCCGCAAAGGAGTACGGAGCCGAGCGCGCCACTAAGAGCGTAACGGTTAAGTGTCAGAAAACCGAAGTGGTAGAACCCTGCGACTCCCAGAGCGACAACGCCTCCTGTGCCAAAGGCGATCGCCCCAAGGCTCAGACCATGCAGGTGGCGTGCACGCCGCTCGATCCCTCTTAGTAAGGGTGAGAATCTAAACACTGCGATCCCTCCTAAACTGCCGATTTATAAGGAGCAAGATCGCCAAGGCAAGCAGAACCGGGGTAGCGTATGCTAACAGGAGGGGGCCAGCTTGCTCGCCGGAAAGGAGGCTTGCCACCGCTCCCAGCGGGCTCAGAGGCTGAAGGATCGAAAGCGGAGCAAGGTAATACACGATGAACAAGGAGTACTTTAGCAGGAACCCGTGCGCCGAGATTCGCCTCGTCGGCTCCTCGATCAGACGGCTCGTCAGTGCACAGAGGAAGGAGACGATATATGTGTAGAGGAAGATTAAAACGAATGCTCCCTCCTTTCCTGGATAGGCCGCGCGTTCGAACAGGAGATAGGGGAGGGTGAGAAACTGGGCAAGGAGGAGCCTTTCTCCAAACAGGAGCAAGAGCATCCAGCCCCGCTCGCCCCGCCTAGCACTTATTGCCCCTAAGTTGAGGCCAATGATCCCCATAAAGAGGATGTACGTGTAAAAATAGACTGGGATTCCAGAGAAAATCGAGATCTTGTCAAAAAAGCGCACTTGCCGTGCCGACGGAATGGAGAGTATGAGGGCAATTCCACAAAACAGAACCAGGCTGAAGAATGACTGCCAGCTATCAGAATCGACCAGATTGTAACGGTTATTCATGTTCCTCTCCTGCAACTACATAGAGCGCGATATCCCTCACTTTTATCCTAACCGTGCCGTAGCGCTCGCGCACCTCCTCCTCGGTTACTCCCACTAGCCAAACCGCGTCTGCTAGACAAAACCGCTCCGCAAACTCGCGAAGAAGGGAAGTGAAACTCTCCTTTCTCATCTCTGCGTCCGCCAACGGGACCCCATTATTCAGGTAATAGAGGGCTTCTCCTGGTCTAACTTCGCCAATCGAAAACGCCTGCCCTTTAACGATCAGGAGGGCTTCTTCCAGCGGTTCATCCAGGTCGTTTTCGATCCTCACCTCCTCGTCACCGGTGAACACCACCGCAAGCGGGAGCTGGTACGCCCCGAAACCGCGCAGGTAGCGACGTTCTCCTCGCTGTAGCACAAGCGATGCCCCCTCACCTTCTACCCAGTCGATATCGAAGGAATGCTGTTGCAGACTACGCGGAAGCTCTTGTATTATCGGTATCTGACCTCTCACTTTTACCTCCGCTGCCCCATCCATTGTGGCAAACAAACCGTAGTAATCAACTACATATCCGAATGACGTTTGAGCATATAATGACGTTTTTAACTCGTATATTGAGTTTACGACTTTCGTTCGGTTTGTATAGAAACCGGACGAAAGACAGAGAATACTGCTAGTGGCAAGGAGCAGAACTAGCATTCTCTTCTTGCCTTTTGCGCGTAAAACGACTAGAGAATAGCTGACAAGGCAGGAAAGGACGAGGAGAACCCCAGCCAGATAGGCCGGACGTTGGAGGGGTGTTCTCTCGAGGAGATCAGCACTTGCGTACGTTAGATCGATCAAGCGTGCCGGGGTGATCTGCGCAGCAATTGCTTTAAAATCCGTCTCCTCGAGGTTAAAGGCGCTCGTTGTCACCAGGTACACCGCTCCTGCACCGTAGCGTCGCAAAAGGAGGAGAGGATCTCCCTCACGAGAAAGCAAAGTGCGGACGTTTGGTCGCTCTTCACCACGTAAGATTTGCACGCCGTTTTCGCCCAGTGAAAGGCGCGGATTCGCAAGCGGCAGTAGGGCTCGCAGGACCGGTGAGTCAAGCAGATAAAAGTCTTCGCCGGTGAACAGGACGAGCGTGCCGCCGGCACTGACCCAGCGGCCGATTGCCTCCCAGCTATTCCCCGGGAGTCCCTTCGCGGTATGACCGACCCAGAGGCTACTAACCGCCTCGTAGGCTGGCCATAAGCGAGGGAGCGCCTCCTCGTCGATGGCAACGAGTTCGTCAGCGAAGGGAAAGGGTAACACTCCCACGGCGAGTGGAAACGCCTCCTCACGCATGCGGGACCGTAGATCGATCTTTACTTCCGACAAAACCTTCTCACCCTGATCGAGGAGTGAAACCGCCAATGGATGCGTGAAATCGTAGATAGGAATCAATCTCTCTAGTTTTCCCCCTCCTGCCAGGGTCAAAGGGATCTCCACACGGCTTATTGCCTCACCTCGCCATGGGTTTCCCACCTTCTGAGTGAGCACCAGGAAACCGGTAAAGGTGTCAACGCCGGCGATCTTGACACAGATTGGTGTAAGCGTTCCAGGAACAAAGCGCTCAGCAAAGCCCAGTCGCACCTCAAGCTGCGGTGCGGCACTCGCGCTCAGCGCGGCAAGGAGAAGGGTAGGTAAAACGATTCTCCAAGCGGAACAATAATTCTTCATCGTTTCGCCCCAGTGACAGTCTTAATTTAGAAGAGGTCTGCCGCAACACTTTCGCCCCGGTAACGGCAAACGAACTCATCTAACAAATACTACCCGGAGCTTTTGTACCCTTTCAACAGCCAATCGGAGGATTAGGAAGGCAACCAAACGAGCGAGAGAGTGTGGCAAACCGTTACTGAGGGAGCCTGTTCACCGCGATAGCGGCGTCTTCACTTAGTACATCGGCGTAGATCTGCGTAGTCTGGATCGACCGGTGGCCAAGTTGCTTTTGCACAAGACGGATGTTGTACTCGGACGCCCTGTAGAGCAAAGAGGCGTAGGTATGCCGACAAGAGTGAATGGAGAACCGTGCCGGAAGGCTGATTGCCTCTGCATTTAACTTGAAGATTCGATAGACCGCGCTGCGGGTGAGTGGGCCCCCATTGCGCGAAGAGACAAAGAGCGACGCATGACCGGTCATCGACTCTCCTACCTGCTCCTTCCAAGCGAGAAACTCCGCTAAATGCTCACGCAGGGCTTTTCCCATCTTCACACCGCGTTTCTTGTGGCCTTTGCCATCCTGGACGATCAGCGAGGCGTTCTCCCGATCCAGGATAACGTCGCGAACACGCAGATTACATATCTCCGAGGCGCGCAGACCGGTGTCTAAAGCAACGTGGAGGATCGCCCAGTTGCGCACCGGATTCTTACGACCATCGGCTTCAGGCGCCGCGGCACGCTCGCGGCAATGTGTCTTCAGGGCATGGACCTGTTCAAGCGTTAGAAAGTCTTCGTGGGTGATCTCAAGCGGCACCTTTCCCCCTTTATATGTCGCAGTAGACGGTAGCCAAACACCGGCGTGCGACAACGGACAGGTGTCGCAACAAAAGGTCACTTTTGTTGCGAAAGTTCCATCCTGGATTCGAAATGCCCTAGAGAAGGAGGTTTTGTGCATTGAGAAGAAGAGGAGCACTGTCACACCTCTGCTGCGAGACCCTATTTCACCCAGGGTCGAGGTGGACGAGGCGATTTATGAGCCTCTCATTCGATCGTGTATCTTTCGACGATCTTTTTCTCCTCGCCTACAACCTCGCCTGTTACCTCGAAGTAGGGGTCGATCCCCGAGCGCTTCAACTTCTCGCGCAAGAGGTTATCGAGCTGGAAGATCCCCGCGGAATTCGACATCTTAATGTGGATCTTCACTGGGCGTTCCTCTCCTTTCGCGAGGAGAACCTTCTTGATCGCCATCGCGGAGACGGAGTGGATCGATGCTTTGCCGGTCGCAAACGGGATACGTGCCCGTCCCGATTCCATGTCCAGCGCATCGGCGATCTTCACTACTCCCGCCTCCACGGTCAGGGGGAGGATATCGCGGCGATGTGCGTGTATGGCGTGAAGGATTTCCCCCTCGAGGATGGTCGCCTCCTTCTCGGGGTAGATCCCCTCAAGGAACTCTTGGATCAACGGTGGGGCGAGGATGAGCGAGAGTTCCTCATGGCGATGTCTGTGAATGACGTGTCCGATATCGTGCAGGGCGCAGGCCAGGCAGACGATCACCTCGGCATCCTCCGCGTCCAGGTGATAATCGGTGACCACACTCGGCACCACCCCACCCTCGACGAGAAGGCGCAAGAGCTTTAGGGCAATATTTGTGATGATCTTGATGTGCACCGGACCGTGGTCGTTTATGTGCATGCGGTCGATCGCCGTCACGTTTGAGGCACTCCACAGGGTGGAGAGCCGTACCGACCTATCGATCCGCTCTACGACCCTACCCAGCCGCTCGTTTCCATGAAGTGGAAGATTGAGTCCCATTAAAGCTCTTCCCGTAGCTTTTCCCACCATTCGCGCTTCTTGTCGGCTTGTTGTCTTTGTTCTTTGCGTTGTTCAAGAAACGCCACGCGTTCACGCAAGAAGGCTATTTCCTCTTTAAGCGCCGCGATCAACTCGTCTCTTTCCTTCGCATTTACTTGCTTTTGTACAAAACCGGATGAGGTTTTATTCTCTAAAGATGACTCTATAAAGGAACTACTTCTTATAACTTCACTCGCTTCTGTTATAGTTAGCCCGCTATCGTAGAGATTTTGTAGGCGGCGAAGGAGTTCAACGCCGCCCTCGGTGATCAGGATTTGGTTGTTGGGGCCGCGGCGCAGGTGATCTGAGAGGACGTCTTTGATCGCCTCGATGCGATTGCGCACTTGGTTGGTCGTAGTAAGGCCCAGAAGCTTCCGCAGATCATTGATTGTATGCATATCCATCCTTAGCCCTACGATACCGTATTTTTAGCTTTTCGCCAACGTGTTGCCGGCGAGTGAGGGATCAGGTAGCCTTTCTACAGATATGACGATTCGCAGGCTTGGTGAGACCCTAACGCGGAAGATCGCAGCTGGAGAGGTGATCGAGCGCCCTGCCTCGGTGCTAAAAGAGCTGTTGGAGAACTCTCTTGACGCAAAAAGTGAGAGTATCTCCGTCTCGATTGAGGAGGGAGGGACTCGCTTGATCGTGGTACGCGACGACGGGGAGGGAATGGATGCAGACGACCTGCACCTGTGTGTGGAAAGGCACACTACAAGCAAGATCGCACAGGAGACCGACCTTGATACTATTTCCACGCTTGGCTTCCGTGGTGAGGCTTTGGCAAGCATCGCTTCGGTGGCGCGAATGCGGATCATCTCGTGTGTGCGCGGGGAAAAGGAAGCCCATCAAGTGAGAGTAATCGCCGGAGATGTGGAGGGACCACTGCCGGCTGCCCGCGCGCCGGGGACAACAGTGGAGGTAGAAGATCTCTTCTTCAACCTTCCCGCACGGGCGAACTTTCTCGGCACGACGCGCACGGAGTTTTTTCATGTCAATCGTGTTTTTCACCGGCTTGCCCTGGCTTTTGCGGATGTTTCCTGGTCACTCAAGCACGATGAAAGAACGATCCTCACGGCCCCGCATGCCAGTAGTCTTCCTGACCGGATCGCTCAAGTCTACGGGGCTCAAGTGGCACGAGCGATGATCCCGCTTGAGGCAGAACGAAACGGGATTGCGGTATCCGGGTTCATCAGCCAGCCGGATCTCAAAAGGGGAAACCGCCGGGATCAACTGTTCTGTGTTAATGGTCGGCCCGTGAACGACCGTGGCCTTTCTTATGTGCTGGCGAGCGCCTATCGCGGGATGCTTCGCCGCGGGACTTATCCGCTTGCGGTAATCCGCGTTGACCTTCCTTTAGATAGTGTGGATGTGAATGTGCATCCACGCAAGGAAGAGATCCGCTTTGCCAAGCCGCGAGCGGTGCAGGAGGTCTTAACTCAAGCCCTGCAAAGTGCTTTGTCCTCACGCTACATCGTCGCGCCGTTTCTTGCTCCACGACCAGGTGAGCTGCGGGAGAGGACTTCAACCTCGCAGACGAAGGAACTCCCATTTGACCTGCGGCGTGAGCTCACCGTGAGACAGACGTCACGGCGAGAGGAAAAAGTGAGGGTTAGTGGGGAGCGACGCGTGATCGGCCAACTGCAGAAGACCTATCTTCTCGTTGAGACCGCGGGCGGCCTCGAGATCGTGGATCAACACATCGCCCATGAGCGTATTCTTTATGAAGAATTGTGCGAACAGTTCCACCAAGGAGCGGTTACACGGCAGCAATTCCTTCTGCCCGTTCGCCTCGAACTCTCCTTTGAGAATGCCGCCCGCCTCACGGCCGGACTAAAGGAACTGGAGCAGGTGGGGATAGTTCTCGATGAGTTTGGCGGGGGGACGTTCCTTTTGCGCGAGTATCCAAGCCTTCTTGCGGAGGGACAGGCGCGTTACGGTTTTCAAGAGCTGGCCGAGCGGCTCTCTGAGTTATTGGCGCAGGGTGAAAAAGTGAGAGAAGCGCTGTTTGAGGACCTTCTTGCCGAGCTTGCCTGTGCTGGGGCTATCAAGGCCGGGGACCGGCTACCGTTAGAGGAACAGCAATCGCTGGTGGAGCGGTTGATGGAGCTTCAAAACCCGTACACCTGTCCGCACGGTCGGCCGATCATCTTTACCATCTCACGCGAGGAGCTCGACCGGCGATTCAAACGGGCCTAAAAGGGGGTAAAGAAAGTCCCAAACGGATCTTGCAGCGCCCCGCCGATGATCCGGTGGACGCGTACTCAGTCTTTTACGCGGTAGATCGACCCCGGTATACTTAAAGATCGCCATGCCCAAGAGAACCCCGATGATGGAACAGTATCTGAGGATCAAGGCGGCTCATCCAAGCGCGATCCTCTTCTTTCATCTCGGTGACTTCTACGAGGCGTTCTTTGAGGACGCCGAGGTACTTTCACGCGAGCTCGATGTGGTTTTAACTGCCCGCAACGGGAACCCGATGGCCGGGGTGCCGATCCGGCGGGGGGAGGTGTATGTAAACCAGCTCCTAAAACGGGGATACAAGGTGGCAATCTGCCAGCAGGTAGAGGATCCACGCAAGGCGACCGGCCTTGTGAAGCGCGAGGTGGTGCGCGTGGTCACCCCTGGGACGACCCTCGATGATGGGGTGTTGGAGGCGGGGGAAAACAACTACCTCTGTGCAGTTTGCCCGGTGGATGGATGGTTCGGAATTGCCTCACTTGACCTATCAACCGGCGAGTTTGCCTGCACCGAAACGGGTGACCTGGAGTCGTTTAAGGGAGAGTTCACGCGCCTTCATCCAAGTGAGGTTCTTGTTCCTCAGGAGTCTGAAGAAGGGCTACGCGAGGCTCTCCGGCAGGTGGCGATCACCCCACTCTCATGGGATGCATTTGACGCAGGGCGCGTGAGCACACCAGCCCTTGGTGCCTCTGAGGTAGCGCTTCGTGCATCGGGAGCAATCCTCTCCTACGTCGAGGATACGCAGAAAGGAGCCGTTTCTCACATTCGCCCCTTACAAGGTTACCGGCTTTCCGAGCGGATGGACCTTGACCCATTCACCGTGCGCAATCTCGAGCTCGTCAGACCGCTGCGCGAAGGGCAAGAGAAAGGGACCCTGCTGCATGTTCTCGATCGAACGGCCACCAGTATGGGGCGGCGACTTCTGCACCGCTCGATCCTCGCTCCGCTGACCGATCAAGAGGCGATCGTAGAGCGCCTGAATGTGGTTGAAGCCCTTGCAAAACGTGAGCTTCTGCAGCAGGAACTCCAGGAGATGATCAAGAAAGTGCACGACCTGGAGAGACTGACCGGAAAGCTCGGAGCAAAAAGGATGAGCCCGCTTGATCTTCTCCTGCTACAGAAGACCCTTGAACAGGTCCCCACCGTTGCTGAGAAACTCGCAGCGGGGTTGGATGAGAAGGTCTTGCTTCTGGACCGATTGCGAGAGACCCTTTCCGATCCCACCCTTGCGCCGCTTTGTCAAAGTCTTTCGGGGATGCTTGTCGATCAGCCGCCGGCCGACGCGCGTGATGGTGGGCTGATCCGCAGTGGGTTCGATGAGGAGCTCGACCGGTTACGAAACGAGGTGAGAGCCCTGCGGTCACAGATTGCCACCCTGGAACGAAGGGAACGCGACAGAACCGGCATCCCCTCGCTTAAGGTCGGTTATAACCGCGTCTTTGGCTACTACCTCGAGGTGACAAAAACGCACCTTTCCAAGGTCCCTTCAGAGTACCAGCGGCGACAGACCCTGGCTCATGCCGAGCGATTCATCACCGAGGAGTTAGGTGGATACGAAGAGAAAATCGCCCTCGCACAGGAACGGGCAAAGGCCCTTGAACTTGACCTCTTCCAGGCAGCGCTTGAGCGGCTGGTCGGGCATATCCCGCTTCTCCAACGGGTTTCTGATGCCCTAGCACAGCTTGATTTTCTCCTCGCGCTGGCGATCGTTTCAAGTCGCAACGGCTATGTACGGCCACACTTCACAAAGAAGCATGCGATCGCGATCCGCGCCGGTCGTCACCCGGTCGTCGAACAGGTCGAGGAGTTCGTCCCCAACGACCTTATTCTCGATCAGGGTAAGGACCTTGTCATCCTCACCGGGCCGAACATGTCAGGCAAATCGGTCTATTTACGCCAGGCTGCCCTCATCTGCCTGTTGGCGCAGATCGGTTCGTTCGTGCCGGCAAAGGAAGCGACCCTTCCTATTGTCGATCGTGTCTTCGCCCGCGTGGGCGCAAGCGACATGCTTGTCGAGGGAATAAGCACGTTCATGATGGAGATGCTGGAAACGGCGACGATCCTCGAGCGGGCCACCTCAAAGAGCCTTGTCATCCTCGACGAGATGGGACGGGGGACGAGCACCTTCGATGGGGTATCGATTGCCTGGGCCGTAGTGCGGGAACTTGCCACACGAATAAAGGCAAAGACGCTCTTTGCAACACACTATCAGGAACTGACCCGCTTGGCTGATGAGCTTCCGGGGGTTATTAACCTGCATGTGGCCGTTCAGGAAGTGGGCAATGAGGTTGTATTTCTACATCGCGTCGAGCCCGGGGTGGCAGAGGGAAGCTACGGTGTACACGTTGCCCGCCTTGCCGGTCTGCCCGAGCAAGTGACGAAGACCGCCGATCAAATCTTGACGGAACTTTTGGCTGAGGCTCCGCTTTCCCGCCTCGGCAAAAAGAACGACCGTGCTGAGGACCTACCGCTTTTTGGAACGCAGGATCACCCCGTGCTAAAACAGCTGCGCAAGCTCGATCCCAATCGACTCACCCCGCTTGAGGCACTCAAGCTTATTGCGCGGTTAAAGGATCAACTATAGGTCCGTTTTCTCTTTTAGAGCGGGCCACTCGCTTTTGGTATAGTCCGGTTTCACAAAGGAGGATGGCGATGGACATACGGGCGTTTAATCGCCGCGCATGGGATAAAGAGGTTAAAAAGGGGAATCAATGGACCGTTCCCGTAGGTCCGGCGGTGATCTCCGCCGCGCGAGAGGGGAAGTGGGAGATCATCCTCACCCCCACCAAGCCTGTGCCGAGATCCTGGTTTCCAGAAGATCTTTCTGGTTGCGAGGTCCTCTGTTTAGCATCGGGAGGCGGGCAGCAGGGACCGACCCTCGCCGCGGTTGGGGCGAACGTCACCGTGTTCGATAACTCGCCAAACCAGCTTGCGCAGGATCGGCTCGTCGCAGAGAGGGATGACCTCGCGATCACCACCGTCGAGGGTGATATGCGAGATCTATCGGCCTTTTCTGATGAGTCTTTCGACCTCATTGTTAATCCTGTCTCCAACTGTTTCGTCCCCGAGATTCAACCACTGTGGGACGAGGCGTTCCGCGTGCTACGCCACGGCGGTGCGCTGCTCGCGGGCTTCAATAACCCGCTCCTTTACCTCTTCGACCCGGAAAAAGAGAAAGAAGGGATCCTCCAGGTGCGCTTCTCGCTCCCCTACTCCGATCTTACAAGCGTCACAGAGGAGGAGAGACGCCGCTACTACGGGGAGGACGCGCCGATCGATTTCGGGCACACCCTGGAAGAACAGATCGGAGGGCAGATCAAAGCCGGGTTTGTGATCTGTGGCTTCTACGAGGATACCTTCCCCGAAGAGCTGATCTCAGACTACTGCGCTTCGTTCATTGCCACCCGTGCGGTTAGGGAGGATCTCAACCAGTCCGTCCTTCCCTTAAGGAAGCAGGGTCGATGCTAAAAGCTCAGGAATGCACACCCTGAAATGCCAAAAGGCACGGCGCAACCCCGGTACTTCCAAATACAATGTCCCTCGTTGCCACCTACCTCTCGATATCTACGTTAAAGGGCGGGCGCATTATGCCAAGAACGAGAGATCCTCCACATAGAAACGGTTGGCGGCGTTCGATGTAGCAGGAAGACCGTTTCTGACAGGATCCTCCCCTGGTTGGCACGATCCGCCTCCCTTTTGTGGAAGATACGATTGGCACGGGCAACATCGTTTGGTAGGATGAGCGGGGTGGTGAGAAGCAATGCGTACAAAAAAGATTCCAAGAGCCTATCTCCTCCGGGAGATCGCCGAGCTTGCCCTAGTGATCGGTGTCCTCGTGGTCGTGTCGCAGTTCGCACACATCCCGGTGTGGGCGTGGGTTGGGATTCCACTCGCCAAAGCCTTCGCATCCATCACGTTCTACGGCCTTTTTCTCCGGAGGGCCTTGCTTCGCTCAACGCGTGTCGGGCCGGAAGCACTTGTGAGCCAGATCGCGGAAACGATCACGCCCCTTAATCCATCTGGCCAGGTCAAGGTCAACGGGGAGATCTGGTCCGCCCTCAACAATACGGGGACGACGATCCCTGAGCGGCAGAAGGTGAAGATCCTTGAGGTGCATGGGAACACCGTGCACGTCGTGACCCAACCCTGAAAGACAGATCAGAAATGGTAGCGAGCCGTGCTTCCCGTAAAAAGCAAGGTCGATGCTAAAAGCTCAGGAATGCACATCCTGAAATGCCAAAAGGCACGGCGCAACCCTGGTACTCCCAAATACAATGCCCTGTTACGGTGAACGATTATGGCAAGGACTAGCCTGCCGTACCATATGTTGATGCGCTTGCAAATAGTAGCACTGAAAGGTGTGATCCCACCGCTTCCTGAGTCTGGATGTTCGCTTCCAAACTTGGCCGCAGTGCTTCGAAGCTAGCCTCCTCACGGGGTCAGCTTTGCCGGCTCATCGAGAATGTCGAGGATCTTCGTGGCACAGTAGGAACGATCGCGTTGTCGCTCACAAGCGAAGCTTCCTATGATCGATTTTGGTCCGATTCGATCATAGCGTGCCGTCGTCTCGCTGCTCGAACCACGGATCAGCACTTTGCACTTGTCCTTCTACACGCCACAAGCCCTGGCTACATGCCACGCGGGTAGGGATTCGCCCATCGGAAGAAGGTGATGATCGCGTCAACCTGTCGTTCCATATCCTTGCTGTCGACGGGCTTTGAGAAGATACCGGATGCCCCCACTCGCAGGTGCGCGCGTTGTACTTCTCCATCTGGGCGACAGTCCAGATAACGGTGGGGATCGTCCGCAAGTGCGAATCCGCCTTGATCCGCTCGAAGACTTCCCACCCGTTGAGCTTAGGCATGATGATGTTGCAAACAACCAGGTCTGGGGTCCAAGCCTCGCTCCATTCACCTTGCTGATAGAGGAACTCGAGCACCTGCTGCCCGTCGGTCATGACCTGCAGTCCGATGGAGCCCGTGTCTTTCCTCTTCCTCAATGTACGGGCGACCAGGAAGCTTCCATCCCCTGTGACCTCACAACGATGTAGACACTCACTCTGTCAGCGATCCCAGCGCTGATCCATCATCATGCCTAGTAATTGGACTTGAAAGTAAGTGTTATCTACATCACATTCCGGCAAGCCTGAGAAGACCCCTTAGAGCTTGCGGGCAAGAAGCATGAGGCTGTCGAGCCTTTCGCAGTCCTCGCAGCCGGACCTGCCTTCTGGGACTTCCGGTAGTTCGTAGATCTCTCTTGCCTTGCGGTATAAAGGTGGGAGTTGGTCAAAGTCGAGTTTGGCAGGATGCACGGAAACCGAGAACGGCATCGTGAAGCCATTGTCTGAATGGATCTCGGCCTGGGCCGCTGTTTCCTCATCGGTTACCGGTTCGGCGTAGACGAGCGCGAGTTTCGTCACATTGCCGATCCCCAGATGCTCGGTGATGAGTGCGTAAGCGTTCAGCTGCACCATATACATCGGCATGAGCTTATCTTGCGTTCCCGTGTATTTCGCGGTCTTGTAATCGATGATCGCGATCGATCTATCTGCGAGCGTGAGAATCCCATCTGGTGCGCCCGTGAGGAGCATCTCATATTCGGGAAGCTCGATGTAGAAGCGCGAGTGATGGGGTGGGTTAATGTAGCCGGTGACCTCGCCGAGCCCCTTCAACCAGACCGGTGCCCCGCCGTTGCGATCGATCCACGTGTGCACCACGCGCTTGGTGTAAGCATCGATCGAGCTAAAGATCCCCGGGAAGATCTGAAACGGAAGACGATTCCGCGCTTTGAGCTTGAGCCAAAAGCATCGTGGACAGAAGTCGGGAAGGGCGAGTGCTCCGATGTTCTTGGCTGAGATGCGGAGAGGTTCTCTCATTGTGTGTCCCCCCTGCCTACTCTTTCCTTCAGAAGCGTTGCACGTTTAACGACGGTTTCGGTTGCCTTCTTCTGCTTGTCTGGTAGCCGCTTTCCCTTGCCGCAGAGTCTCCCGGGAATGCGGAAAGTTCAGATCTGACTACGCTTCCCTTCCCTCCAGACTTCACCTTGGTTCTCCCTCTGCTCTTGGTTATGCTCGTCCTGGTTATGCTGCTCCTGATTGTCAGGCTACTCATGATGGTCCTCAGGTCGGATCCCAAGCTGAGCGAGCACGTAGTTCACACGCTCAAAGGTGTCTCGCTGAATTGCATCACGGGTTTCAGGATCATCCACTTCCTCGAAGTCAGCCACATGTCGAGGGCCACGGTGCTCGGGTAAGGCGAAGTGCTTGGCGATCTTGTCCAATGCCTCCCGGACTAGACCATGCTTGATTCTCGGTCTGAGGCGTTCGACTAATGTGTCCATCCCTCCCGGGAACTCTCGGATGCAGTAGTCAATGTCCCATGCATCCTTCTCTTTGAGGCGACTGTCAAGAGCCATCCCTTTCATACACAGGAACGTCTCGATAGATGCGATCTTGATGCTCACCGCATCGCGTCCTCCGTCAGGAAGCTCGCCCTCAAGCCGAATGGTCTCAGGGTTGTCGAATGCGATATCGCACCCACGCGCCTTCCGGAGATGGGTGTCGAGAATCTTCTGGTGCCTTCGACTCTTCCCAGTGCCCCCATACTCTCCTGACAGGAGATCGACCTCCACAGTGATCGAGTTGACCTCTCTTCGGAAGATGAATGGCTGTTGATCATCCTGTACGTACCCTCTATCAAGAAGAAGCTGTCGGATCGTTCGATAGCCGGCCTCCGTCAGCGCGTTGTGATCTACGGCTAGATCAACGTCGATACTGCCAATGTGGCGCTTGCCAGGCTGGGTGATCAGGAATTCGGGAACCCAGCCGCCTACAAGAACCAGGTGATCGCGATACTCACCTAGCAAGAGCATCAGCTCGAGCAGTACTGATCTGGCTGCAGCCACCTGCTCAGTGTTGTAATCGCCCTTGGTTACCACGATGGCTGAATCACCTCCCGCATCAGCGCCTCAGCCGCTTCTTCTCCACGAGCCGCCTGCTTCATGAGATCCAAGTACGTCTGAACTGGAGAAACAACAGGCAGCCCACCGCGACGCCCGGTCCCGTAGAAGATACCTTCATCGTATGGCTGAATCAGTGTGAGGTTCGCACCACTCGGAACCTGCTTCAGCTTGACCTCCTGCGCGATAGCCGTAGGATCCCCGTCGCAATAGAGCATCGAGCGCCGGTAGCGCACCGCCGGTGCATATCGCACAGCAGCCGAGAAGCCAGTGAGCGCAATCCGAACGCCGCACGTTTCCGCTGCAGACGCAATCTGTTGTTCGAGTTCACTTCCGGAACTGAAAGAGTAGTAGCCAAAGGTCCGATGCTTACTGTAACGGTACTCGCTCGCCCACTCGTCCAAGGCAGCCTCGGGATCGAGAAGCTTAAAGCCGCTCGGCAGTTGATCGAGCCACTCGCGAAGCTCCAGGATCCGCTTTACCTTGGAAACCAGACCGAGACTCACAGCAGCCTCGCCGGCAAGCTCCTGCACTTTCCATGTTCTTTGTGGCGACGTCAGAAGCACGCGCAGGATTCTCTCCGCCTTGGGCGAGTAGAGCGACCGAAGCTCGCGCTTCTCCGAGAACGGATTCTTCTTGCCGCGCTGTTCGATGTAGACCTGACCGAAGCTCAGTCTGCAGTTGCCTGCTAGATCGATGTACCCCACACCCTCACGCTCACAGAGTTGCGCAGTAGCCTCACTGATGTAAGGAGCGAGGATGACGGCGTAGGAACTGGGCATAAGTCCGGAGTAGGCCCGCAGTTGATCGATGGCCCGTCGCGCCACTCTGGGTTGGCCACTCGACTCTGCTTCGACAATGAGGCTGTACTGGCCACCAACCGTCTCGACGCGCGCAACGAAATCCGGTCGCCTGCCGGAGAAGTCCGGCTCGATTTGGAAATCACGGATCTTCAGGAAGGGCACACGATCGAGGCAATCGCGGATGGCCTGTTCACCTTGTTGGAGGACCTCGTTCTCGTACATTTCACTCCTTTCGTTATTTTCACCATCTGGTGAAAAGTAATTATAGAGTGAAAACTCACGCTTGTCAAGGAATCCTTCACCATGGTATGCTATTTCACCAATCGGTGAAACGGCTTCATCTAATGAAAGACCCACGTGTGCACCACGCGCTTGGTGTAAGCATCGATCGAGCTAAAGATCCCCGGGAAGATCTGAAACGGAAGACGATTCCGCGCTTTGAGCTTGAGCCAAAAGCAGCGCGGGCAACAGTCGGGAAGGGTGAGTGCTCCGAGGTTCTTGGCTGAGATGCGGAGAGGTTCGGCCATTCCTGCCTCCTTAGGACCGCTGCTTGTAGGGTAAATGAAGACTAAGTACCAAAACAGGGGGGGCAAACGCCTCAGGGCTCTTTGTTCTTAGCGTTTTCTAGATAGTCCTTCCCCACTGCAATGAACTCCTGCGCCTGTGAGATGACTTCTTTCGCTTGTTCGGCGGAGACATCCCTGCCGACCCCGTAGTCGCCAACATTGCGAATGTCCTGTGCGTCAATCAGCCAGCGATGCAGTTTGGCGTTGAGCCGTCCTGATTTGGCAAACTCGCGGCCAAAGGCCCCGATCACACCCCCATGGCTGGAATATGCCTTTCCCAACGAGGTAAGTAGCGCTTCGGCAACATAGAACATGGAGTAGTAAGCGCGAGAAGCCGCAAAACCATGGTGCCCTTCTGTAGCGAGTATCTGCGCTGCGGAAAGGCTTTTCTCAGCCTTAGCGAGAAGAGCCGAGATACCCTCATTCATGTCGGCACTCCCTCACGGCGAACGTTGATGAAGAATGGAAGATCGCGATTCTGAAGCTCGTGTTCGGAGACGAAGAGCCGAGAAAGGACCACGTCTTCCTCCAGGCTGATTCTCGCAGTTAGGGCAGATGATCTGCGGATGGCATCCCAGTAATCAAACGGTGTTCTCAGAACACACAGAAGGTCGATGTCCGAGTCCTCGCCTGCCTCCCCTCGCGCACATGAACCGTACAGAATTACAGCTACTAATTGATCGCCAAAGATCCTCTCCAATCCTTCACGGTATCTCCGAACAGCCGTATTGATCGTCAGCTGATCCATACTCATCACCCCTATTGCCAGATTCCCTTCTGCCCTCCGGCATGTTGGCCCGCCTTACACACTCTTCCCACAAAGCGATTAGTTCTCTTGCTCACCGATGGTAGCACAAACTCCCCCCAAGAGGTAGATCGTCCAGCAAGAGATAGCCAACCGGGTAGCCGCGATACATCGAGTCGAACAGATCACGAACCTTAGTGTTCTTCCATATGAACTCCCGCTGGATGTGGGGAAGGCCGATCAGCCGCACACCGCGGGCAGAAGTCAGGAAGTGCCAGTTCTCCGAGGGTCTTGGCGGAGATACGGAGCTGGCTAGGCATCGGTGTTACTGCTCATCATTCGACCTTGAAGTGTTGTTTCGAAGATCGAGGTACATAGACCTATCTCAGGCTGCTCCTTGAGGGATCATGGCATGCGTCCACAGGATTGCCACTCATTTGTATGCAAAAGACAAGGTTTGACCACCGTTTTACGTTGATGGGCTGCCAGTTCGAGAATCTGTTTTGAGTCCGTCTGCCTCTCCATGTGGGAAAGTGTATACATTTATCGATAAGTGTCAACATTTTCCCACTTCGCGAACTGAGAAGGAGAGCTTCTTCGAGGAAAGAATCTTCAACGACCACCACTACAAGAGCACGATTACAGATGGCGAAGATAAGGCCGAAAGTCGAGGACGCACCCCGGAAGAGGCTGAGAAGTTAGCGAGCGATAGATGGAACAAGAAGAAGGGGGCGTAGATGCCTACCACCGGTGAGAATTCGAGTGACACAAGACCTATCCCAGGCTGCTCCTTGAGGGATCATGGCATGCGTCCCCAGAATTCGCCCCACTTCCTCCACCTACCCTTCCTTTGCGGCCATATATCCGCAGATCCATGCTGCTAAAGCCCATAGCCAAAGGGCCGCCGCCATGATGAACCAATTCGTCGGCTCAAGTCCAAGTACCTTATCAGAGGCATCGCCAACGATTCCGACGATCAAGCAGCCTAGCCCTACAAAGTCCAGGACGATGGCCATCAACGCATGCCACCTTGCCCCCATTCCGAAGAGCAGTCGCTTCAGATTGCTCGGGATTTCGTGCACCGTTATCACCTCCTTCTTACCTTCCCATTACAGATAACATAGCAAGTGGGCCAATCTCTGTCAATTGCTTTACGCTCCTCGGCGTGTTCCCGTATTTTGCAGTTAGATACTTGTCTTTGTCCGCTGCTAGAGGTATGCTGGGAAAAGGTGGAGGTTTGGCAGATTTATCGCGGTGACTTTTCTCATCACAATGGGCTTTTGTTCTCCTCCATGCACTGCGCTTTTTCTCTTTCAATGAAGCAGTGTTCGCAGCTTACAAAGGCACCTCCTCGTCTTTTTGAAGAAGGATTGCCATAGTCTGAGGTTGCGTTTTGCAGCGGACTCAGGCTAGAAGGAAGAGCCCGGCTTAAGTGGGCAGCCCTCAAAAGGAGGCAAGATGAAGAAAAGGAAGAGTGTAGCCCCGAATCTTTATGCGAAAGGAAAATCCCTCGTTCTGGTCGTTCTTCTAGGCGGTCTGGTCATCGCCACAACCTGGACCGTCCTTTCGTTGGATCGGCGACCTCTGCCCGCACCTACCCTCCTACTCGCGCCATCAGTGACTGTCACATCGCCGAACGGTGGGGAGGTATGGGCTGCCGGCAGCAGACAGACAATAAGCTGGTGCGTCAACAGGCCTGAGCAGTTTACAGAAGACCTGCGAATCGAACTCCTTGCGGATGGCGGTGTCCACTCCACGATCGCCGGGGGTGTGCCGCTCGGAAGCCATGGAAGGGGTAGTTGTGACTGGAAGATCCCGCTTTTCCATCCGTCTGGGAGCAACTTTAGGATCAGGATTACCGCCTTTCGAAGGCTGAGCGACTACCCGTGGTATGCCGAGGTTATCGATGAGAGCAACGCACCCTTCACAATCACTGATTCGGGAAAGATCGCTTTTGTGCGCTCGATATACGAACCTGCTTCAAACACGGATATCTACGTGATCGACACCAGCGGGCAGAGACGGCTCACCACAAATCCGCGGCAGGATGTCGACCCGGCATGGTCCGCGGACTGGTCGATGATCGCCTTCACGTCCTACCGGGACGGCAATCCCGAGATCTACGTGATGAGAGCCGACGGGACAAATAAGCGAAGGCTGACGAACGACCCGGCCGCCGACGCCCATCCAACCTGGTCACCTGACGGCACAAGGCTCGCCTTCTGCTCGGAACGCGACGGCAACCGCGAGATCTACACGATGAACATCCATGGCGCAGCTCTGGAAAACCTCACCCATAATTCCCGCTCCGATTGGGATCCGGTGTGGTCGCCCGATGGGGCAAAGCTCGCCTTTGCATCGAAGCGTGACGGAAACTACGAGATCTATGTGATGAACGCGGACGGCACCGATCAGCGGAGGCTCACCACAAACCCGGCAGAGGACAACCATCCAACGTGGTCACCGGATGGGACAAAGATCGCGTTTTACACCTATCGCGACGGAAACGCCGAGATCTGCGTCATGAATTCGGACGCAAGCTACAAGACGAACCTTACCACTAGTAGTGTAACGCCTGATTGGGATCCATCTTGGACACCTGCGAGGCCCTATCGGATCAGGCATCCATTGACTCCGGTCCCACTTCTCGCGCCACCACGACCGTAGCGGAAACCTGCCAAGCGCGCGATCTTGGGCGGATGTGCCTCACTGCAATTAAGGAGATGACGCACTGACCCAGGTACCGCAGAGCATTCGCACCACGTACCTATAAGACATATGAGGAAAGCTCATACAATAAAGGTTTACTGTGCAAACTGCCGCCAGCTTTTGTACAAGTACCACAAGGAAGGGCCGGGTCACCTCGTTAAGTGCTACAAGGACAGGATTGTCGAAGACCACACGCACGGGGAGCTCAAGTGTCCTCACTGCAAAGAGGAGTTTGCCAGAGAAGCGATGATCCACGGCAAGCCAGCCAACAAGATCATCCAGGGTAAGGTCTTCGTGAGAAGATGAGCGGGCCACGTCGCGGCGACATTCAATCAAAAGCTACCCCTCCGCGGAAGCCCTCGCAGGCTTGCTTCTAGGAGGAAAGTGCAGATTCGCCTGCGGCGAATCTGGTCGTTGATCGTATGAGCTACATTGACTCTGTCAGGAACAAACCTCATAACGTCGGAGATAAACTCCGACGCTACAAAAAGCTGGATGTAGCGTCGGGTCTTGTGCCCGACGTTTCCTCCGAGCGTACGACCTTATCCCTGGCGCGACACAGCGCTACATCAAACTTGAGCATGAGGACAAACTCCGCTTAGCCCTTTAGCTTGCGGCGGGGTCCTTTACCCTTGCCGAATGACGGCGATCCCAACCGCGCCAGAGTGCGAGCGACCCTGGTGCGTGGGCACAAGCCCGTGGCGCGCGAGGAGGCCAGCCAGGCCGCTACGTGACACGAAGTCCTTAAACCCTGCATGATGTTCGCCCCCCGCGAGCGCCTCGATCAACCGGATCGCCTGCCATGTAACATGGAAGCTCGCGCACCCAGGTCGGTTGTAGTCGGCGATGATGAGGTACCCGTCAGGCCGAAGAACGCGTAGCGCCTGTTTAAGCATCGTTCCTCGCTCCTTCTCGGTGTGTTCGTGAAGCGCGAACAGAAGAAGGCATGCGTCGAATGACCCATCGTCGAAGGGCAGATCGTACGCCGAGCCGTGGATGTAATGTGTATTACGCCCGTTGCGCCGTCGGGCCGCAGCGACCATCACCTCGGATAGCTCGACTCCCGTGGCCTTCATCCCCGCTCGTGCAAGCATCCGGCACTGCGCGCCGGTCGCCGAGGCGATATCGAGAACCTCGCGCACGTTAAGCTCGCGACAGAGCCGAACGATCCTCAGCCGCAAGGGCCAAATCAACGGATCGATAAGCACGCGGTACACACGTACCTCGAACGCATCGTGGAAAATCGTGCAGGCCATCGATCACACTCCGTTTGAATTGTATCGCCGTTCCGGTTGCCTTCTTCTGCTTGTCGGGCGGCCTTGCCGTAGAGCTTTTCGTTAATGTGGCAATTCAGGATCTGACCATATTTACTCCTCAGGCTGTTCCGCGAGGAATTATGGTATGCGTCCCCGGAATTCGAAGACACCAAGAATGAAGACCTGGCCGTATACCGCTCTGCGGCTTTGCGTGAGACTGGCTTTTCTCGCTAAGACGCAAAGAACGCCAAGCTTTCTCGGTTCAACTCGCTGGACATGAGGTTTACCTGAATCATTCTTACTCTGCGCCTCTGCGAGAGGCTCGGTTTTGTCAGGCTGCTCCTTGAGGAATTATGGTATGCGTCCCCGGGATTGCCACTCATTTGTCTGCAAAAGGCAAGGTTTGCCCCCCTTTCTTGCCCGAAGTCGGTAGTCCTTGCCGGTGAGTTCGGTTCGTTGCGTCACAATCTGGGCTATCGGTCTTGGGCTCGGGCGAACAGCTGAAGTGTCCGCAACGTATCGTCAGTGAAGTAGGTTCTGGTTCCTTCTAGCGTTTCTGATATCCGGTTGAGAATGTCCGGGAAGCGCCAAAGCCTGATACCCAACAAGGCGGCTTGCTCCTCGGCTTCCGGAGTCCAGTCCCAACTGACAACCACGCGCTCGTAGTTCCCTTCCCGGAAGCCGAACCCAGCCAGAGTCTCAAGAACCTCTTGGGGAGTGAACTTGCGGACGTGGAAGAACTCGATCGTGCGGCGCTGTGGAGCCTTACTGACCGGCTGCTTGTACCTCGCAGGATCAAACGGATCGTCAGTCAGCTTGCTGAACTTCCGAGAGACGGACACCGTGCTTTCGATGTGATAGCGATCTCCCGTCTTTGGATCGATCGCCAGGAGATCGATCTCGTACTGTCCCTTGCACTTGACGTTGGGGATCGTCGCCCAGCCTTTGATGTAGCGGACGTACGCCTCAACGACCTTCTCTGTTGTCTCCATCTTCAGCCTCTATTCCGCCCATTCCTCGCCGAGTAGTTCGGCTTGTTGAACGACGGTTTCCGTTGCTTTCTTCTGCTTGTCAGGCGGGTAGTCGTACTTGCGTAGGGTGCGTTTCACCATCACCCGCAGCTTGGCACGCGCGGATTCGCGCAGGGTCCAGTCGATCGTCGCGTTCTCACGAACGGTGTCGGCGAGTTCTCTTGCAAGCCGGCTCAATACCTCGTCCCCCATCACGGCTACGGCGCTATCGTTCGTTTCCAATGCGTCGTAGAAAGCAAGCTCCTTTTCCGTCAGTCCGAGCTTCTCGCCGCGGTTTGCGGCCTCGCGGATGTCTTTGGCTAGGCCGATCAGCTCCTCGATCACTTGCAGGGTCTCGATGGCGCGATTCTTGTAGCGGTGAATGGTCGCTTCGAGCATCTCGGAGAATTGACGGTACTGGATCAAGTTGGTTCGGCGACGTACCTTGATCTCATCGTTCAGCAGTCTCGTCAGCACTTCCACGGCCAGGTTTCGCTGGGGCATACCCCGCACCTCGGCAAGGAACTCGTCGGAGAGAATCGAGAGTTCCGGCTTGTCGATGCCGACTACTTCGAGGATGTCGATCACACGATCCGGCGCGATCGCCTTGGACACGATCTGACGAACGGCGGCGCTCAACTCCTCCTCGGGCCGCAGGCTCGTAACCGTGTGCTTGACGAGAGACGCCTTCACATGCTGGAAAAAGGCAACTTCGTCTCGTGCTGCAATCGCTTCGGGTTGCGGCACAGCGAGAGCAAACGCCCTAGACAGTGCAACGACTCCCTTGACAAAGGCATCCTTCCCCTCTTCCTGCTGGACAATGTGTTCCTCGGCCAGCGGCGCGAAGTGAAGCTTCTCCTGCTGTGTTCCTTTGAGGTAGGGCGTGTAGTCAAAGCCGTCGAACAGGTCCCGGCAGATCTCGAGCTTCTCCTGCATGATCGCCACGGCTTCTCTTTGATCGTATTTGATCTCACCCCGTCCGCCGCCTTCGGAGTAGTTGGCAAGGGCTTTGCGGAGAGCGTCGGCCAAACCGATGTAATCCACGATGAGTCCGCCGGGCTTGTCGTGAAAGACCCGGTTCACCCGCGCGATCGCCTGCATCAGTGTGTGCCCCTTCATCGGTTTGTCGACGTACATCGTGTGGAGGCACGGCGCATCGAAGCCGGTGAGCCACATGTCACGTACAATCGCGATTTTGAAGGGATCGTCCGGATTCTTGAACCGTTCCGCCAGGCGGTCACGGCGCTCCTTGCTGCGAATGTGAATCTGCCAGTTCGTGGGATCGGACGCCGAGCCGGAGATCACGACCTTGACGACGCCCTTTTCATCATCCTTATCATGCCATTCGGGGTGATCTCGGATGATCTCGTTGTAGACCTCGACGCAGATTCGTCGGCTCATGCAGACGATCAATGCCTTCCCCTCGATCGCCGACAGCCGTTCGTCGAAGTGGGAAAGCAGATCATCGACCACGAGCGTCAAGCGCTTGGGCGTCCCAACGATCTCCTCGAGCTGCGCCCACTTCGTCTTCAATCGCTCAACCCGCTCGACCTCTTCGCCTTCGGTCACCTCTTCCAATTCCTCATCAATCTGAGGGAGGAGGCTCTCGGGTAGATCGAGGTTCGCGATGCGGCTTTCGTAGTAGATCGGTACCGTTGCCTTATCCCGAACAGCTTGCTGGATGTCGTACGTGCTGATTGTGTTCCCGAATACAGCGAAGGTATTGCGGTCGGACAACTCAATCGGCGTGCCCGTGAAGCCGATGAACGTGGCGTTTGGAAGCGCATCGCGGATGTGTCTTGCGAATCCCTTGATGAACTCATATTGGCTTCGGTGTGCCTCGTCCGCGATCACCACGATGTTGTCTCTATCAGTCAGAAGGGGCATCTGATCTTCTGACTGACCCTCACCCCTGGCCCCTCTCCCAAAGGTAGAGGGGAACGCAGCTTCGTGGATTCGCTCAAGTACCTGTTCAGGATCTTCCTCAACCAGGGCGTTCGGAAGGCGGAGCACAGTAAAGCCGAGACCTTGCAGATAGGCATCTCTCTTCCGATCGTGCGTTGCTTGCTGATCCCTCTCGTGGATCGGTCCATCGAGTTCGATGACCAAGTTCTTCTCCGCGCAGAAGAAGTCGGCGATGTAGTCGCCAATCTGATGTTGCCGTCTGAACTTGAGCCCAGCGAACTGCCGGTCACGCAGGAGTTCCCACAAGATGTCCTCTGCCGAAGTCTGGTCCTTGCGAAGCTCCCTGGCTCGCGTAGCCAGCCCAGCAAAGTCATACCCACCTCTGTATTGTTGGTCTTCACCTCCTCTCCCTTTGGGAGAGGATCGAGGTGAGGGTGCCGCCGAAGGCGGCATAAACTTCTGGATCGTGGTGAACACGACCCCGCCCGAGGCAACGCGCAGCTTCTTTCGGAGATCCGCTCGGCTTTCGGCCTGCACCGGAGCTTGGCGCAGGAGCTCGGAACAGCGCGAAAACGTTCCAAAGAGCTGGTTGTCGAGGTCGTTTCGGTCCGTGATCACGACGATCGTTGGATTGCGCATGGCGGGGTGGAGGACCATCTTTCCGGCAAAGAAGACCATCGTCAGGCTCTTGCCCGCACCCTGCGTGTGCCACACGACGCCGCCCTTCTTTTCTCCTTCCGGTTTCGAGGCTTCGACGACCGACCGCACGGCGCGACGAGTCGCATGGAACTGATGATAAGCAGCGACCTTCTTCACGATAACATCGCGGTCGCTTTCGAAGACAACGAAATGACGGACCAGATCGAGGAACCGTTCTCTATCAAAGACGCCTTTGACTAACACCTCCAGTTCTAGTTCGGTGGCAGCAGCCACGCGTTCACCCGCAACCGTCTTCCACGGCAGGAACCATTCCCTTGGCGATGTGATGGTTCCCATCCGGGCTTGCTCCCCATCGGAGATGATGAGGAGTTCGTTTGTAGTGAAAAGGCTTGGGATCTCGGCCTTGTATGTATCGATCTGTTTGCGCGCTGTCTCGATCGTGGCATTCTCGTCCGCCGGATTCTTCAGCTCGATCACGGCCAGCGGGAGGCCATTGACGAAGACGACGATGTCCGGCCGTCGATTGTACTGGCCTTCGACGACCGTGAACTGGTTCACGACGAGCCAGTCGTTCGCTTCCGGATGCTCGAAGTCGATCAGCTTCACCGAGTCATAGGCGATCCCGCTGTCGTCATCCGTGCCCCCTCTCCCATTGGGAGAGGGCCGGGGTGAGGGTTCCCGTCGGTACTCCACGGGAATACCATCCGTGAGCATCTTATGGAACGTCCGGTTGCGGAGGATGAGAGAAGGCGAGTCGATGTGCAGCACTTTCCGCAGAGCTTCTTCCTTCGCTTCGGTAGGAAGGGTCGGATTTAGCGAATCGATGGCAGCTTCGAGACGATCGCGCAGGATGACGTCGGAGTAGGACTTACGCTCTGAGGCAGGTTCGTCGGGAGCGATGTCGGGGCCATGGAGAACGTTGTAGTTCAAAGCCCCGAACCAAGCTAGGACGGTTTGTTCCAGTGTATCTTCTGTGATCATTGCGATCCTCTTGTCATCTGCCCTGTTCGGTTTTTCTCCAAGCTCCTGTTGACTTCTTCGTCGTTATACCCTATACTGCATTTGTAGGCTGGTCACTGCGTAGCGGGGGCTGGCCTCTTATCATTTTGGAAGCACGATAAGCCCATAACCTTCGTACTTTCCCTCACGATTACGTCGAAACTTTGATTCCACGATTCTGAAATCTTCTTTTACCAACTTTCCCAGTAGGTGTCGCCCAATGGGAGTAACCACTAAGTCGGCCAACTGCAGACCCGCTAGGTTGTCTGACTTGGGCCGCAGATTGAGTGCCAGGATACGTTTCTCGATTTCGCTCGCCTGCATGAACTGCGTACCCTGGATCTTCAAATTCAACCAGGCCAGTTCGAGCCCCCGATCGAGTGTTGGGCCACGCCGTTCCGCAACGATGACGCCACCATCCTCCACATCGCCGATCTCCATGCAAAAGCGCTCAATGAGAATATCTAGGCTCAAGAGGTAAGGATCCAGCGCAGCAACTCCATAACGAGAAAGGTGTGCTTCCTTGCGAATCGCACAGGCAACTACGGTGAAGTGTAACGAACGCATCAGAGCGTTAAGTTCATCGTAGAAACGCCTTCGGAAAGCGCTATTCTTCATTTGCTCAAAACCATTACGATTCCGCGTTATGTCGGCCGTGTGAAGTATCAGATCATCGCGGCCAAACAGACGCCTCTTAAATTCCTGAACCGCTTCGGTTAGCTCTTCCTCAGCGTAGTCCTTATCAACGATGACACCACCGAGCACGAACAGCGGGTACTGCAGATCAATCACGGAAAGGTTATGGTCTCCAGATTCATCAAGAAACAGGACCTTCATGTCGCTGCCTCCATCGGTTTCTTCACATCCTTTGCTTCGTTAGGCAAGCCAGGGTTCAGCGAATCGATCGCGGATTCGAGGCGGCCTTGCAGGATGACATCACGGTAGGTTTCACGCTCAGAAGCTGGCTCATCGGGAGCGATGTCCGGGCCGTGGAGGACGGTCCACTCCAACTCCTCGAACCATTCGAGGGCGGCTTCTTCGACGTGGGATTCGCAGATTCTACTACCCATTTGATTCACTCATCCTTTTCCGCTGTCGGTTGCATACTCCTCCCAATGCGCTGCGATGAAGCCGGAGATCCCACCACTGGGATAGAACGCTGAGTAGATCTGGCGGAACTTCGCGAGCGCGTCATCCAACGACGTCTGTGGCAAGACGTCGGTTTCCCGCAGGAGATAGAGGAAGCCAATCCCCGGGCTGCGTGATTCGCCCTGGTTGCAGTGGACGAGGACCTTCGAGCCTTCTGAGAGCTTTTCGTGGATGAACGCGATCGCCTTCTCGATAACCTCCTTCGGGATGTACGCGGGATCGTTTGCGTCCACGAGATTGAGATACAGGCGATTCCCGCGCTCTGCAGACCGGTACTCCGGATGATCTTTCGGAGCGCCACGCGTTGTGTAGCCCAGAAGCTGTCGATGGTAGGGCTCCTTGCAGGCATGTACGACGGCCCAGCCGTCTTGTCCTTTGACCTGATACTCGTAGTCGCCCTGATGGCCGACGTAGAGGTTTGGATAGATGTCGATCATGGGGTACTCCTGTGATTCCCCTTCTGCAACGCTCTTCGAGTACTCCCTAGCCATCTGGCAATACATCGCCGGATCTACCGCCAGCAGGACTTCACCCGGGCTGTATGTCATCTCCCCAATCGCCAGAGGGCCGCTTGTCTCTTCAAGGTACTCATCTAGCGCGTTGTCCCTCCTTGGGTTCAATCGCTCAACGGCTTCGAAGACTGCGACCTCGACACTCGGGATCTCGAAGAGAACAGAGAAGACCCAGATCGCAGCTTCACGAACTCCGACGAGGCATTGCTCGTTCGGGATGCCACCGATACCAGAATGATATACGTCATTTCTCACCTGATGGTACCAACGCAACTCTGGCTCGGTAGCCTTGTGCTCGAGATTCCTTCGATCCAGCTCATCATAGAAGAATCTGATCTTGGACGGTTGGTCACGTAGCCAAACAGCAATGTCCTGTTTCCGGTACTTGCGGCCCTCTCTCTGGATGGGTTTAAGAGAAAGGTAGGTCGTTATCGCTGACTCAATCGCATTGTCGAACCCAATTGCAACTAGCCGCTTGTCGATGTCCTTCTTCTTGCGATAGTGCTCCTCCGCATGTACCAGCAGCTCGAAGCATGCGAGTGCCCAAGGCTGTATGTATCTAGTCATCTGTTCCGGCATATCCTATCGCACCAACCGGCAACCGGCCTGAGAGTAATCTTGGGAGCAGCGCATCACGCGTCTGAGCCAGCTCAGCGACCTCGGCTGTGTTCGTCTCCGCAAGGCAAAGCACCGGATGACAGACATCTTCAAATCGCTTGAGTAGTCGGTACGGAGGAAGTGCGAGTCTTAGCTTCTCGATTGCCTTGACGTGAAGACTCCTGAGTATGGTACCGTCACTTGTCATTCGGTCGATCTCGCGTTGCATCCAATCAGAGGTGAGGAGGCATCGCATGAACCGTGGGGTGCTGATGCTCGGACGAGATCGGATGCCGACCATGTTTCTTCCCAGTCCAGCCTTCACACCAAATGGAATCTGTGCAACGGCACCAACACGACCGGTCTTCGTGATGACCAGATCGCCAGACCCAAGCTCGATTCTCCGCGTCCATTCGCGATACTCATCCTCGTTGATCCAAAACGGCTGAGACAGGTCAAGCTCCCCGTTCCGTCCAACGTTGTAGACTTGGAGGAGAAGCTGGCCGGAATCCCTTGGAGCCGGCTTCTTGCTGTGAAGGCAATCCACTACGTCCGCCACTTTGTCGAGTGTCGTGACCTCCCATCCCTTAGGAATCTTGCCGAGGGGGGAGTCTTGGAAGCTGTCCGGAAACAGGGCGGCGGTTTCGGGGTCCATGCCGACGGGCTCGCGGCCTTCAGCCTTAGCGTGAACGGGATCGAAGTCAATAAACCAGCTCTTGAACATCGCCCGTGCGATCGCCTCCAGCGTTCGATTCATCCGCCGATTCAGCTCGATCTTGTCGTCCAGGGTTCCGAGGATGTGGGCAATGCTTTGCTGGGCAGACAAGGGCGGGAGCTTCAGTCGTACAGATCGGAGGGACTCCAGGGGTCTCGCGATGCCCGGTGTGCCAACTTGAGAAGCGTTCTTGAGCAGCTCGTACCTTCCCTCCGCCGACCGGAAGAAGTAGTAGAGGAAGAGGGGATCTGCCTGTTCACGATCACATGAGAACTTCATCAGGCTTGTCGACAGCATGTAGCGCTGATTCCTTGAAGGGACAATCCCGACCTCTCCAATGGCGCCTCGATGCGGGAAGACCAGATCGCCCCCGAACACATTCGCTCGGCCTAGCTCATCTGCCGTGGATTCCGAGACATAGACGAAATCGCCCTGGAACTCTCGGCTGCCTGTGATGTTGGTTCCGCGAATGACTGGAACGCCTGCTTCAACGTATAGGTCCTTCTTCATACGGGAGCCAAAGGGGCCGATCGCGATAGCGTTCTTGTCTGGAGCTGCGATCTCTTCAAGTGCGACAGAGGGCCACTCAGACATCGAACCTCAGCCCCTTCAGGTACTTCCGAATCGTGCGCGTCGCCTTGGCCTTCATCTCACTTCGCGAAGTACTCGCCTAGGTTCGCGCTTGACCAACCTCCGCGTTCCGGTCTACCTGGAACTCCAGCCAAGCCTGGTCGACCAGGCCTTCCCGCGAACCCCGGCATGCCAGGAACTCCACTGAGCCCAGGTCGAGCGGGTGTGTATCCGGCAGCACCACTCACGAATCCCAGCACGGAGTTCGAGGAGTCAGCCAGAACTCCGTCTTCGAACCAGCCGACATGGAATCCTGAGAGCGAATAGACATTCTCGCCATGGATCCAGGCGATGACTGATCCGCCTGCGTCTCTGATGCAATCCCCATCAAGTATCAGTGTTGCGTTTCCGTGCTTGTCGTAAACCCACTCAGCCACTGTCATCTCCTCCCCGTCGCAGCCGCTACACATCGAACCCCAGCTCCTTCAGGTTGTTCCGGATCTCGTCTTCCAGGCGCTTCGATTGCGCGAACTGCTCGAACAGCTCCGACGTGAGCCACTCCATCTTCTCCTCGAATGGCTCGTCGTCTTCTTCCATCTCCGGCGCGCCGACGTAGCGGCCTGGCGTAAGAACGTGGCTGTGCTCGCGGATGTCTTCGAGCGTCACGCCTTTGCAGTAGCCTAAGATGTCCTGGTAGACATCACCCTCACCCCTGCCTCTCCCAGAGGGAGAGGAGCTAAGCACTGCTTCATCTGCAGTTACCCCCTGGCTCTCTTCCAGCAGGAGAGGGGATTCACCTCTCCAAGAATGGTACGTAGTAGCGATCTTAGCAATGTCCTCGTCGGTTAGCTCGCGGTGCGTCCGATCGACCATCTCGCCCATCTGCCGAGCGTTGATGAATAACGTTTCCCCTCGTCTGTCGCGGAAGCGTCCCTCACCCCCGTCCCCTCTCCCAGAGGTAGAGGGGTGTTCATGGCCCTTGGTTGGCGTGCCTGACTTGTCGCGGGCGATGAACCACAAGCAAGCAGGGATCTGTGTTCCGTAGAAGAGCTGGCCGGGCAGCGCGATCATGCAGTCGACGAGGTCGGCCTCGATGATGCCCTTTCGGATCTCCCCTTCGCCGGACTGGTTGGAGCTCATCGAGCCGTTGGCGAGGACGAAACCGGCGATCCCGTTCGGCGCGAGATGGTGGATAAAGTGCTGCACCCAGGCGAAGTTGGCGTTGCCCGTCGGAGGAACGCCGTACTTCCAGCGAACGTCCTCACGCAATCGATCGCCGCCCCAATCGGAGTCGTTAAATGGCGGATTGGCGAGGAGGAAGTCGGTCTTCAGGGTCTTGTGAAGATCGTTGTGGAAGCTGTCGGCGTGTTGTCCGCCGAGGTTCGCTTCGATGCCGCGGATGGCAAGGTTCATCTTGGCAAGCTTCCAGGTGGTCGGGTTCGATTCCTGGCCGAAGATCGACAGCTCGCCAACCTTCCCGTTGTGGGCGCGGATGAACTCCTCGCTCTGCACGAACATCCCGCTCGATCCGCAGCACGGATCGAACACACGACCTTCGTACGGCTCGATCATCTCGACAAGAAGCTTGACGATGCAGCGAGGCGTGTAGAACTCGCCGCCTTTCTTTCCCTCCTTGCTCGCGAACTGACTGAGGAAGTACTCGTACACCCGGCCGAGGATGTCCTTGGAGCGGTTCTCTTCGTCCCCGAGACCGATCGTCCCGATGAGGTCAATCAACTCTCCGAGCCGCTGCTTGTCAAGCGCCGGACGGGCATAGTCCTTGGGCAGGACGCCCTTGAGCGACGGGTTCTCCTTCTCGATCGCGACCATCGCCTCGTCGATCAGCACCCCGATCTCCGACTGTTTGGCCCGTTCTTGCAAGTACGACCAGCGCGCCTCCTTCGGCACCCAGAAGATGTTCGCCATCGCGTAGGCATCGCGGTCTTCGGCCTCTTCGTAGCGGAGCTTCGGCTCGGCCACGAACCACTCGCTGTTCGGATCGGCAAGCTCACGATCGATCCCCCGACGGCGCTCCTCGAACGCATCGGAGATGTACTTGAGGAAGATCAGCCCGAGCGCGACGTGCTTGTACTCCGACGGGTCCATGTGCCCGCGCATCTTGTCCGCCGCCTGCCACAGCTTCTCCTCGAAACCCAGCGTCGCGCCATTGGTGGTACTTCTGTGCGCCACGTCCGCACTCCCCCGTAAATGAGTTCCGCTCTTTACTAAATGATCCTATCCCAATCGCATTGTGCGGGCAACTGAGGAGTGATTCTTACTCTTGCTGCAGTTCCCATTCACTCCCCACCGTCGGGCACGGGTCCCGGCACCACGGGATGATGTTGGTTCTGTCGCGTCGCACCCGGCGGACTAAGGGATCGATCCGATCCCCTCGCAGCACGCTGGGGGCCTCTTCGTCGGTTCTTGGCGTCCTTTGCGCCTCTGCGAGAGGCAGATTTTCTCGCCAAGACGCCAAGAGCGCCAAGTGTTCGTCAACTTTCTTTCCCCGTCGCCTCAGCAGCCTCCCGTAGCCGCTTCTTGACCCAGCGAGCTCCCGGTCCGCGCCCGTGAAACTCGATCACTCCCTTGTCTCGGAGTTCGCGCAAGATCCGGCGTACCCACTCGTGGCTCACACCCGGACACTCCGCTTCAATGTCCGCCGCCCGAAACGGCCCAAGTGTACGCTCGACAGCATTTCGAATTCGCTCGGCCTTTGCTCCCTTTCCGGTCCGAATGGCTCCGACGCGGTTCTCGAATTCTCTGTACGCAGCAAGCAGCACGCCCCAGAAGTAGCTCATCCAAGGGAAGGCGTCGTGCTCTCCCTCGTGCCAGCCCTGCGAGCAGCGCTCCAGCGTGTCGTAGTAACTCTCTCTTGTCTGCTCGAAGACGCGTTCCAGGCTGATATAGCGTCCAACGTCATATCCATGGTGATATAACAGGAGAACCGTCAACAGTCGGGAACAGCGTCCGTTCCCATCCTCGAACGGATGGATGCAAAGGAAGTCGAGAATTGTTAGGGGCATGACAACAAGGGGTTCCCGACCGTCTCGATAGACGGCATCGTAGTAGCGATCGACAAGTTGCGTAATGGCCTCTTCGGTTCCCGACGCCGCGACCGGTCTGAACCGAATGCGTCGCGATCCGTTAAGGTATCGCTTGATGATCACGTTGTCGCGGGTCTTCCAATGCCCTCCCTCGGGAGAGACGTACTTCATCATCATGGCGTGGCTCTGCAACACGGTACTCGGTGAGAAGTCGATTCGCGCGTGGTTAATGTGGATGTGATTAAGCACGTCCCGGTATCCTGCGATTTCCTGTTCGGCGCGGTCCCTGGGCGCCGTGTTATCTTGCATCAGGGCCTCGATCCGATCGCGGGGTGCCGTGATTCCCTCCAGACGATTGGAAGACTCTCCCGATTCGACGATGGCGATCCTGCGAAGGCTCTCAAGCACCTCGGGGCTCTGCCGAGAGAAAAGCTGCTGCTTTCCTCGGTACTCGCCCAATGCTTTCAGAGAGGCTACCTCTTTGGTCGAGAATCTGAGTGCGTCCAGATACGCCACGCTCAAAGATTGCATGTTCGCCTCCGCTGAACGAGGGTAGTCCGACTGTAAAGAGGGTACTTTAGACCCAATACTACCCTTCCTACGGGACACTACCCCTTTTTAGGGGCATTTTCAAGCCTATTGTACCCCTTTTCTAGGATTCCGCTACCCTCATTTAAACGCACGACATCAAGAAGTAACGTCGCACGCGAGGTACGACGCTACATCCATTTTTTCGTAGCGTCGGAGCTCGTCTCCGACGTTGAGAGGTTTGTTCCTGACAGAGTTCATGTAGCTCGTACAAACAACAAGCTGATTCGCCTGTGGCGAATCTCCGCTTTCCTTCCCCAGCAAGCTTTAGGGTATAAAGCGGAGAGTCTTAATGAAAACAGACCGCCCCGTGGGCATTTAACCCCAGGGCGGAAACCACACATGACAACCAGTACACAAACCCCGTTTTCACATTCTCGCCGATCCTCGTTGACGCGTGTTTTCGTATCAACTACATAATAATAGCGTGATCGGTCCTTCCCGGCAAATGCGGATTGACTCATCTGATATCCTAACTTTTCATCAATCGGTGAATTTCGGTCCCCGGCACGGGGCTTGTGGGCAGTTGTGCAGGAGCGCGTCGATGCTGTATAGTGGTTCATCGTGCAATAAAGGAGGTGATCTTTATGGCGACCTACATTCTTCTCAGTCGGTTGACCGACGAGGGAGCGGCGACGATAAAGAACAATCCGGATCGGATCAAGGAAGTGAATCACGAGATCGAGGAGTTCGGTGCCCACGTCCTGCACCAGTACGCCACCCTAGGAGCCTACGATTTTGTGAGCGTTGTCGAGGCGCCCGATCTTGCATCGATCGCTCGCGTTTCCATGGAGCTCGGTGCACGTGGCAGCGTGAAAATCCAGACCTTGTCCGCCATTCCAATCGACGATTTCATAGCAGACCTGAGATAGTCTCCCGCACTCCGCCCTGCTGTCCGTATAGGTCTAACTCGATCTGATGAGCGAGGACCGCTCGAGACCATCCATGTTGTCTTTTGCGCCCCGCGCTTGTCTTCCGCTCTTAAGAGGTATCACTTGATCAAGGCCCGTTCAACCGTCTACACTTGGCCTTGGTTTCACGAATTTGCAATGCCGCAGACCAGAAAGGATGAGGTAGATGTCGAAACCGACGCTGGTGGTGATGGCTGCAGGTATCGGCAGCCGTTATGGCGGGATAAAGCAGATCGATCCGGTGGGTCCAAGCGGCGAGATTCTCCTGGATTACTCGGCCTACGACGCCCTACGAAGTGGCTTTGGAAAAATCGTCTTCATCATCCGTAGGGAGATAGAGGAGGCGTTTCGCGGCAGGGTGGAACCAACGATCGGGAGACGGTGCGAGGTTCAGTACGTGCAGCAGTCATTGGATGCCGTTCCAGAAGGGTTCGGAGTTCCCCCTGCGAGGGAAAAGCCGTGGGGCACAGCCCATGCGGTCTTCCTCTGTAAGGAGGTCGTAGATGGTCCGTTTGCCGTGATCAACGCGGACGATTTCTACGGGCGCACCTCGTTCAAATCCCTTCGAGGCTACCTCGATGACGCCCAAGATCGTGACGGGACTTTCAGTATCTCTATCATCGGATATCGCTTGAAGAATACGCTCACCGAGCATGGGCACGTATCGCGGGGCGTGTGCACGGTCATGTCGGATGGCCACTTGTTAAACATCAAAGAGCAAAAGCGCGTGAAGCTGTTCGGGTCGGTGATCAAATACGCGGAGGATGATGGAAGTTGGACAAAGATTCCCGGAGAGACGATCGTCTCCATGAATATCTGGGGATTTACCCCATCGATTCTGGGTGAGCTTGAGGCGCGCTTTGCCCGGTTTCTTAGGGCACACACAGGGGATATCGAAACGGCAGAGTATCTCCTGCCGGATGTGGTGGGGGAGCTGGTGCGCGAGAAGAAGGCATTCGTGCGCGTGCTTCCGACCCACGAACGCTGGTTCGGAGTGACCTATCCCAAAGACAAGGCGACTGCCCAACAGGCGATCGGGGAACTCACCCGCCGTGGGGTGTATCCGGAGGATCTGTGGGGAACGTGAAGTAGCTAGACCGAAGTTCCTGAGGTAATAATAGCGAAAACCCTGTTGGCACACGAGCTTGTCCAAGAATCGTGGTGCAACTTTCTGTCTACACTACGATGGTATCAATCAAGTCAAGTGCTCGCTTCTGTT
>Ga0307434_1000100_pt1 | contig 74666 bp, 84 predicted proteins | sample SalMarWE160220MG_FD_202156 | JGI IMG/M metagenome (GOLD analysis project Ga0307434, IMG submission 202156) | Salt marsh sediment microbial communities from the Plum Island Ecosystem LTER, Massachusetts, United States - WE1603-220 | ecosystem: Environmental > Aquatic > Marine > Intertidal zone >... | reverse complement strand
CCGATAAGATAAAAGGCAGGATTCAGCAAATTAAAACAGAGATAGATTCTACAACTTCTGATTATGATAAGGAAAAACTCCAGGAGAGATTGGCAAAGCTTACCGGTGGTGTAGCCGTCATTAAAGTGGGTGCAGCGACCGAAGTAGAAATGAAAGAAAAAAAGGGGAGAGTTGAAGATGCACTACATGCTACAAGAGCAGCTCGAGAAGAAGGAATTATTCCCGGTGGAGGAGTGGGTCTCCTACGAACCAAATTTGCCATCAAGAAATTTTCCGAAACTCTTAAAGGAGACGAGAAGCTCGGAGCCGAAATAATTGGAAAAGTTCTTTCTGAACCTTTGAGATGGATCGCCACAAATGCAGGAGAAGAGGGCGCTGTTATAGTAGAACATGTTTTGAATGAAAAAGATACAAATGTCGGTTTCAATGCCGAAACACTCAAAATTGAGGATCTGATGAAATCAGGGATTGTTGATCCTACTAAAGTAGCCAGAACTGCCCTACAGAATGCCGTTTCGGTTGCCTCCCTTCTTACAACTACGGAAGCTTTAATTGCAGAGAAAAAAGAAGAAAAAGATACTCCGGCAGGACCAGGTATGCCCGGAGGAATGCCGCCAATGTAAGTCGCATTCAAAAAGAATAAAAAAGGGGTAGTTAATCTGCCCCTTTTTTATTCTTTCTCGCTATATACAAAATCCTTTTAGTAAATCTATCCGGTCTCGAATGCTCAAAACATTTAAAAGCATCGATCACCTCAAAATCCAAAGTTTTTAAACCATATCTTATCTCATCCTCGCTGTAACCCTTTTCCTCATGAATTTCATCGATCCTCTCCCAATTGGCGTCTTTTTTAACAAAAAGAGTTAAATGAAGTGTCAATATTTTGTTTGACTTTTTATATACATTTCTCCAAACACTCATAAGGTTTTTATTTTCTTCCCTGACATCTCTTCCGGAAACATACTTTAGTCCGTATGGAGTATTAAGGTCAAACAAAAAATGACCCCCGGGCTTAAGCGCCTCTTTAACTGAATTAAAAGCTTCTATAAGTTTTTCAAGGTCAAGAATATAATTTAAAGAGTCAAACATGGAAAACACAAGATTGAACCGATTAAAAAAAGGAAGTTTTCTCGCATTTGCCTGGACTAAAGTCAAGTTCGGAAGTTTTTCTTTCGCAACTTTCAACATCTCAATAGAGTTATCGACTCCCAGTAACGGTTCTTTTTTTTTCTTAACAAAGGGTAATATTGAATTCCCTGTACCACAAGTCAGGTCGAGCAATGGCGTCGATTCAATATTAAAAAGATCGATAGTATCCATGAGATACTCTATCCATTTATCATAGTTGATATCTCTCATAAGGATATCGTAATATTCGGCGATATTACTATAAGGTTTATTGAAATTGCTGGAAGATGACTTTTTCATTTTCTAACCTGAAACTACCTCCCGGAATTTCGGGAATGAACGGCAAATAACCAGCCTTATATAACTCAAACAGCGATTTAACTTTATAGCCCTTATCTTCGTGAAACTGTTTACTTTGATCCAAAAGTACTTTAGCTATACCCTTTATAGCTTTTTCTCTAAATATCTCACTTGAAGAAATCTCATACAACCTTAAATATAAAAGCAAAGTAACCTCGACTCCTTTACTTTTATATAATGTCCAGGTCGCGAATTTTCCTACCCTCTCCGGCGCATTTTTCTTATAAGATGCCAGAAGAAACCACTTGGAAGCTTTTAGAGGTTGTCTATTATGTACATAATAAATAAAACCTTTTGTGAATGGAATTTGCCAGAGATCAGGATTATCTCTCATACCTTTATCAAGCAACTTCAAGGCTAAATCACTTTCACGCGCGTCGGTCGCGATCATTATTGTTCCCAGGGTATAAACAGGTATAAATTTAGGGTCAAGATCGGTAATAATATCAAACATATGATAAAGATATGGGTAACTTTTATCAGACCGGTGATGTTTGCCAAAATAGCTGCCTGTCTCGATCCACATAAAATCCGCCAGAATAAGATCGAATCCCCCCGTAGTTCCTTTCACGAATTCATTCGAAGGGAAATAAAGCAATTCCTCTCTTTCTTGTTTCGGAATCCACTTAAGTCCTTTTTTCTCAGTTAAAGCAAGTAATACAATTAAAACCAATACTAATAATAATCTTTTCATACAAATTCTTTTCTCGAATACAGAAAAGACGAGAAAATTATTAAAATCAAAGAATATAAAATAGAATAAGAAAAAGCTAAGAGATAAGAATTTATTGTAATAGGTAAATGATAGACCACAGTCGCTTTAATATTAAATACAGAAAAATTCGGCAATACATAATATAGAAAGTTAAGCATTACTGCCAGGACAGGGACCTTTAAAATTTGAGTAAGGGTTCTAAGATAAAAGGTAAGATGCGCTATAAAGAAAAGCAGCAGGGACACGATTCCCGAAGTTAATGGACTCATAAAACAGGAAAGAAATATAACTAAAGCATCGAGTAACAAGAATTCAAATAAGAAAAAATAAAGAACATTTAATAAATAAATATCGATGGTTCGTAAATATAATTTAGAAAATAAGAAAAAAATCGCAAACAATAGAAATTGAACAACCACAATCAGATAATACAACCCCAAAAACTTACCCGTAACAAATTCCAGTGAACTCACCGGTTTGGACATTATAGAAAAGATTGTTTTTCTTTCAATCTCTTGATGGAAAATCCTGGAACCTACAAAAATCACAATCAACACACCAAATATTTCCACCAGGCTTATCCCAAAATCTTTTATAATCTTAGATGCCTGTCCTATCGATATAGGAATGAAAATCCTGGATGAAGCTAAGAGTAAAAATCCGATTATTGCTATCGAAAGAAGTATTTTATCTCTTATTGCCTCTTTAAATGTGTTTTCTGCGATAATTAAAATTTTATTCATTTATAACCCTCACGAAATGCTCTTCGAGAGTGTTTTTAACTGGCACAACAGAAAGAAGTTTTCCCTTATTTTTTATTATCTCATTAATTATTTTGTCTTTATTTTTTTCATCATCAACCCTAAGATAATTGACGCCGTTTTTGATTTTTATATCTCCGTATTTACCGAAACTCTTTAAATTTTTAACCCCTTCGAATTCTATCTCTACATATCTGACATCTCCTTTCATTATATCTCGCACAGTCCCAACCTGTTTCATTTTACCATTAATTATTATTCCGACTCTACTGCAAATTGCTTCTACATCAGATAATATATGAGAAGAAAAAAGAACCGTCTTTCCTTTTTTGTTCAACTCGACAATCAAATCTTTTATTTCTCTTCTACCCAGGGGGTCGAGTCCGGAAAGAGGCTCATCAAGTATAACAAAATCGGGATCCCCTATAATAGACTGAACGACACCAATCCTTTGCATCATACCTTTTGAATATCCTCCAATTCTTTTATTAATATCTTTATCCAACCCAACCATAACTAATTTTTCATTAATTTCATCTGTTGAAAGATTTTTGCTGTAAAGCCCGGCGTAAAAACGGAGTAGTTCTCCTCCTGTCAAATGCGGGTAGAAAGAAGGATTTTCGGGTAAGAAACCGATTCTATCTCTTGCTCTTAAAGGATCCGATTGTCCAAATATATTAATCTCACCCGAAGTTGGTCTAATTAAACCGGTAATTATCTTAAGGGCTGTGGTTTTACCGGCTCCGTTTGGGCCCAACAATCCATATATTTCACCCTTCTCGATTTCCATATCGAGCCCATCTAAGCCTACAGATTTTTTCATCAAAAAAGGAGAACGATATATTCTGACAAGTGATTTAATATCCAGTATTTTCATCCCCAGACTCCCGCTATCTCCTTTCCGCATTCAGGACAATTGTCTTTTTTGATATTATTCTCGAGTATATAAAAACCTCTCCTTTTTATCAATAATTTTCCGCAACGAGGACAATAAGTATTTTCGCCGGGATGACCCGTTGGTACATTCCCAACATAAGAGTATTCAATTCCCATGTCAAGTGCCATTTTTCTCGCGTCTGTTAGATTATCCATTTTCGTTGGAGGTAGATTTTCAAGCTTATAGGTTGGATAAAATCTTGAAAAATGTATAGGCACTTTATCACCTAAATTTTTTAACACCCAATTAATCATCTCTTTTATTTCTTTCTTACCATCATTTATAGTAGGAATTATAAGATATGTAATTTCCAGCCAAACACCACCTTCTTTTATTCTTTTTAAAGTATCGAGCACGGGTTGAAGACTCCCGGAAGACACTTCTCTGTATGAATCATCTTTAAAAAACTTAAGATCGACGTTGGCTCCGTCCAAATAGGGAATAAGATCGAGAAGAGGCTTTTCATTCAAGTAACCATTAGAATGGTAAACGTTTTTGATTCCTTCTTTCCTGGCAATTTTTGCCGAATCCAGCATATATTCTATAAAAACTGACGGTTCGGTGTATGTATAGGCTATCGAACTGATGCTCATCTTTCTTTTATTGTCTAATACTTCTTTAATTAACTTTTTGGGAGGAAGTTTAGAATTATTTGTTTCCTCGGGAGCAGCTTGAGATATCTGGTAATTCTGACAATGCTTACATCTTAAATTGCATCCCGCCGTAGAAATAGAATAAGCGTTTGTTCCGGGCAAAAAATGATAAAGAGGTTTCTTTTCTATCGGATCGATATGCACCGCGCATGGATTTCCGTAACTTAGAGTGTATAGTTTCCCGTCTTTGTTTTCACGAACCCTGCAAAAACCTCTCTGCCCATTTTTCAATATACATTCATGAGGACAATTCTTGCACTGTACTATGTTTCCGTCTTTCTTTATCCAGTATGAAGCCACTCTGGGTTCGACATAATACCCACTCGATAAATTTTTTGCCAATGCGGTTAATGGTAGAGTCGCAAACGTTTTCAAAAAATCTCTTCTATTCATTTGAACAAATTTTAATATGTTTTTTTTTATTGTCAACTGCACCACCCACCTCACAAACAATATTCTCACACAAAGAACACGGAGGCACAAAGATTTTATTTTTTTAGCTAAAAGCCAAAGGCAAAAAGCTAACCGCTACTTCAAACAACAAATTACACAAATAGCACAAATGACATTTCCTACTAGAACCTAAGACCTGAAACCTAATTAAGTTTATCCTCGACGGATTTTACTTTCCCATCCATTGTCAATTCCTTATCCTTCCTTTCATCTAATTTAATTGTGGTTACGACCCTTTTAACCTCATCACTAAAAAGAATACTGTGCATCTTTCCCGCGACCGATAATAATTTTTCGATAGAGCCAGATTCGATAATCGTACCCATCGAAGTCAACTGGTATTTTATATCCGATTCGCACTTTAAAACGCTTATGACTCCCGCGACATAACCACTTAAGGAGGCGCCCTTTGTTCCAATCGGAACAACACTTATTTCCATTACCGCCATTTAAACCTCCCGGTTTTTCCTCATCCTTATAATTACAAAACCACCTTCACCAAAACCGTTTTCAATATTATCTATCTTATTTAACTTTTCAGGAATGGTGAAAAGCGTTTGCTTTATTTCCGGCTCGGAAAATCCTGTTTTTTTTAATTCTTCTATAACTTCTTTTACGGAATAGAAATTCGCGGTTTTATAAAACGGACTTTTTTCTTTCTTTTTCAGATATAATTCACCCAAAAAGCTTTCTCTGTCTATAAAACCTAAAATAATAAAACCATTTTCCCGAAGAATTCTTTTTGCTTCTTTAAAAGTTTCTTTCTTATCATTTAAAAAACAAAGAGTAGTAGTAATTAAAGCAAAATCGAAAGAAGCATCGGCAACCGGCAAACGTTCTCCTATCCCTCCTATAACTTCAATTTTTCTTTTCCTCGCTCTTCTAAGCATAACAGTCGATGGGTCTATCCCAAATTCTATTGCCAGAGGTTCCGCGAACCTTCCGGTACCCACACCTATTTCAATTCCTCTACCTTCGGGCAATAAACTTTTTACCCCTTCCAATTCCGATAAATAAGCAAATCGGTTATTCTCGAACCATTTTTCATATCTTTCTGTGTATTCTTCGAAAGGTTTTATTTTTAAACTGCTTGTCATTTGTTTCCTTTGAATTTTATTCTCCATTTTCAGATTCCTTCACAAACAAGAGAGGAAAAACAATATCACTAACACAGCAGGGAATCCATACAGCCAGAAAAAGAAACAGAAAAATATACAAATACTGAAACCACAATACTACTGTACCCAAACTCATAATTATGTGAAAAAGTGAAGCCCAGGTACTTAGCAAAACATGTCCCATGTGAGGAAACTTTGTTTCGGGTCTAAAATACGCGAAAATAACTCCTATTATTGCCAGCGGATTAACCAGCCACCATTTCTCTATAAATCCAAGGTGTATTTCTCTATTAGGCAAATCCAGCAATACTTCTCCGGCAAAAGGAATTATAGAATCGCTTATTGTCGCGATTCCCACAGAACCAAAATAACCAATAGCCAGCAATATCAAAAGCTTACATTTGCCTTTTAAAAGACCGCATTTGTGAAGTTTATACATCGAAGCGGTCGCGAAAGCGCTGAGGATTACATGTATAGGATGTAACGTGTAAAAAACATTATGAGCAACTCCGGACGGTATTTGTCTGAAAAGAAACATTATAGCAATACCACTCAGAGCTCCCAATATAGTAAACGGCGCGTGTTCTTTTAATTCCCTTATAATTTCTTCAAACATTTTTTAAATTTCAAAAACTTTGCCCGCCGCTATTTTAATAAAATCATCTTTATATGCCTTTTCAAAAATCACCTGCGCTTCATAGCCGGTGCAGTGAGTGGGACCAACTCTTTCAACTTCCAAACCTTTAAATCTTTCCACGATAAGTTCCACTTCTCTATCATCTTTATCCATCAAATGAAACCCTCCAAAAACAAGCTTAATTCTCTCGCCGGGAAAATTGTTTTTAATTTCTTCTATGATTGCCACAATTCCCGGATGAGAACAGCCGGTAATTATAATAATACCTTCTTTCCTTTTTATCAAGAGCGCCTGTTCCGCTATAAAGGAACCCTTATAACTCCCCTCGATTTCACCAGTCGCGAAAATATCTTTCTTAATCTGGGTAAGTTCCTCCGTTAGAATTAAATTCCCTCCGAGAGAAACAACTCTTTTCTTAAATTCCTCACTAAAGTTAGGACATCCGTAAACATCTATACCTTCCGTTCTTTCAAGTAAACCCCACAATCCCCCTGTATGGTCCCAGTGGTCATGGGATATTACCACTTTCTCTATTTGAGAAACATCTATGTCCAGGTTTTTCATGTTTTTAAATATATATTCAGATTTTTCTCCTGTATCGAATAATATAGTCTTATCTATCAAACAGGAAAATCCCCAACCGGGTGTAAATTCTCCGTTTAAACTGGTATTATCAAAAACTATTTTTACTTCCATTTTACATATCCTCCTATCTGCTTTTTAATCTCGCATCTATACTGCCATCGGGTAACATCCAATCCGGATGTGCCTCGCCATTTTCCTCCATCTTATACCTGACACAGCTTTTCCAATCACCTTTACAGTAAAGCTCGACCCATTTACTTTCGAGCATACCGGCCGAATAGAATCTTTTCATCGGACACACGGGATACCATTTACATTCTGAAAGCAAAATTTTAAGCTTAGCATAATTCTGTTTTATTTTTTCTTTATCTGTAGTATCAAAAACCAGAGCGGTAGGATGAGTCAGGGGATATATCTTTTTCCCCTGCGCAAAAAAAAGTTTCCCGTAAAGATTTTCCTGGTTTTCTTTTTTATCGGGTACAGGGTGATTGTATTTATTACATATATACTGTGTAGAATAATATCCAAGCGGAGATATTATTTCAGGGTCGATGATTTCTATCTCTCTATCTAGATATTCAGAACAAGCCTCTATTTCTTCCTGTCTGGGTTTTCGGTAATTTGGTAGCATGCATTTAACAAGATTTGTTAAGTAGAAACTACTCTTTTTGATATCGAGTTCTCTAAACAATTCATCTAAAACCTTACCTGTGGGACCAACGAACATGCGCCCTTCTTCATCTTCTTTTTCTCCGGGAGCTTGAGCAATCAGCATCACCCTCGCTTCCGGATTACCTTCCCCGGGAAGAGCGTTCTTTCTTGTTTCGGACAATAAACATTTATTACAATGCTTAATTTCCTCTTTCAAGCTATATAAACCCTCCCCTGCCGGCATTTGATTCTTCCCAGAAGATTAAGTATGATTACGAACCAAAATAATTTCTCCAACTTCGCAGTTTACATCTCTGGCAATCACAGGGCATTTTGCCATAAACAGAAAAAATATCGGTCTTTTTTCATCCGATAAGGTTTCATAATTCCCCTGCCCTTTGCTGATTACTAAATCGGCCTTTTTAAAGATGTCAATAAAAGGTTTTGAACACAGGGAAATAATAGTTCCCGGAACCTCTGACCCGCTCGATATAATTTCGGCAAAATTATCTATACCCGCTTTGACCGCGTCTTCCTTTAACGCATCGTTTATTATAGGTTTTTCTCTAACCGCGTACACTATTTCTTTTTTTGGATCGGCTCTTTTTATTTCTTCTAATAATATACAATCGAAAACAGTTTCACCGACGTTATCTCCAATATACAAAATACTCTCGGCGTTGTTTACCGCTTTTTCGAAAGATTGAAAATCGAAAATCGATTCTTTTTCGTCTTCTATAACTCTCTGTTCCCTCTGGAGTATCTTCGTAAGCTCTTTTTCCACATCGAGAGAATTCTTGGTGCCGTAGTCTATAATATTTCCCGCGATTGCCAACTCGACCGCCATTAGCAATTTATCTTCAGCCGACTCTATTTTTTTTCTTAGTTCAGGATAGATTTTCAATGTTTGCTCGTTAGCTTTTTCTTTTAACTCTTTGTACGGGTCTTCCTGTCCGGTCATTTTTTTTACAACATCATGTATAATCTTTCCCATCTCAGGAGGAGTAGATGACAATTTTATATCGGGAATAGCTTTTGCTACTTCATCCAGAATTTTTTTCTGGGTTTCATTGTCCGCACCCGCCATTCTGGCAGCTTCGAGAGCCTGCTTGAAAAAGCATGATATACATTCAAGATATGTTTTCATCTAATTATATACCTCAAATATTATTAGGCACTTGCTGAGCAGCGACAATTATGGGGTACATGGTAGGAGCACTGGTTAGATACGGGTGTGTAGCTACCTGCAGGGTTTCTAATTCGGTCGCGGACACTCTTTGCTGAATAGCAAGACCGATAATATTAATAACCTCTCCGGCGGACATACCTCCGGAAACTTGACCTCCCATGAGTATACCCGATTGACGTGAGAAAATCAATTTAACTTTAATTTTATTTGCTCCCGGTAAAGTACCAGGATGCTTATCGATTCCATTTGCCTCGCCTATAACCACTTCAAAGTTTTCCTTTCTCGCGGCATTCTCGGTGAGCCCCGCCGAACCTAAAACCAAACCATTAATATAGGTAGAATAAATAGCGATGGTTCCTTTGTTTTCTCTTACTACTTTCAATTTAAACAAATTCGCACCGGCAATTCTCGCTTCAGCAGTAGCCGTAGAGGCAAGCATAATTGCGGTATCTTTACGGGTATAAAAATCCCTTTTTCCCGCGCAGTCACCCACAGCAAAAATATCCGGATCTGAAGTCCTCATATATTCATCGACCCATATACCTTTACCTTTCCCTCTATCTAAACCGGTATCGAAAGCCAATTTTGTATTCGGGGCTGAACCTACACCTAAAATAATACTATCCGCCTCCAATTCTTTTCCGCCGGAAAGGCGAACTTTTTCAACCTTCTTGTTACCGAGAATTTCTTCGATTTTAGTATCTGTTAAAACATTAATATTCTGAGAGGTAAGTTTCTGTTCCACAATCTCTGAAAATTCAGGATCGAATGAATGACTTAAAAGAGAAGGAAGCATTTCCACGAGAGAAACCTTCAATCCATCGATTTTTGCAATTTCATCGGCAAATTCGACTCCTATAAATCCTCCGCCGAGGATCATAACATGATTGGAACTCTTGATTTCATCGATTTTTTCTTTCAAATAATCCATATCTTTATAAATCGCGTAAACTCCTTCTTTGTCTATACCCGGAATAGGTGGAGTTATAGGTATCGAACCCATAGCGAGAATTAACTTATCGTAAGTATATTTATCTCCATTCTTTGTTATTACTTCTTTTTTGTTACGATTTATTCTTAAAGCTTCATCTATTGCTAAATCGATGTTATTTTTCTCTAAAGCGGCATTACCCAGCTTGTTTTCATCCGGATTTTTCAAACTTGAAAACATATAAGGAATACCACAGGGTATACAACCATTTTCTACATCCTTCATTAATGCAATCTTTTTATCGGGATAATATTTCCTTGTGGTTACAGCACTAATTACTCCCGCTGGTCCGCCGCCTATAACCAAAACATCCATTTTTTTATTCATTACACTTCTCCTTTAGTCTTTTTCAATACTATAGAATTCCTTTTTCTCCCTTATGCAGAATCCCTTAAAGGGCAGCTCTGAAAAATCAGTTCCGGTATTTTTCTACAATAAGGTTATTCTTTTGTTCTTACACTAACAAAAACAGACCTGTTTTCAACAATACTAAAGCTATCCGTTATACTTAAATTTAAAGCATAACGGATAATATAATTAAACTGTCTATTTTTTGACCATTTTAGCTCCGCATTTTGGGCATTTTTGCTCATAACACGGAACCCCAACCTGGTGAGGCTTCTCTGCGCCGCACTCAGGACAAACGCACTTACCTCCCGGCCCCGAACCGGGACGGGTTCCTCCTCCTCTGCCTCTACCTCCTCCTCTAAACGAACTTCCTGTTTCTTTTAAAGCCATTTAAACTCCTTCCTAAAGAGAAATTGCTTCTTCAGGGCACGTGTTAACGCACGCTCCGCAATCTATACACTCATCATTAACAACAGCCTTTTCATTTTTGATGCTCAATGCCTCAACAGGGCAAACATCCACACAATCTCCGCATCCGATACATTTCTTTTTGTCTATACTAATAGCCATTATTCCTCCCTTTAATTTCCTGGCGACATACCAAATTTCTCGTTTACTGTTGGTTTTTCGATTGATTTTAACTCGCCATTGTTATATTTTTCAACCGCACTATTTACGTTACCCGACACTCCTGAAATTATACTTATACCAGCTTCTTTTAACACCTGAAAAGCATTTGGTCCAACATTTCCGGTGATAACCACTTCTACGTCTTTATTTGCCACAAACTGCGCTGCCTGAATTCCTGCGCCTCCGCCAGCTTGCATATAAGAGTTTTGAACAGACTCACTCTCCATATTATCCGTATCGACGATTATAAAATAAGCAGCTCTCCCGAATCTCGGATCTATTTCCGCATCCATATTATTACCTTGTGCTGTAATACAAATTTTCATTTTTTAACTTCCTCCTGTTTTTCTGTCTTTTCTATACCGTAGCCTTTGCCTAAACCCGGTTCACATAAACCCTCTTTACTCTCCAAAGATCCATTCTTAATTTTCTCTAGTGTTTCTTCGACTGTTCCGGTTATACCCACAATTGTATCTATTCCATATTGACTGAAGAACCCCATCGCATTTCTTCCCATTCCTCCGGCAATAATACAACCAACACCCCTTTTATGCAAAAACTCAGGTATAGCCCCCGGATGATGACCCGGATTATCTACAATCTCTTTATTCTTTATTTCGTTTCCTTCTATTTCAACAATCGTAAAAGAAGGACATCTTCCAAAATGTGCAGAGACTCGTTCTCCATCTGTAGATATAGCAATCTTCATGCGTTAATCCCTCCTTTTTGACTCTCTGCTCTGCATTCTTCACATAAGCCATAAAAACGAACAAGATGATCGGCAATTTCAAAGTTGTATTTATCTACAAGAACTTTTTCTGTTTTTTTTAATAATTTCTCTTCCTCATCTATAAAATCTTTGTAATCTATTACCTTGTTACATTTTGTGCAGACTAAATGATGATGATGCCCTTCTTTTTCCGGCCCCGAAGACAATTCATACCTTGCTTTCCCATCCCCGAAATCGAATTTTAAAACCAAACCGATTTGAGTAAGTAGGTTTAAAGTCCTGTAAACGGTAGTAAGCCCTATATCGGGATATCTTTTATGCACCTCCAAAAAAACATCTTCAGCACTTAAATGTTTCTTCTCCTTGCTCAATACATCTAATATTACCTGTCTCGGTATCGTAATCCTACAGCTATGCTGCCGCAACCTTCCATCCCACCACCGCGGACCCATACCATATCTTCCTCTCATTTAAACACCTCTAATTTATTGAAAATGATTTCCATTAACGAGTATAATATAAAAAGTTTTTATTGTCAAGGGGTTCACTTCTGCCCCCAACTCCCACTTTTTACCACAAAGATTTTCACTTGTCAATTATAACTTCACACTATTTTTGGAGTCTCTTATTTATCGAAGGATAAAATAGCTCCTTTATCAGCGCTTTGAACAAAATGAGCGTATCTTGCCAGCCATCCACCTTTAACTTTCGATTTAAAAGGAGTCATTTTCTTTTTTCTTTCTTTCAATTCTTTTTGTGAAACTTTGACATTTATTGCTTTTTTATGGACATTTATTTCTATTATATCGCCGTTTTTAATTAATCCTATTTCACCGCCGCTGGCTGCCTCAGGAGACACGTGTCCTATACAAAGCCCTCTGGTACCTCCCGAAAAACGACCATCGGTGATTAAAGCGGCTTTTATACCCGCTCCGCTTATTGCCGAGGTGGGAGAAAGCATTTCCTGCATTCCGGGACCTCCTTTCGGACCTTCGTAACGAATAACTACCACATCGCCGTCTTTAACTTTATTCTTCAATATGGCTTCTAAAGCTTCTTCCTGGGAGTTGTAAACCAGAGCCTTTCCTTCAAAACTAAGCATATCTTTACCGACACCGCTTGTCTTAACAACTGAACCATGCCTTGCTATATTTCCAAAAAGAACAGATAGACCTCCTTCAGGAGAAAAAGCGTTATCCGCGGGGCGGATAACATCTCCGTCGGGGTCGGGAGATTTCAAAACATAATCTCCTAAAGTTCCGTAAACAGTTTTAGCTTTAAGGTCTAATTTCGAACGTCCGCTATCATAAACAGCTTTTAAAATAGCACCCATTCCACCCACTCTATTTATATCTTCCATATGAATTTCCGGTCTTGAAGGCGAAACCTTAACCACATTCGCGGTTGTTTTTGCCAATTTGTTAAGGTCTTCGAGGTTGTATCCTATACCCGCTTCGTGTGCTAACGCCAACAGGTGTAAAACTGTATTTGTCGAACCTCCCATAGCCAGGTCTAAAATAAAAGCATTGTCAAGCGATTTCTTATTTAAAATATCAAGAGGTCTAATTTTATTTTTCATAAGAAAAATAAGTTTTTTCGCGGCTTCGCGTACGAGATCGATTCGTTCTGGATTTATTTCAAACTGTCTCTTTTTTCCTTTTAATCTTTTAGTGGCAGGTATCGAACCATTTCCCGGTAAAGCAAAACCCAAAACTTCTCCCAGCGAATTCATCGAATTCGCGGTAAACATACCCGCGCAACTCCCATAACCGGGACAGGCTACTTCAGCCAATTCTTCCAATTCTTTTTTCTTTATTTTACCGGAACTATATCCTCCCACAGCTTCAAAAACCGAAATTAAATCTGTATTATTTTCTCCGGCTAACATCGGTCCGCCGCTGACATATATCGAAGGAATATTAATCCTAACCATAGCATTATACATGGCGGGAACAATCTTGTCGCAGTTTCCGAGGCCAATCCAGGCATCGGGAGGATGTGCCCCGATAATAGTTTCTATCTGATCGGCGATTAACTCCCTCGAAGGCAAGGAATACTTCATTCCAAAATGTCCCATAGCTATACCATCACAAATAGCTCCACCGATATTAGTATACCACACATTCACATTCTGTTTTTCCAATTCTTCTTTTAAAACGGTTCCCAATTTATCGAGGTGAGCATGACCGGGGATCTGAGTAGTATAGGAATTAACTATAGTAACAAATGGTTTTTTTAAATCTTTCAAGGATTCAATAACGCCTTCCGCGATCATAAGGCAAGCTCCGGGCAACATATGAGCACCTTCTCGATAAACACCGCTTCCTTTCTTCCTAACGTTCGAGATACCTCTATTTATTGTTTTTCCTTTCATTTTTACTCCTTTTTTTTCTAACAACACTTAATACTATAGAATTAGAATGCTCAAGTTATCTACTCGCAAATAAACTTATCTTTTCATTATCGACCCACACGGGATTTATAATCGTAGAAGTTTCTTCTTTAATACGATCGAAATAATATATAATATATATATCGGAATTTAACCATTTTGGCAAGACCTTATGATTATTTTAAAAAAATCAGGCACTAAATTTCTTTTCTATTTTTCCCCAAATTTCCTTTATTTGTCTTCTACCTTTTCGTTAACCAATCGTCTTTAAATTGTCTGATTAACTTTAACTCCGGATTAATACTTTCTACGTCTTCTCTCTTGAATGAAAATCTATATTCATCACAGTAAGAAGCGATAATATTGTAGGCCCAGTTTATCTGTTTGACTTTCTCCGAATATTTCCAATTTTCAGGCATTTTATCGGGATGATATTTCTTCATCAATTCCCTGTAGCTGCTTTTAATTTCTTCTTTATTTGCTTTCTCGCCTAATCCTAAGATTTTTCTGGCTTTATCAATCTTCTCAAATTTATCCAATATATACTTCCTTCTTTGTTTTTGTATTATAATAGAATATTTACTTGATAGGCTCTTCTCCCGCTGTAAACATTTCAATGCCTTTATTCATCTATATATTCGATGGCTTCATTGGGGCAAATCTGAACGCAAACTTGACAATCGCGGCACATCTCGGGTTTTACCATTATTGCCGTCAAGGCGCGCCGTTTAACGCTTCCTGAAATTTAATATAAGACCTTTTACCTTGTTGCCGTCATGAATCAACTCAGTATGTATCTCCCTTTCGAATCTGAAACCGGTTTTTTCGATTTCCTTTTTTATTTCCTGGTTCAAGGTGACGTCTGTATGCGTAGCAAGATGAGTCGGATAAACTGAAAAAAGCGCGTTTTTTCTGGCAATTCTCCTGATAATTTCATAAAGTTTTATTCTATCTCTTACGGTACTGCTATCATTTTTGCCCACTAAATGTATGATGTCATAACATAAAATTACATCGACCGTATTCTCATCTAAAGGGATTTTAGTTTTTTTGTTTATTAGTTCAACATTTATTATCCCTCTTTCTTCTAATTTCCTTTTTAGCTTATTCAAAACATTTTTATCTTTATCCACGGCATATACTTTAGCGTTTGCACCCACTATTTTCGAAGCGGGTATTGTGTAATACCCCTCACCCGAACCGAAATCTAACACGCTCTGGCCTTTTTTAATACCAACTCCTTCTAAAAACTTTTCACCGTCCCGCTCTATCCACTTCCTAATATTGCTTTTCATAGCCAGCATTTTAAGTTCTTTATCCACTGCCACCCCCCTTTTTCGTTGCTCTAATTACCACGAACGAACCCTGTCCATAACCTTCTTTTACCTGTTCAATCTCTTTTATATCTGTTAAATTATGAAAAATAGTCTGGACAAAAGCGAAATTTTCGAAACCGGCTTTCCTCAAATAAGAAGCCACTTCATCCACCGAATAGAAATTTGCTATCTTGTAGAATACATTTTTCGTTTTATGTTGTTGGTATAATCTTCCGAGAGGACTGAGTTTATCTACAAATCCAATTATAAAACATCCATCGGGTTTTAACACTCTGCAGGCTTCCTTGAATGCGGTTTCTAAATCGTCCAGAAAACAAATGGTCGTAACCATTAACGCGAATGCGAATTGCCTATCATCAAATGGGAGTTTTTCAGCCACTCCATTTATAACTTTAATCCCCTTTTTTTTTGTGATTTTTCTCATCTTTGGCGACGGCTCAACACCTAATTTAATGCCTAAGGGTCCAGCAAACCTACCGCTTCCCACACCAATTTCAATACCTTCTCCATTTGCGGGCATCAACTCTTTCACAGCCAAAAGTTCAGACTCATAAGCAAATTTATTTTTCTGAAACCAATCTTCATACCTTTCAAGATACTCTTCAAAAGGCTCGATTTTAGGCATAATCTATTTCTCTATTTGAGTAATCTTGATGACTTTACCGACTATTTCTTCAAATTTTCTCTTGCTTTCAATTTTTGAATTCAAACTCATAAAAGGGCTGCCTTCATCAGAAGCTTTTACTATATCTGCTTCAAGAGGTACGCTTCCTAAAAAAGGAATGTTTAACTCATCAGCTATTCTTTTACCTCCGCCAGTTTTAAAAATATCGGTTGCTTTTCCGCAGTGAGGACAAATAAAACCGCTCATATTTTCAACAATTCCGGTAATCGGCACTTTTAATTGTTTAACAAAATTTATACTTTTCTTAACGTCAAGCAGAGAGATTTCCTGCGGAGTAGTAACGATAATTGCGCCTGTTATATCTTTTATTAACTGGCAAACTGAAAGCGGTTCATCTCCGGTTCCCGGAGGAGCGTCAATCACAAGATAGTCAAGTTCCCCCCAGTTTACATCGGATAAAAATTGCCTTATAGCTGTCATCTTAAGCGGACCTCGCCAGATAACCGGAACATCAGAGGAACTCAACAGAAAAGCAATACTAATCACTTTTAAATTATTTCCCACAGAGACCGGCTCAATTGTTTCTCCTGAACTCATAAGATGTTTGTCTTCAAGATGCAACATTTTAGGAACATTGGGACCATGTATGTCCACGTCTAAAATTCCAACCTTCAGATTTTTTTGAGAAAGCGCCCACGCAAGATTAACTGCTACGGTCGATTTACCAACACCGCCTTTACCTGAAAGTACAAGCAGTTTATTTTTGATTTTTTTCATCCTTTTATCTGCTCTTTTTTGCTGTTCTTCTATTACTTTTCTTCTATCTTCCATATTAAAAACTCCCTGCAATTAATCTGCGTTTACTTCAATTACGGATTTCCCAAAACTATAAACTTTCCCTCTTTTATCTTCTACCCATTTCTAAATTTGTTTTTAAAATAAATTTTTTATTCATATAGATTTAACGATATGAGATAAGAACATCTTCGAATTTACTTTTATGTTTTCTAACATTAAATCCCTTGTTTTTTAAATAATCGCCTATTTTTTCCAAAGGGACTTTTCCTGCTTCGTGTTTTCTTCCTTCATTCATATGAATCTTATCAATCATCGTGAAACCTTCCTTGTTAAAATCACTTAGGACAATTTTACCTTTTGGTTTAATGACTCTTGTAAACTCGTCTATTGCTTTTAAAGGATTTGTAAAATGATGTATTACATTTATCGCGAAGACAATATCGAAACTTTTATTTTTGAAACTTAAATTTTCGGCATCATCTATTTTAAAATTTACCTGTTTTGCCAAATCAAAATATTCTATATTAAGCCGAGCGAATTTCTGCTCCTCAGCTGATATATCAACACTGGTAAAACCATATCCTGCCTTAGCAAGCTCAATTGTAAAATATCCCTTGCCGGTTCCAACCTCTAAAATGCTGCCCCAAATAGGTTTGGCTTTTTCTAAAATAAAATTTCTTTCTTGTCCGACATCATAATCGAACCTTTTATATAAATTTGCTCTCTCTAAATACCTTTCATGATTTTCCGATATTTTAGTTTCCAACAATCATTCCCTCGCCATCTTACTTCCGCATTTCGGACAATTTATAGAATAACAAGCAGTACCTTGCTGATGAGAAACTTTGGCTCCGCAACCCGGACAAACACATTTCCCAACGGGACCTGACCCCGGACGATTTCCTCCCATTCTACCGCGACCACCACCACCCGTACCCATCCCTCTTCCTGTTCCCGGACCTTGACCCAATGGTCCCTTTCCATCTCTTAATGGCATAACAATTACCTCCTAATTATGTTGTTTGAATACTTTATCCAATGCCTCAAAAAACGGCATTCCCCACCTTTTTATTCTGGAAGCGAAAGGGCATCTTCCAAAATGGAAGATACATACTCTCCATCTGTAGATATGGCAATCCGCATTTATTAATTCCTCCCTATTTGCCGAACTTACTTTTTCTCCTGGGGTTTTGCCTTTTCCAGAGTGTCTATATAACCCTGAAGTTCCTTAAGCTGCTGCTTTAAAACTTTAGCATCTTCTTTTAGCAGGTTTGCTTCTTCTTTAGAACTGAGTTCCTGAGGATAAGGATATACAGGAGCTCCGTAATACTCCCAGCCCGGAGAACCTCCGGCATAATACCCTCTTCCCCAACCTCTTCCACCACCACGGCCAAACCAGCCTCGACCTCTACCTCTGCCAAAAAATCCTCTTCCCGGAATTGGATTCACATATCCCGGAACGGAATATCCAGCGCAGTAACCCGCGCCTCTTCCCGTCATCGGACCTAAACCTGCTGGCCCTGTTCTATCTCCTAATGGCATAATTGCCTCCTTTTTTGGTTGTTAAAACAATTTTTAATGGTCTCTTCTGCATTTTTCGCATAAACCGTAAAAACGAACAAGATGATCGGTAATTTCGAAGTTATATTTCTCGGAAAGCACCTTTCCCGTCTTTTTGAATAATTTTTCTTCTTCGTCTATGAAATCCTTATAATCTATTATCCTGTTACATTTAATACAAACAAGGTGATGGTGATGTTTTTCTTTCCTCGGACCCGAGGACAATTCGTATCTAGCTCTACCGTCACCAAAATCAAATTTTAATACCAGCCCTATCTGTGTAAGCAAATTTAAAGTCCTGTATACGGTTGTAAGCCCAATGTCCGGGTATACTCTATGGACTTTCAGAAAAATATCTTCAGCGCTCAGATGTTTACTTTCTTTACTAAGAACCTCTAAAATTGCCTGCCTCGGCACCGTAATTCTACGACTATGTTTCCGGAGTTGCCCATCCCACCAGCGCGGACCCATACTATATCTTCCGCTCATTTGTCTTTAACCTCTACCTTATTGAAAATGGTTTCCATTATCAAATGTATTAAAAAAAGTGTTTTTGTCAAGGGGTAGCGAGTTTGGTTGATGTGGCGGATTTTTCTCCTGGCAGAGGTAAGGTTCATACCACATGTGTTAAGGTATTCAGAATACATATTTGTATTGTTGCAGGCGTAGCGTAATAAGAAGCGCAGGCATGCGAGAAAGGAATAACTCTGCATTGGCACAGCCCTTTGTAAAATAGCGGGTTTAAGGGTAACTTACGAGCGCCGAAACCGTTAACCGAAATTGGGTGTAGATATTTTATAAATATTAGGCATGACATAAATCCAAATTAGATACGTTTGTTAATTTTAGCTTCGAAAAAAGAAAGCAAAAACTAATGCAAAAAAATAAATTTTTAGGTCAAGTCCCAATTCCTCTTTAAAATTAATTTTTACTAAAACAAAATTAAGATAAATTTCCGTATTAAACCAGCTACAACAATGCCATAAGTTATTGAAATTCCTGTCAAGAATATTGCCTTTTTAGGGCTGAATTCTCTCCACAGCATTCCGAGAGCTATTATACAGGGAATTCCAACCGTAGAAGCAACTCCAAAAGTATATAACTGAAGAGGAGTTAAAACCATAGATATCTTACTACCTAAAACTGAGATAAGCATGGCTCCGGTTAAATCTTTTTGCAGGAAACCAAAGACAAGTGGAATAATTGTTGAATCCGGCAGTCCAAGCCATGTGGTAATACAGGAAAGAGGTTTAACCAGAAGATTGTCAATCCCTGTCATATTTAAAATCCCATAAGTTATACCTCCCAGAATTAAAAATGGGATTACTATATACACAAAGTCTCTCATTCTGATCCAGCTTTTAGCCAACACGCTTTTAAGCAAAGGTTTCCTGAATGGTGGCAATTCTAAAAGCAAAGGTTCACTTTTTAGATGGAAGACTTTTTTGATTGTTAATATCCATATTAAACCGGCAAAAAGTAAAGTAAATAGAACGCTGAAAGCCAAAAGGGTCCCCCCATAAAACCCGATAATTCCCATTATTATTGCGATTCTTGAAGAACAGGGAATAAAAGAATACAGAGAAGCGGTATAGAATTTTTCTTTTCTTGAGGATAGTATTCTTGTAGCCCGGATGGCGGGAACAGTACAACCAAGTCCCAAGATCAAAGGAATAAATGACTTTCCGGAGAGTCCTAATTTTTTCAAAAATCTTTGCATATTAATAATAAATCGGGAAAGAAGACCGATATCCTCCAATAACCCTAAAAACAGGTAAAACAAGAAAACGTAAGGTAAAGCAATAGAAATGCCGGCGATTAATCCAGTAAAACCATTAGCTAAGATTATATTCAGGGCAGTAGATTCATCTCCATTGAAAGAAGATATAAAAATTTCCGCCCAACCCATAAGAATACTTTGTATCCAGTTACCAAAAAATAAAAGTACTCCAAAGAGTACAAACAGGGATAAACCGGTAACAAGGGGTCCCCATGTTTGATTTAATAAGACATTATCAACTCTTTCCGCTATTTCTATTCTTTCACCCAGAGGAATTATTTGGGTAACTCTTTCGGCTATAAAGGAAGCTGTTCCATACCTGGTTACGGAAATATTTTCTGATAACTTTGGATGCTCGGGCATCTCTTCTTTAATTTCTTTAATAATATTCTCGTTCTTTGAATATTGGTAAAAGTCCTCATCTTCTTCTAAAATTCTCGTAGCTATAAACCTTTTGGGTAACTCAGTTTTCTTTTTACTGGGCTTTAACTGTGAGGATACTTCTCTTATAGCCTGTTCTATATGATCATCGTATTCAATCCTGAAGCTCTGTTTTTTATTTTTTATTTCTAATAATGAATTTAGAAGGACGGGGATTCCCTTTTTTGTTATAGGGTTTATAGGAATCACTGGCACATTTAATAATTCTTCTAATTTTTGAGTATTTATTATTATTCCTCTTTTTTCGGAATCTTCTATGAAATTTAAGGCCACTGTTAGAGGTATTCCTATTTCTAAAATTTGCAGAACCATGTAAAGACTTCTTTCCAGAGAAACAGCATCGGCAATCACTATAGCTCCATCAACTTTCTGCTCAAGCAAAGCTCTTTCCGTAACCTTTTCCTCTTCCGACCTATCAGATATAGAATATATTCCGGGAGTATCGATAAAGTTTATTTTTTTATTGTTAAAATTCTTCTCTGCTTCAGTTATCTCCACTGTGGTCCCGGGATAATTGGATACTATAACTTTTGAACCCACCAGAGCGTTAAGTAAAGAGGATTTTCCTACGTTTGGTTGTCCGATTAAAAGTATTTCAAGTTTTTCCATTGGTTAATACATTAATTCCCGTAGCTATATTTTTATCTAAAGCAAATTTTTTATTATTGACTTTAATTACAACCAGATCGGGAGTCTTCTTTGTTATTTTTATCCTCTGACCGGGAAATATTCCCACGCTGATTATCCTTTCAAACAAACTAAAATCGGAAAAAATAATATCTGAAATCATCGTTTCTCGACCCGGGACAAACTCTACTAAAGATGAGCCTTCTTTTCTGAAAGTGGATAGTTTTTTTATATTTTTAATCGCTTCCTTTGATATATAATGTTCAAGAATATGCGCGGCTTGATGAGCTTCTTTTTCATCTCTTGTTTTCTTAAAGTAATTTTCCACCACTAGGTGCTTTTTAATAATATCTTCTGCTTTTTCATCCCCGTCTTTTGTTAGTTCCAAAAAGTCTGGTTTTAAATGGATTAAATCTTCTTTTTCCAATTTCTTAACCGACTTATTAAAGAAATGGTCAGAAACTTTAATTTTTGACTTTAAAAATTCCAAAGAGACTTTTTTGTTTTCTTCTCCGGTTATTCTTAAAATATCCTCTTCAACTATTTCTAAGACTTCTGTTGCAATACTGGGACTCATTTTTTCAACTCCTTTTATTTTGTTTTAAACGGTAAAGAACTTCGCCCGCATTTCTTACCAGAAGAATACCTTCTTTTTCTCTATTTTCCCATTTGGTTGGATCTATTTCATTGGGGTTCTTATATCCCAGATTTATTTTCTTACATCTTTCTTCAGGGATACCGGTAGCGAGAACCACATTTATTCTCGGTTCTTCCCTGCCGTTTTCATAGCTTCCTATTCCCCTAACATGGGTAGAATGTGCTTTTATTGTCCCCGGGACCCACTCAAATTTATCTTTCTGCTTGAGAAAGTAGTCCCTAACATGATATCCAACCTTATTGATAAGAGGCCCATGCGTGTATGAAACTTCTTTAAGATTTGGATCATAAATAACTATAGTTCCTCCATTGGCAACCACTGGTTCCAATTTATACATCGCTTTTGCTGCTGTCCAGAGATCATCATACATCTCAGAAGGCATACTCAACACTCTGTTGAATTGCCTTTTTTTGTAAACTATATTTATCTCGGAAGACAGATCCGCAGCTTTTGACCAGGATTCTTCAGGGGAACCAATATAGAGCCCGCTGAGTTTTTTTTCTCTCATTACCAGACTAAAACAGAGTTTTGGCACATCTATGAATGAGGCGGCTTTATCCAATACCTTTCTGACCGGCGTATATTTTCTGCCGATTATCTTAAGATTCGTTATGAGGGCACCCAACCAGTGGAAAAAGTTTGTTACCTCGGGTCCTGATATTCCAGGGAAAAAGTATTTGTTGCCTCCGGAAAATCCAACCACTTCGTGCGGAAATACCGGACCAATCACCACAAGTTGGTCATAATCGTAAATAATCTTATTGATTTTAACTTCAACCTCATCTTCCATAAGACCTTTGCTTATCTCTTTTATTTCATCAGATTTTATTGTGCCAATACTTCGCAGGGAATCAGGATCATCCCATTTGTGATTATAGAAATTGACCGATGAATAAACAGTCTTTCTCTCCTTATCTAAAATGCCCACTCTACTGTTAATCTCTTTTTCACTTAGGGGTCTGTGTGTTCCCAGAGCGACAATGTAGTCAAGTTTCCGAACGATTCCTCCAATCTCATCGTACATAGTTCTAAAGAATAGTTCTATAGGGGCTGTTCTGGTATGATCCGGTATTATAACCAACACTTTCTTATTGGTTAAATCTATTTTCCCAAAAACCTTTTTCGTCAAATCCCTTACTTCATCATCGGAAAGAAAACCATCTTTCAATCCTTTTCCTGCAACCATTTTAATATCTCCTTATAAACCAATTGCGTAAAATATTGCGCCTAAGCCCAAACCAATCACAAGGTTAAACAATTTTATAAGAAAGGAGTCTTTTATCGAGTAAGACAAGAGTGGTAAAATACCATGACCATCCTGCACAATAGAACTTGTCAGGAGGACTGAAAAAGGTATAAGCCCTTTGGAGAACATCATTACAAATATAAGATGGGGTCCAGATTCAGGAATTATTGCTATTAATCCGGATAATAACAGTACCCACAACATATGTCCTTTCACAAAAGCTTCCAAATTCCAGAAATTCATGCCAATCTCTATGACAAACAGGGCGCCGAAAGTCCACAAAAACACTCTCCATAGATGTTTTTTTAGAATGTGTTCCCATATATGCTCCTTGAGATAGTGTTCGGGAACCGTAAAGACGATAAACAAGGTAAAAGAAAGAGAGCTGATGATAGTTATTCTCTGCCAGTTCCATTCCTCAAGTCCAACTATACCAAATGATAGAGCTAAAATAATTACTCCAATCAATATTATAATACCATACCTGAGTAGTGAAAATTGTCGGAATTTTTTTAAAAAAGAAGGGTCAAAACAGCGACATTCATTCGCCTCATGGATTTTAAGCACTTTGCACTCTTCACAGGGAGTAATATTCAAGAAATCTGCGACTTTATCCGATATCCATCCAAAGATAACTCCTATTCCAAACAATAAACCAAAAAGTAGTAATGCTCTCTTGGGGAATAAGGCAAGCATCACAAATGCCTCGTCACCACTGGTGGCAATCATTCCACCAACCATGGCTCCAAAAGATAATAGTCCACGGACATAAAAAGAAACATTCATAAAAGCTCCTAAACAACCCGGTGTGCTTCCCAAAAATGATGACATGATGTACTGCCGTAATCTTCCTCCTCTCACTGCAATAGACATTTTCCCCTTTGATAAAACATTTATATAATCAATAAACACCATCATTACAAAAACAAATAAAGTTATTATAATAGAATGATTTACCAGAGAGATAAAATTAATCATCTTTCACCTCCTTTTAATCCACAATTTGGCATTTCTTATATCTTAGAAACAACTGGTATTATTTTGCTTCTCTGACTCTCCGCTGTATCTCTAATTTCTTCGAGAAGGTATTTCGAAAAGGGGACCGGGACTTCCTCGCTGAAAAACTTTACCCCCTTTAATCTAAGTATCTTGAGAAAGAGTTTCATGGGTTCTTCCATTCTTGCAAAAATAAGATTATCCGCTGACTCTTCTAAAACCTTTATCTTTTCCTTGAAGGCGCTTGTGCTTACCGTAAAAAGAAAAGACATTGTTTTATCTTCTGAAATCAACCTCTTTAATTTCTCAAAAACAACTTCCGCATAGGTTTTAGAAAACAATAGAAGATTTAAAGCTGCTCCAAAAAAGAGAGTCCCTAAATTGCTTCCACCTAAGCTCTTTTCTGCTACTTCAATTACTTTATCCCAGACTTCAGGTTTTAGAAGATTTGCATTGTATTCCAATTTCTTCACTTTTTCTGTAAACTGGATGGAAGGGTTGAAATTTACATATAACACTTTCTTTTTATATTCATTGAGGTCAACACCACAGATTTTTTTCATAGAACCGACGGTAAATTCCGGTGAAGGGTACTGGAGGGAAAACATTATAACACCGCCTCCATTTTTCAACCAGGAGGAAATAAATGTGAAAGCAATTAAAGGTTTTCCTGTGCCTCCTGGCCCACTTATAAGGGTGGAAGAAGGAATTAACAAACCTTCTGGCATTACTTTATCTAACCATTGATAACCTGTGTTAAAATTTTTCATTTTTACCTTCTATCATTTTATAATTTCCTTAAATAGAATTTTTTCTTATCATATTCTACTTCTACTAATTTATTTTCTTCGATTAACCTCTCAATATTTGACCAATCGGCATTTGCCTTTTTTAAATATTCTTTAACTCCTTCTATTCGCATGGGATGAACCGATGTAATACTGAGTAAATCTTCTTCGACATCCCCTGTAAATGCAAAGGCATTACCTTCATATCCAATAAGATGCTCAACTGGGATATTTCTTTCTTTGAAGATTTGATATGCTTTATTTATCATTTCTTCACTGGGAGATTTTACCCACGTCTCTGTGGGAGGTCGAGTGGGAATACTTAGATAACTTTTATTCGGGTCTATACTTTTAATGAAATCAGATATCTTTTCTATTTCTTCCTCTGAATCATTAAGGTCATGAATTAGCATACTCTCTGTGTTTAATTCTCCTGTGAAATTTTTAGAGAACTCTAAAACCCCTTCCAATATTTTATAGAGCTTAAAGGCTTTATGGGGTCTATTAATTCTTTTCCAGATTTCGTAACTTATAGCATCTATCTTTACTGATATCCAATTTGCTTTATATAAATCCTTTTGTACATCTTTTTTTGTTAAAAGAGAAGCATTGGTAATAACCGCAATCTTTATGCCCAAACTCTTGAGCAACTTTATCTCTTTGCCTATATTTATATCTAAGGTCGGTTCTCCATCAGGTACAAAAGTCAAATAATCTATTATTTCTCCTTTTTCCCTGGCTTTTTCAACCTTTTTTTCAACATCTTTTACAATCTCTTCTGTATTGTAGAATTCTCTTCTTTCTGTTTCAATCTTTAAAGTCCTGCCAAGCTGACAGTAAACACAGGAATAAGTGCAAATCTTCGGTGGAATATTATTAATTCCTAAACTTTGCCCGAGTCTTCTTGATGGAACCGGACCAAAAGCTATTTGTTTGATTTTTTCAGGCATTTTTTCTCCTTATCCGTTTATTATTAAAACTTCTCATTGTAAACCGAATCCCAGAACATATATTCATATTTGCTGGATGTTATAAAAGCACGCTTTAACTTATCATAAGGAAAATCACTTTCAATTTCATCTACTAACTTTTTTATTTTATTAACTAAATTAATATAATCATCTTCTAAATAGTAATCCGCCCATTCTTTATACAATTCATTTTTATTACTGGTGAGTTTTTTCTTATGAAATTTAGCAATTTCTGCATAAGACCAGTAACAGGGAAGAGTAGCCGTTATCCCCTCTTCAAATGATTTAATCGAGGAAGTTGATAAAAGAAAACTTGTATATGAAATGCTCGTTTGAATCTGTTCCTCGTTTTCAGCCTCTTTAATTGTCAAATTCATCTTTTTAAGAAAATTTTTATAACCTTCAAATTCTCCTTTCGCTTCAGTATATGCTATATCAATAAGCTCCCTCATAACCCTCCCATTCTTTGCTCTGGTGGCAAGAATAGAAAAGTTCTTTATTGAGGAGGTAAGATAGTTATAGTCCTGAAGAATATAAAATCTGAATTTTCGTTCCGGGAGTGTTCCCTCGAACAATTCCTTTACGAAAGGATGAACATAAATTCTCTGCCATATACGTTCAGAGTCTTTTTTTAACCTCTCTGACAATTTCACGGTTTCCTCGCCCTTATTACTACAAAATCTCCCTTCTTATATCCTCCGGCAGGTTTTTCAATATCTTCATTTGTATACCTGGGATGTTTGGTTAATGTTTGAATATATTCAAAGTTAACAAAACCAGCTTCATGTAGTAAATTTTTAACTTTTTCTATTGAAATCCATTTAGCGCCTTTGATAAATTTCAAGGGATATGGATTTTCAGGAGCTCTATCCGGGTCGAACCACCCATGTACTCTTGCAAGGTCATAGAGCATTGTGTACGAACCTTCTCTGGGAAGAAATGAAACAACTACATGTCCTCCTTTTTTAAGAATTCTAAAAGATTCCTTTAGCGCTTTTAGAGGATCCTTACAATAGCTAAGAACTGTCGAGAGAAGCACAGTATTGAATTTCTCACTATCGTAGGGAATATCTTCGGCGGTTCCTATTTTTACATCTATTCCTTTTTCTCTGGCAAGTTTAGCCATGTCTTTTGAAGGCTCGACACCTTTTTTTATTCCGAGTCTCGAAGCAAAAAGGCCGCTACCCACTCCTATGCTTACAGCATTCTCCACGTTAGATGTAAATTCCTTTTCCGCAAGCAATTCCGATTCAAAGACATTTTTATTTTTACCAAACCAGTAGTCGAAATCTTTTGCTTCTCTGTTAAAAGCCGAAATGGCTTTAGGAGTTGTTGGGTGATATAGGGGACCGAAGCCCTTACCGATTTTGGGGGCGTTTTCTATTGCTCTTGTAACATAATCTTTAGCAATTCTAACCGAATCCAATAAATTTTCACCTCGGGAAAGTGAAGCGGTTATCGCCGAGGAAATAGTACATCCGGTGCCATGTGTATTTTTAGAGTCGATTTTTTCCGATTCAAAAACAGTATATTCGCCCTCGCTAAACAAAATATCGATTGCTTTAACCTCTTTTAAATGTCCCCCCTTTATAAGTACGTTTTCCGCACCCATTTCAGCAATTTTCTTCGCAGCTTTCTTTACTTCTTCAATGTCGGAAATCTTCATGCCGCTTAGAATCTCGGCTTCACTTGCATTTGGAGTTAAGAGATATGATAACGGTAATAACTTTTTAATTAATACGCTTTCTGCGTCTTTTTTTAATAGTCTGTTTCCACTTTTAGAGACCATTACCGGGTCAACCACTAATTTATTAATATTATGTTTTTTGACTCTATCCGCAATAACTTCAATAATCTCTCCGTTTGAAACCATTCCTGTTTTTGCGGCATCACAACCCATATCTTCCATAATCATGTCAATCTGGTCTCCAATAATCTCCGGGTCCATATCCTGAATCGAGCGAACCCCGAGAGTATTCTGCGAGGTTACAGAAGTTATTACGGAGACACCAAAAACTTTAAAGGCTTGAAAGGTCTTCAGGTCTGCCTGTATTCCTGCTCCTCCGCCCGAATCAGAACCCGCAATAGTTAACGCTATACCTTCATATTGCATTTTAACTTCTATATACTTCTCAAATTTTTCAAAATTTTATCCTGGTGGAAATAATCGGCATAAAAGCAGGAGCGAAAGATGTTTTATTCACGTAAGGGATACTTATACCAAAGTCTATTGAACCAGCGTCTTCTTCACCGAAAGGCATCCACCGCAGTTTTGCGATCATCGAGTGTGAATACTTATCGCTATCTTCAATTTCATTTCCGTTCGGATCTTTATCCTTTACAGTAAACCACCCCTGAGGACCCCCAACCAACGCGAATTTGGCAAACTCATATCCAATAAAAGCCCGATATGCGAATTTGTCTCCCAAATCCCATCCTGATTTAGAAAACGCGTCTATTTCCTTAACGTTTCCCCTGTATTGATACCATACATCACTACAGAGAAAAAATTTCTCTGTAAAGTGTGGATGAGCTAAGGCTACAATCTTAAAATCTTGAGTTCCGCTTTCTATACCACTTTTTATTTTCTCGTCAGATACTATAGAAGGCTTATATCCAAAAGAAAGGAAAAAGCCATCTTCCCAATCGAAACCAAACAATCCGGGAGATTTTGAATATAATAGATATTTAGCTGAAAACCAGATATCTTCAAATCCATTATCTTCGATTTCTCTCTGCGCATTTATATCCTTATTTACCCACTGAGTAAACAATCCCACACTCAATCTATCAATTATTCCATATTCTAATCCCATCGCAATTTTTGTCTGCTTATGGTACCAATTTTCGGGTAAATCGACCATTTCACTGTCACTTCTTGAATAATACCTCTCAGCCTGAATAAAAGCCATTTTACCGCGTATTTTGAGTTTACCCTTACCAACATCATGCGGACAACCGACTGTTTGTTCCGCAGAAACATTTCCGGGGAAAAACAAAACTATACCTATAAGCACACTCATTATTTTATTATACTTATACATTTTTTCTCCTTTCTTAAAGTATTAGATTTAACAAACTCCCTACTCCTGCTGTAGCCAGGAGCATGATACCAACAGATTTAAGCATATCCCAGATACCTAATTCTCTTAACATTGCCGCAAAGGTAGCTACACAGGGAAAATACATTGCAAGGATTACGGAAGCAATTATTAACTGTTTCAAACTCAAGTTAAGAGGAACGAGCATTCCTACCGCCACATCCTTTCTAAGAAAGCCCACTATGAGAGCCCCAACCGCTTCTTCCGGAAGTCCGAATAGACTGGTAACCACTGGTGCGGTATACTTGCCTATCCGCTGGATTATTCCGAAAGTGTACAGGATATTTACAAAAAGGACTCCTAAAAGAACGAAAGGGAGCGCCTCCCTTAGAAACCACTTAACCCTCATCCATACCTTTTTCCCTATCGCTTTAGGATGAGGAAGTCTGTAAGGAGCTATATCTACGAATATTTCAGGGCTTTCACCTTTAATTACTTTATTCAACATTAAACCTAACCCTAACCATACAAAGAATAATGTCAAAGCCACTGAGCCTAAACCTTTTACCCCATATTTTCCTACAAGACCAGCAATCATAGCGATTTGAGCCATACAGGGAATTGAAATGGCAAGAAGAGTCATGGCAATAAAACGTTCTCTCCTTGTTTCTAAGATCCTGGTAGATAATGCCCCTGGGACATTACACCCCAATCCTAACATCATAGGTATGATACCCATACCATGTAAACCAACCCAATGCATTACAGTATCCATAAGAACTGCCAATCTCGGTAGATAACCAGAATCTTCCAGTAACGATAAAATCAGGTAAAAAGCAAAAATATATGGAAGCACAGCCGCAATAGGAACAAAGAGCCCTGTGGTCAAAAGCCCCATCGATTCCATATAAACTATTTCACCATCGATTAATTGACCTATCAATAAATCGTGCCAGAAACTTCCTGCTTCAAGAAAATCAGAAACATGCATTATTAATGGAGTCCAGATATTTTCAAACAGAGGCTCGAACACATATCCTATTAATAACTCGCCGATAAAACGTATAAGCCAAAAACTTAAAAACAAAACCAATATAGCAATTGGAATTCCGGTTACAGGTGATACTGATGCATCGCCCAATCTTTCAAGCGGAGTATGATGCCGCCGAGTTACTTTCTGAACATTTTCTACAATATTCCCAATTTCACCCCATTTGTCATCAAATTTTACTTTCCTGGACTTTGCTTCAGACAATCTCCCAACAAGTTCTTTGATACCCTCTCCGGTAAGAGCGCAGGTTGGTATAACGGGAACTCCTAACATTTCTTCAAGTTTATCTACGTCTATATTGATTCCTTTATGACACGCTTCATCCCAGATATTTAGCGCAACGATAATAGACGCATCACTCTCGAACAAATCCAGAGTAAAATTCAAACTTCTTTCAAGGTTTGTCGCGTCTATAACATCAATAATTATATCTCCCTCTTTTACCATTTCGGCAGCCACTTCTTCAGCCTTACTCGCAGGAACTAACGAGTAAACTCCCGGAACATCTATGAGTTCGGCTTTTTCACCCTTAAAACGCATTGTACCCCGTGTGAACTCGACAGTCGTCCCGGGATAATTCGAAACAATCACATTTACGCCCGTAAGCCTTGAAAATATTACACTTTTCCCTACATTTGGATTACCCATAAGCAGGACTTTCATGCGATTACCTCGATCGTCACTCTTGCCGCCATCCTGTAACCTATGGCAACCTGAGATTCTCCAACTTCTATAACCACAGGACCCCTCATGGGTTGAGATGAAATCTTCTTGATAGTTTTGCCCTCTTTAACCCCTAACAAATTTAGCTTTCTAATCATCCCATAACCACCAATTATTTTAACTACCCGATAACTCTTACCGGCTTCAGCTTTCACCAATGAATTTCCATCATCCATTTTTCAAATTACTCCTTGTTTGCAAAATCTTTTTTAACATCTGACCACTTCTTAAATTTAAATGCAACTGCATTGCATTTTCAATTATATTTAAAAAATTTTTTAACAATCTTTACAATATCCCTTAATTCCAAATCTATATTCCGTAGGTTTAAAACCATATTTCTCGCAAATTTTGTTTTTTTCCGCCTCTATTCTATCATCTTCAAATTCGATAACCTTACCGCATTTAATACATACCATGTGAGAATGGTGCTTATGTCCGTAAATATGCTCATAACAAACTCTATCTCTGCATCTTAATGCTTCCGCTATAAGCCCACAATCCAAAAGCAGGGGTAAAGTTCTGTAAACTGTAGTTCTGGAAATCTGCTCCCCTTTTTCTCTTATCCTCTCATACAAATTTTCTACATCAAAATGATCGTGTGTCGAAAACACTTCTTCTAGTATGATTTTACGCTCAGGAGTGAATTTTAAACCTTTAGCCTTTATGTATTCCTTGAATATCTCTTTTTCTGTTTTCATAATTGCAAATGAATCTCAATTAAAATTAAGCATATAAATTTATTTGTCAAGGGGTTATTCTCAATTTGTTGAAAAAGTGCTATTTCTTATTATAAAGCAGGATTGAGTTCGTTTTCTTCTTATTGTTCCCTGGTATGTAAAAAAATGCTGGCGCATTTTAATCCATTTTACCTGTTCGACACCTATTAAATTACCGCATTGGCATCTAACTTCTTTTCCGTCTCGAACACTATAATCCTCAATTATCTGGTTCTTTCAGCAGTGCTATAACCGGCCTTTCCCAACTTTTTAATATTTAAAGATTCTCTCTTTGTGCTTAGCGCATTTCACTATTATCGTTTTGCTTTCCAGGTATATGAAAGATACAAAAATTTTTTTGTTCACGCCAACTTATACCTCACAATAGTTTCCCCTTAGAAGTAACCCAACAGCCAGGGTCTGTTGCCATGATATTGCCTGTTTCTTCATAAGCTCTTCCACGGCATCCGGCACATCTATCCTTATAAATACAACGACCACATTCTCCTTCCAATAAATGGCGGTTTCTAAGCTTTGACAGTATTTTAGAGTTATCCCATATTTGGATGATACTTTCCTCTTTTACATTACCTAATTTTGTTTGAAGCAACATGCAGGGTAGTACATCTCCATTCGGTAGTACTGTAAGATATCCGTTCGGCATTCCAGCGGCACACCCTCTTCCATAATATGGAATTCTTTTCAATAAGTCTGGTGGAAAATGATTTGGTTGGACATCTTTCTCTTGAAGTATTAAAGTATACATGGGACAACCGGGTACTCTTATTATTATCGGACAATCTTTTTGAACTTGCGCAAGCCACTCCATAACTTCTTTTCTTTCCTCGGGAGATAATACTTCACCCGGAATGTTCTCTTTGACTCTTTTAACTTGGACCAGATCAAAAAATTCTGCTGCAACAGCCCCATACTCTAAAGTAAGTTGTAACATATCCGGTATTTGCTCTAAAACGCCTCTTCTAATAGTCATACCAAACTGGAAAGGTATTTCTGCTGCTTTACATGCTTTAGCGCCTTCCAAAGCTTTTTTGAACGAGCCTTCCACTCCCCGAAACCAATCATGTGTCTGTGCGTCGGCACCATCAATAGATATCTGTACCGCCATAACACCCGAAGATTTCAACCGTTCTGCAATTTCTTTGTCAATCAGCGTGCCATTGCTACCTACAACTACTCTCAATCCTTTTGAAGACGCATATTTAGCAATATCGAAAAAATCATCTCTACAGAGTGGCTCACCTCCGTCGAAAATTAAAAGTTTTATTCCCCATTCCGCAATTTTATCTAAGAGTTGTTTTGCTTCTTCTGTCGAAAGTTCATCAGGTGCAGCTTCCTTGGTTGCTTCACTATAACAGTGTTTGCATTTAAGGTTACATTTTCTTGTGACGGCATACGAAATAAGATAAGGTGGCGGTATAACGGATTTATGGGTTTTGTTTTTACTTGTGTCATCTTGCATTAAATTCATCTCCTTTTAATATTTTCCATATTTTACACCCTGCTAATTCCGGTAATCACATAAACGGTAGAGAGTCTATCTGCGCTACCATGTGCCTGATTTACGCTCTTTCCTTACTCAGACATTCGCCAATATTGGTTTCCGTTTCCTCTATTTCAGGTGTAGATTGTTTCATTCTCCCTTATTCCTTTCTCCAAATATTTTAGTTCCTACTCTTACCATATTTGCTCCTTCTTCTAAGGCGGTTTGATAAGAATTGGTCATTCCCATAGACAGATATTTCATTTCCACGTCAGGTAAATCCATTTTCTTAATCTGATCAAATAGCTTTTTGGTCTTTATAAAATAAGGCCTGGAGTTTTCGGGATTCCCAAAACGAGGACCCATTGTCATAAGCCCCATTATTTTTATATTGGAAAGATTTGAGATTTCTTTTATTAGTTCTTGTATGTCCTGAGGTAATACTCCAAATTTTTGAGATTCTTCGCCACTGTTAACTTCTATTAAGATAGGCATAACTTTATCTATTTGGACGCATTTTTTATCTATCTCTTTTGCTATTTCTGTGCTGTCGATCGTTTCAATCATATCAAACATTTCTAAATTTTTTCTTCTCAAAAGGTCATGTTTTTCAATCTGTGGAATCCCGATAAAATGCCATTGTGCTTTTTCCCCAATCGCTTTATAGGCTTTTTTTGCTTCTCTTATATAGTTTTCTCCGATGATTTTTACTCCAGCCTCAATCGCGCTTAAAATCTCCTCCGGCTTTCTTTTCTTGGCCGCGGCAACTAATTGTACTCCCTCTGGTAGTTCTTTTAATATTTCTCTTACGTTATCTCTGATACCAGCCATTTATCCTCCTAATTTTTTATGTTTTGATTTTTTCTTCATATTCCGGAAAATAATTCCTTATAATCCTCAGATTGAATTCGGAAAGTATAGATTCTTTGGATTCCCTTTCAAGTAGAAATTCAAAAGACTTCCTTATTAGTTCTTCTTTGGATATTTTGCCGTCAGTTAAATTCTTATAATAATCTTCTTCCAAACTAACTGTGTGCTCTGAACTGCTACCTTTTTCTTCTATTGTTACCAGGAACTCCTGCTCATTTTTCTTTTTAACTTCGATCATTTAACCCTCCTTCAAAAAATACTTTTACCCTGATTTTTTCTTTAATGTCAGACAAACAGAGGTTTATAGATATAATAAATTGAGTTCTTTTAGCCCATTTTCCGCTTCACTTCAGTTGAAAAATTCATTTTTTACCTAAAAAAATACCATTTTAAAACCCATCAAAATCAATCCGATTCCCAATATCATTTTCAGTGCCTCCTTTGGTAATATTGCGGCAAGTTGTGATCCCATAAAACTAAAAATCAAAAAACCTATCATGATGATAACGCCAGCTTTAACATCGACGAACCCTTTCCTGTAGTAATTATAAGCAGCCAATAAACTCACAGGGGCAGCTATGATTAATAGAGTCGTGCCTTGCGCCAATTTTTGAGGGAAATGCGCCACATAAAGCAATGAAACAATAATTATAGCACCACCGCCAACACCGATCGTACCCATAACCAGACCAGCAACAGATCCGATTAAAATGTAAATTAATAAATCAGACATATTTTCTCCTCATTTTTCATAGGTTTCAAAAAATTGGGGATTTTTTTTGACTTCGATTAATGCTTTTTCTATATTACCTTTTAAAAAAAACATTTTCATTCCCCTTTCTTGCAACCTCTTCACTCCTTCTTTTCCAATATGAGCAGATATAATGATCAAACAATCGTCAATTAAATCATAAACATCCAAGGTTTTTAAATGCTGCATAGTGTTCTCATAGGGGTTATTCCTTTTTTCAACGAGTTTAAATCGGTCTCCATTTTCAATTTCATAAATAAACATATATTTTGCCATGCCCAACATCTTCGGAAAGATATTTATTCCGTCATTGGTTGGAATGGCAATTTTCACCCTTTTTTCCTTTTAGACATCCGATTTTTTTGCTTCCAATAATCTCACATAATCTTTAAAAAAGAAATACTGTTCAAAACCCGTAAAATTATAATCTGCCAGTATCTGCTTCCAATCCCTTTCGATAAAATCAAAAGCATAAGGGCATTCTATAAGCTTAAAAGGTACCTTAAAATAAAGAGGCGCTTCATTATAAGAAAATCCATTGTAATCCAAAATAAAAAAACTTCCATTACTCTTTAACGCTTCAAAGGCATTCTTTACAATCACTTCTCTAATATTTTGGGGGAAACCATGGAGCGCAAAAGCAATAAAAACCTTGTCAAATTTTCCTCTAAAAGGTAAGGATTTGTCAACCCTTGCACGGATGATTTCTACATTGAGATAATTAACGCATCTTTTCTTGAACTGTGAAGTCATTTCACGGGAAATATCGACCCCTATTAATTTTCCATTTTTCGAAAGATACTTCGTCATTAAACAAGCATTTCTGCCCGTTCCTGTTCCCAGGTCAAGGATTCTATCTTCTGGTTTAATTTCCATCAACTCAATGGATTTTTTTATAAACGGAGAATATCTGCCAAACGTTGCTATGTTAAGTAAAGCATCATAATGCCTTGCCATAAATCCATTAATTTCTACTTTTGATTCCGGATAATAACTACCCATTGCACGCTATTTATAAGATAGTTCTTGCCGTTCCTCTCCAGCATATATTGAGACATTCAACCATTACTATATCCATCTTATTCTCTAACGAACTTTATTTAAAAGTACGTTCACTTCTTTCTGAATAACTCTGTAAACTCTCTTTTCCAGGTCCTTTACGGGTATTTTTTTCTCTTTTTTAATACCCAGAGTCGAAGTTAATTCAATATAACTATCTACCGACATTCCTTCCCTTTCGAAAAGTTTTTTACCACACCGGACAGCGCAGGCATCTATCAAGATACGCTTCTGGGAGTTTTTTACAATCTCTTTAAACTTCCATGGTACTATAACAGCCGGGAGGCATCCAATTTTCACATCGTTGGGGTTTTCCTCCCATATCCTGATACAAGCTTTGGAAGCGGCAACTCCGGTCGCGCATCCACCGTAGCAGGTAAAAATCAAAAGTTTATAGTCCATAATTTTATTCGCTTTTTTCTATGAAGTTTTTAATTTGAATCCCCCAATTTTGCCCTAACATAGGATGAACAAATCCTCCGCCCCCTAAAGCCAAAATTTTGAATTTGTGCTTCTCTTGTAAATCCATAAGGAGTTTTGAGGCATAATCATAGCTATTCATGGTTAATTGCATGTTGGAGATGGTACATTCTTTTGAACCATCTACTCCCATCTGCAGGATTAGAACTTCAGGAGTGAAATCCCTTATTAAGCCGGATAATTGTCTGATATTAGAAATAAATTCCTCATCGTCGCAAAATTGGGAAAGAGGAAAATTTCTGTTAAAACCTTCACCTTCATCTATACCTGTTTCATCTTTATATCCACTTCTAAACGGATAAAGTGTAGCCGGATCCTGGTGAAAAGAAATGGTATAAACCTTAGAACTATTATAAAAAGCCCGCTGGGTACCATCACCATGATGGGCATCATAATCAATTATCATAATCCTCTTTATATCTTTTTCTTTTAATAAATAGTTGGCGGTAATGGCAATATCGTTAAATATACAAAACCCCCTGCCTTTATTTTCAAAAGCGTGATGCCATCCTCCACAAATGTTTAAAGCGACGTTAAATTGCTCATCCTCTATAAGATAATTTGCCGCGGTAACTGAAGCACTCACACTCAATAAGGCAATATCGTAAATACCTTTAACCGCAGGAACTTCCTCACCAAAAGAATCATTGCCTGTATTACTAACCTCCTTAATTTTCTTTATATATCCAGGCGTATGAAAAAGTCTAACGACATTTTCTGAAATTATCTCAGGTTTTTTTATAGTAAGATTATCTAACAGATTTAATTTTTTAAATTCTGCCAATGCTTTTTCGTATCGGTCTCCTCTCATAGGATGTCCATAACCAAAATCCAATTTTTTAAAATCTTCACTATAAATCAATGCAATATCGTTCATGATCGATTGAAAAAAAGTGTCTGTCCCCTTTTTTTTATCATATTGCTTTAATTAGCACAACTAATGCAAGAATTATAATAAGTATTGTAAGTCCAATTTTTAACCAGATGGGTTTTGTTTTTAATGAAACCCTACTTCCTACTCTTGCTCCTGCCATTGAGCCTATTAGGACACAGAATGCTGGCAACCAGATTATATCCCCTCTATGCCAGTATATTGGTATAGCACCAAAGGCAGTAAAAATTGATACAGTTAATGAAGTGGCAATTGCTTTATGAGTATCAAGACCCAAATTTTTAAAAAGGGCTGGAAAGATTTGACCTCCACTGCCACCCCTTAAACCTGTTATAAAACTCACAAAAAAAGAAGAACCAAAGATATTTTTCTTAGTAGGTTTAATCTTTTGAGTAAGCTTTGGCACAATTTTATCTAAATGGATGCCAAATGCGACTATAAAACAAAGCGCAACAAAGATAATGGATAAGATTAGTGTCGGAATACACCCTACAGAATATGCTCCAATTACTTCTCCTGAAACACCTCCAATAATGGCATAGATAACTATTTCCTTTGCAATGTTTCTTCTTTGGGTTACAGCACCTACAAACGATGCAAAAGGAATAACAAGGAAATTAATTCCAAAAGCACTCAGCAAAGGCAAACCTGCAAGATTAAGCAAAGGTATTCTTACAGTTCCGCCACCAATTCCAAACATACCACTCATGAAACCTGCAAAAAGGCCGATCAGAAGGTATATTATCATTAATGTTATCTGCATTATATTTTATCATCCATATTTTGATCCGTTTCTTTGCCCCCGATTTCACTTAACGTTCCCAGCATATACGAAGTTTTGGTGAAGCCGAAATTTGGGCGAACGAAGTGAGCCGTATATGCTGTGTTATCGGAAGTGCCATTAATCATTTCAACAGCTATTTCCTTATTTCTGCCCAAAAACCTGCTTTGTCAGGCAGGATACGGAAATTTGATATATTTGCCTGATATATAAACTCTTTTAATATATCAGGTGAACTGTAAGCTTTTGTATCCTCTTTCAGAGAACGGTCTCTTAAAGATTTCATCCTGTTTAATTCTTCCTCGGTGACATATCGTCCAAATCCACCACCGACAAATCCAATGCCTTTCTTCTTCAACACCCTATAAATTTCTTTAAATACCCTTACCTTATCTTCCCAACAATGATATGAACCTCTGCTGATTATGAAATCGGCGTACCCGTTATCAAAAGGCAGATCATGGGCATCACCCAGAACTGGAATTATCTTATCTGTCAATCGTTCTTTTCCAATGTTCATGCGCGCCACTTCGTATATAGTCTTCTCCTTTTCCAGTGCATATATCCTCAAATTGGAATGTTTGGATAACTCAATCGCGAAAACAGCCGTGCCACAGCCGATATCCACACATACACCTTCCAAAACACCATAATCCTCAATGATTTGCTTAACTGTGGAGTTAATTGCCGGCATAAAATTCTCTTTGACCATCTTATCAAAACGTTTTGCCTTTGAAAGATCCATTTCAGTATAATCCGCAGGTACGTTTTTCTTAGACAAAATTTTATACTTCCTCGGTTTCGATTGTTTGTTCACAGCTACACTGGCAGGCTAATAAAAAAATCAAATCTGATAACCTATTTAAATAAACCAAAACATTTTTGTCTTCGAACTCCGTTTTATTTTTTAAAGCTACTACTCTGCGTTCTAGTCGCCTGGTTATCGTGTGGACAATATGTAAAGCCGAAGATGCCAAATCATCTCCGGCCAACACAAAGCTTCCTAACGAGAAACCTTTCTCTAACTTCTCTATTTTCCTTTCTAAGTATTGTGTATGTTTGGGGCTAATCGTTCCTTTCGATTTTTTAGAATTCCGTTCAGAAATCTGGGTTCCCAAAATCAATAAATCTTTTTGAATTTTTTTTAAAATATTTCTAAGATTTTTATCTTTAACTAAACTTTTAGCTAAACCTGTAAAAGAACTGAGCTCATCTATTGTTCCTACCACTTCAAGGCTTAAATCATCCTTCCTTAATCTTTCGCCGGAACGTGCAAATGTATAACCCGCATCGCCTTTCTTGGTAACAATACTTTTCTTTCTTTCCTTATCTGACATACTCAGGTAAGAAGAATTTTGCCTATCTTTCCCCAAATATTCTTTATGCTATCCGTTAAAAGAGTATCCGTATATTCTACAACCGACAATTTTTCCATCTGAGCTTCCGTTACCTCTTTTCCATACGGTATCGCTCCCAAGAATTCAGAATTGTATTCTTCCGCCATTTTTCTTATCTTCTGTGTTAATTCTTCGTTTAAATCATACTTATTCACCACCACACCGGACTCAACTCCGAAATGTTTAATTACCTGTAAGACCCTTTCCAAATCATGAACACCGGATACGGTGGGTTCTGTTACCGCCAACGCATAATAGGCACCCGAAATAGAAGAGATAACAGGACATCCTGTTCCGGGAGCTCCATCCATTATCGCATCGGATTTACTGTTTTCCCCGGCAAGCAGAGCTGCTTTATCCCGAACCAAAGTAACTAACCTGCCTGAATTCTCTTCAGCCACCCCTAACTTAGCATGGCTCATTGGCCCATGCCGGGTGTCAGACATAAACCATTCACCGTTCACCGCTTTTTTACTTTTTATAGCATCATATTCACATACCAATTCACATACTCCGCAGCCTTCACAAGCGAGCTTATCAACCATATATCTCTTTTTCCCTTTCTCTTCATATTCTTTAATGGCAGAGAATCTGCAAGCTTGTTCGCATTTCCCGCATTGGGTACAAACATCCTGGTCTATATCCACTTCCACTCCACCGCTAAAAAAACCTCTTTCTTTTATTTCGGGAGATAAAACCAGGTGTAAATCCGCCGCGTCCACGTCACAATCAGCAATTACTATTGATTTCGCCAGAGCAGCAAAACACGCTGTAAGGGATGTTTTCCCGGTTCCCCCCTTGCCGCTGATAACCACCAATTCTCTGGGTTTCTTAACATGAGAGGCGTTATACTTCTTTGCTTTTTCAGGAACTTTTTCACTCGACATTCTCTCTTTTCTTACCTTTTTCGTAATCTTTCTCTCCTGCCCGGCTAAAATCAATATTTTATCAGCAAGATTTTCAAACAGTTCTTTTATTTCGGGAAATTTCTCTACCGCCAATTCACCCCGGGAGTAACTTTCCGCTATCCTGCGTTTATCAGGAATTTCACCAATAATATCCAGTTGTTCTTTTTCGCAGTATTCTTTTAAAGCATTATCCATATATTCTGCCCGGTTGACTATTATAACAGGTTCTATTCCTATTTCTCTAGCCATATCCACGGAAAGTTTTAAATCATTTATACCGAAAGGAGTTGGATCGGTAACTAAAACACACAAATCTACATCTTTAACAGTTTCTACCACCGGACAGCTTGTGCCCGGGGAAGAATCTAAAATATTAATTCCTTTCCCGGCATATTCTTTTACTTTTTTTACCAATCTGGGAGACATTCCACCTTCAGCCGTTTCTAAAAGGGCATAATATACTTCGATATTCCCGCTCATCCCTTCTTTTACAACTCCGATTTTTCTTTCTTTTTCTATAATAGCATTCGTAGGACAGGCTATCGTACAACCACCACACACATGGCATAATTCTTTAAATATAAGAACTTTGTTTTTTACGACTGCTATGGCATTATATTGACATACTTCAGCACATTTACCACAATTAATGCACTTTTGTTGGTCTACCTCCACAGGAGCAATCAAATTAACATCTTCTTCTTTTTCAATAACAGGATTAAGAAATAAATGCCCGTTTGGTTCTTCCACGTCACAATCCAAATACCGAACCTTACCTTGTTTTTCAGACAATACTTTTGCCAGATTGGTGGCTATAAAAGTTTTACCTGTTCCGCCTTTACCGCTGGAAATAGCAATATCTATCTTATTCTTTTTCATTTTTCCTCATATAATTAACATCATAAATGAGAATCATCTTCTTCCGCCACCACCTCTTCCACCACCACTTCCGTCACGCGGACCTCTTCCCAAACCTCTTCCCATACCACGACCTAAACCTCTGCCCATACCTCCACCCATACCAAAACCAGAATCAGGCAAATTTTGCCCTTGATTTGGAGGAAAGCTTTGCTGTAGCTTTACATCAGAATAAATTGCACCTTGTGGGCAGATTTGAACACACTTCCCACAATCAATGCATTTATTGGCATCAATCTGGGCTTTGCCATCAACCATTGATATTGCCCCAGTAGGACAAACGTTTACACAAACTTCACATCCTGTACATTTTTCCTTATCTATTTGAAACATCTTATATCTCCTCTGGTATAATCTTCGATATAATCAAAAAATTATATGTATAATCATTATGGACAAACATCCTAATTTCCGCTCCTATTTTTCAATTCCTCAAGCCGCTCCAACGTCTTTTCTGCAATTATTCTTTCTTTGTTAAAATGTTTTATCATTCTGTTTAAACATTTATTTTTTTCGTTATCATTACCAAGATATTCTGCGCAAGCCTCCATATATTTATCTGTCATCTCTACATTGATTTTTACACTCTCAGGTATTTTTTCACTGTCATGTCTTACAGCTTCTGCCGCGCAAACATCGTGACATATTCCACAACGTATACAATCCGCCATCCTTATTTCTGCACTACTGTCCTCCATAACTATTGCGCCTATAGGGCATTCCTCAACACAAACTCCACAACCCGTACATCTACTGTCATCAATCCATGGCATTCTATCCTCCTTTTCTAAAATTCAATATGAAACCTTCATCAAAAGAACTATCGTGCAAAAGTCTACTTCGGATCTTTTGGCTGAAAATAAAACCAGCGTCTTCAATTTCTTCCGTAACCGCCCCAATACTAACATCAGCCAATTCTCCCGAAGGAAGATTTCCCTTGCAATGTTTCGGATATACAGAAAAAAGGGCTCTTTCCTTTAGAACCCTCCATATGTCACTGTAAATTGCCATTCTTTCCTGTAAATTCGAATAATGAAGAACGTCGTAGCATAGAACTACATCTACCGAATTATCCCCTACGGTAATATCTCTCTCCCCGTTTATTAACTTAAGGTTCTTTATATTACTCTTTTCGACTGTTCTTTTTAATTTATTCAAAACAGACCTGTTTTTATCAAGCGCGTAAACCCTACCTTTGGCTCCTACCAAATTCGATGCGGGGATTGAGTAATGACCTCTACCACAGCCAAAATCCAGAACAGTTTGACCTTCTTTTAAACCGATTTCCTTTAAAAACTTTTCACCGTCTTTTTCTATCCATACATCCAGTTCGCTTCCTATCATCTAAAAAGGCCCTTTATAAGTATTTAACACTCAAAAACTCTCACTCAAGGTTTTTTGAATAATCCTGCCGGTTTACTGATTGATTATTTTTTAGCTTCGACTTCCAACTCTTTCACGCGTTTCTTTATTGCCTCCAGCTCGTTTTCTAAAGCCTTAGCCTGCTCCGCTAGCATACCAGCTTCCTGTTCGGCTGATATATTTTCGGGATAAACCGGATATGAAGGAGCGTAACTATAATCGGCTCCATACGCATAACCCGCTCTCCTCCATCCAAAGCCTCTCCCCAAACCACGACCAAAACCGCGACCAAAACCACGGCCTCTACCCGGAATCGCATTCATATATCCGGGGACCGCATATCCCGCGCAGTAACCCGCGCCTCTCCCTGTCATCGGACCTAAACCCGCTGGCCCTGTTCTATCTCCTAATGGCATAATTTCCTCCTTTTTTTAACTTTTTAATCATTAATACTACTTTTTTAAAACAATCCATAAAATAACTTACCTTCATTTTTAATATCTCTATCTTATTGAAAATGATTTCCATTACCAATAATAACAATAAATTTCTTTTTGTCAAGGGGATTTTAGGTATTAGGTCTTGGGTTCTAGGTTTTAATGAAAAAACAAACAAAAACTTTGTGCTCTATATGTTCTGTGGTAAAAACGGTGGAAACGACGTTTTCCAGCTTGACAATATTTTCTTTTGACTTAACATTATCTTAATATGAATAACTTAAAAAATCAAAATGTTCTTCTGGAGGTTAAAAATCTCGCTGTAGAAGTCGAAGGAAAAAGACTTCTTCGGGGTTTAGATATGATTGTCAAGGAAGGAGAAACTCATGTTGTCTTTGGCCCAAACGGTTCGGGAAAAACCACGCTTGTAAACGTTATCATGGGCTTGCCCGAATATAAGGTTGTTGAAGGTGACATAATTTTCAGGGGGAATTCGATACTGGATTGGAATATTACGAGAAGAGCGAAAGCCGGCATAGGATTAGCCTTCCAACACCCCCCTGTAGTAGAAGGAGTCTCTCTCGGAGTTCTTTTGAAAACAATGGTTCCCGAGGAAAAAGTTTCTGCAGAAATTGTTAAAAAAATAAATATGGAAGATTACCTGGAAAGAGAAATAAACGTAGGCTTTTCGGGAGGAGAGAGAAAAAAAGATGAACTCCTACAACTTTTAGCGCAATCTCCTCAGCTTGTCATGTTCGATGAGCCCGATTCGGGTGTCGATGTGGATAGTATAAAGTTAATGGTAAAAATCATGAAACAATTACTACAGAAAAACAAACTAATTAGAGAAAGAAAAACAAGCGGCATAATAGTAACCCATTCCGGAGTAATACTCGAAGAAATCCACGCGGACAAAGGATATGTAATTGTCGACGGAAAACTTTTGTGTTCCGGCCCACCTCTCGACATATTCGACCAGGTTAAAAATTACGGTTTCGAAAGATGTATCAAGGAAGCTAGCGAAAGTGAAAAAGCTGGATGAAAATTTAGAAGAAGAAATTGCCGGCCTGGACAGAGTAGGGTTCGACACAAAAGGAGAAACAAAACGCTCCGGGTCATTTCTAATAACCAACGATCAAACAACCACGTCAGAATCAAAAGAGGAAAAACTTGTTGTAATGCCTCTTGCTTTCGGTATGCAGGTTTACGATTGGATAAACGAATTACGGTTTTCCCTTGTGGACAGCAACAAAGACGAATACACAAAAGAAGTTTCTTCCAAGAAAGAAATCATTGGCAGTTTTATATATCTTAAGGAAGGAGCAAAAATAAAGGAACCTTTCCAATCCTGTTTTTTTCTCCACGGGCAGGGATTCAAACAGGTACTTCACAACATTATTGTACTTGAACCAAATTCCGAGCTAAATATTATAACAGGATGCGCGACCGGCAATCTTGTATCCGTGGGCAGTCACATAGCAGTCACGGAGATATTTCTAAAAGAAGGAGCGCGCTTAACCTACACAATGATTCATGATTGGGGTTCCGAATCGGTTGTCTATCCGAGGGCAGCAATAGACGTCGGAAAAGGGGCTACATTAAACTCGAACTATATTGCTTTAACCAAAGTTAAAGAAATACAGAGCAATCCAACAGCCTTTCTCGCGGATAGGGCAAGCGTAAAATTCAATTCGATTATTTTCGGAAAAGCTGGTTCAAAATTCGATATGGGAGCAAGGGGCATTTTAAACGGCGAAAACGGAAACTGTGAAATCATCAGCCGTGTAGCATCCAAAAATTGCAAAACTATACTGAGAGCCTATATAGAAGGAAACGCCGCAAACACAAAAGGGCATACAGAATGCAACGGGCTCCTGCTTGACGATAGAAGTTCAGTTAAGGCAATCCCAGAACTTAAAGCCAACAATATAGATACAAGTCTTTCACACGAAGCTTCGATAGGAAAAATCGCCGGCGAACAGCTAAATTATCTTATGTCAAGAGGCCTTGGTGAAGATACCGCAAGAGCACTTCTGATAAGAGGCTTCCTGGAAAAAGGTGTTGAAGGTTTACCGGCTTCTCTCAAGAAAAAAGTCGATAAACTTATAGAAATAGCAGCTTCAAGCGAAAGCGTGTAACTTTCGCCACAGAGAACTCGAAGATAATAGGACGCAGATGAACGCAGATAGACAGGATTTTTGTTGTTGTTACTATTCAACCATTCAACTTAACTATTCAACTGATTCAAAGAATCTATAGGACAGGATAAAAAAAGGATTTACAGGATTGTTTTTTTATCCCCCAACTTCACAACCTCCTAACATCCTAACAATAAAATAGCCACGGATTTACACAGGTATAAAATATTTTTTTAGCTAACACTAAAATATGGTGTAGGCGGTCGGATCCGTACCTATCAGTGAAAATTATTGGCAAATTAATCTGGGGTAGAGGGGAATTTAAATCCAAAAAATCTGCGTTCATCTGCGTCCTATTTCTGGGGAGGGTGTGGCACTAAGTTTTAGTTTTTTTCCAGAAGTTCGAGATCTGCTATGTCTTGTTTTCTGCCTATTGCCTTTTTATTTTTGATTAATTCCTTTTTTCCAATAAAATTAACGATTGTTTTTCCGTATTTTTCTCTAACTTTAGCATTCCAAACTTCTTTAAATGAACATCCTGCTATCGAAGTTATAATGTCTATGCGAAGAGGCTCATAGCCAAGCTGTAATATTTGGTTTTTCTTGGTTAAATCTTCTTTATTTATATTGATCCCCTTAAATCCGAATTCATGCAGAACATTGATCAGCTTCTTTACATTTTCTTCTTCAGGTTCAATGAGAATATCTAAATCTTTAGTATAGCGGGGCTTTGAATATAGCGCTAAAGCAAACGCACCTACAATTGCGTATCTTACCTTATTTTTGTTTAATAACTTTAAAAACTCTTCGTAGTCCTTTTCCGTCTTCATTCTTTCTTTTTAATTCTTCCTCTCTTAATTCCTGAACAATAGATAATCTCTCTTGCGAGGTTAAGGAAGAATAATATTTTTCGTCCTCTACTTCAGATTTTGAGAATGTAATCATTTTCGTCCAAACTTTTCTCCTCATACTTTAAATATAACAAATAATGTATTAAATTCAAGTATGCTACCCCCCATCCCCGATTTTTTACCACAGAGCACACAGAGAAAAAGAACACACTGAGAACACAGAGCCACACCACACCCAACCCCTTTTACCTTGTTTGTTTAAAACCCAACCCACATCTCAATTTCTTTAACATGTAGAACATTTAGATATTGTAGTTTTTTGTTACTAATTCACTAATTTACCAATACACTAAACTTTCACTACTCTCTACCAACTAAAAACCTGACTTTGTAAATAAATTTTTAGTCCAATTGTAGCTTCGGCTTGACTTTTGGGTTAAAAACGCCTATTATATATAGTATATATATAAAGAGAGAAATGATACAAAAGTATTATAATAAAGTGATGTTATCAATTCATAAATTTGTAAAGTTCTTTGTGTTTGGTGGTAATGTATGAAAAATGAAAGAAAAACAAAAAAAGAACTCATAAGTGAATCAAAAGAATTACGCAAAAAAGTTTCTGGGTTAAAAATCAACCGTAAGGAGACGGAGGAGCGAATCAAAGTGGAGCGTGCATACGCCGAGAATATTGTGGCAACGGTACGTGAGCCATTGTTGTTACTGGATAAGGAGATGAGAGTAATCTCGGCAAGCCGGTCATTCCTCAAGACCTTCAAAGTAACGCCTGAGGAAACCAAGGGAAAACGGCTATACGAACTGGGCAACCGCCAGTGGGATATTCCAAAGTTGCGGATACTGCTGGAGGAAATTCTGCCCAAGAAAACGACTTTCGACGACTTTGAGGTTACACACGAGTTCAAGAACATCGGTAAAAAAACAATGCTCCTCAACGCCCGACGGATATACAGAGAGGGCAACAATATACAGATGATCCTTCTGGCTATTGAGGACACCACCGAACGCGAGTGGACAAAGAACTTGAAAACACTCAATGACCATCTTAAGCTTCGGACACTGGAATTGGAACGTTCAAATAAGGAATTAGAGCAATTTGCTTATGTTGCGTCTCATGATCTACAGGAACCTCTCAGGATGGTATCAAGTTATACTCAGCTTTTAGAGAAGCGATATAAAGACAAACTTGATAATGATGCGAAAGATTTTATAAATTTTGCCGTTGATGGTGCAAATCGTATGCAGAGATTAATCAATGCTTTACTTACGTATTCGAGGGTTGGAACGAGAAGCAAGTCTCTTAAATCCACCGATTCTCATGCGACTCTGGGGCAAGTATTAGCGAACTTAAGCATTATTATTGAAGAAAACCATGCTATAGTGACAAATGATGATTTACCGACTCTAATAGCTGACGAAACTCAACTTGTTCAGCTATTTCAAAATTTAATAAGTAATGCGATCAAATTCCACGGTAAAGAACAGCCTCGCGTTCATATTTCAGTTGAAGATAAAGGTACTGAGTGGCTTTTTTCTGTGAAAGACAATGGTATAGGTTTTGATTCTGAGTACAAAGATCGTATTTTTGCCGTCTTTCAGAGATTAAATCCAAGGGACAAGTATCCGGGTACTGGAATTGGTCTTGCTATTTGCAAAAAAATAGTGGGGTATCACAATGGATGTATCTGGGCAGATTCAGAAGAGGGAAAGGGTTCGACTTTTTATTTTACGATTCCCAAAGGAGAAACCAAATGATAAACGGTAAATTTGGCAAACCGGCTGATATTTTACTGATTGAGGATAATCCCGGTGATGTAAGATTGGCGCGGGAAGCTTTAAAGGGAAGTAAAGTCAACAACCAGATATATGTTGTTGAAGATGGTGTCGAAGCTCTGGCTTACTTGCGTAAAAAGGGTAAATACAGAAAAGCCGTTCGTCCCGATTTAATTCTCCTCGATTTGAATCTACCAAAAAAGGACGGAAAAGAAGTTCTAGCTGAGATAAAGGAGGACCCGGATTTAAAGCGTATACCTGTGATTGTCCTTACGATTTCTAGTGATGAAGCGGATATTCTGAAGACTTATAATTTACATGCTAACTGTTATATTACCAAACCAATTGACATTAACCGTTTCCATGAGGTAGTAAAAGCTATAGATAATTTCTGGTTTACAATTGTCAAACTACCACAAAATGGGCGTGAATGAGGAGGCAACATTTGGATAAACAGATCTGCAGAATTTTACTTATTGAGGATAATCCGGGGGATGTTCGGTTTATTCAGGTGAGCTTATCTGAAGTAAATAATTTTAGATTTTCGCTTGATCATGTCAGTGAGCTAAAAAAAGGATTGGAGCTTTTTGACGAGAAAGATTTTGATGTTGTTCTTCTAGATTTAGCTCTTCCTGATAGTATGGGACTTAAGACATTAGCTAAAGTACAGGATAAGGTTCCCAACATACCAATTATCATATTGACCGGCAACGACGATGAAGAAGTCATATTGAGAGCCGCACAAAGTGGCGCGCAGGATTATCTTACAAAGGGGAAAACCAACTCCAGGCTTCTTATCCGGTCGATGCAGTATGCTATTCAACGTAAAAAAGCCGAAAATAAGATACAACATTTAAATACAGTGCTTCAGGCTCTCAGGAATGTAAACCAACTTATCACTTTTGAAAAGGACCGGGATAGATTACTGCACAAAGCTTGTAATGAATTGGTGAGAACAAGAGGATATCATATAGCTCGGATTATTTTAACGGATGAAACAGGTGGTTTTTTAAAGTTTATAGAAACCGGTTTTGGAGAGAGTTTTATGGAGTTAAAGAAAATTCCAAAAAAGGGAGAATTGCCTGAATGCGCCCGGGAAGCTCTAAAAACTGGCGATTTGGTGGTAATAGAGGATGTGGAATCTGAGTGTAAGAATTGTCCGTTTCGCGGGAAGATTCCGGGGAAAGGCGGCATGGCTACGCTGTTAAAACATAAAGAAAGGATATATGGTTTTCTTGTGGTTTATGTGCCTAAATCTTTTATTAATGATATTGAAGAACATAGATTGTTTCAGGAGCTTGCGGGAGATATTGCTATAGGATTGCATAGTATTGAACTGGAAAAAAAACAAGAAGAAATAGAGGAAGATAAAAAAAAGATTCAGGCTCAACTTCTTCAGTCTCAAAAAATGGAAGCTGTAGGAAGGCTTGCCGGCGGCATAGCGCATGATTTCAATAACCTTTTGACGGCAATAATTGGTTATGGGTATCTTCTATACGATGAAATGCCAAAGGAAGATCCGAAAAGTAAAATGCTGGAAGAAATTCTTAACGCGGCAAAACGAGCAGCCGGACTTACAAGCCAGCTTCTGGCTTTTAGCAGAAAGACCCCGATCAAACTCGAAATACTCGATCTTAATTCAATAATAACCGGAATCGAGGGTATGCTCGACCGATTAATCGGAGAAGATATTGTTTTTTCAAGCAATCTCGAAGAAGGACAAACAAACATCAAAGGAGATGCCACTCAGATAGAACAGATAATATTGAATTTGATTGTTAACGCTCGCGACGCCATGCTCGGAGGCGGAAAGTTGACAGTAAAAACTAAAAAAGTTTCAATAAACGATAAAAACGTCAAAAAAATACCTTATTCAAGAAAAGGAAACTTTATACGTCTGTCTGTTACAGATACAGGCTCAGGAATCGATGAAAAAACATTTTCGAAAATCTTCGACCCTTTCTACACCACAAAGAAAACAGGAACCGGACTCGGGCTATCAGTAGTAAACGAAATAATAAAAAAACAGGAAGGATGGATAAATGTGGAAAGTGAACCTGGGAAAGGAACAACTTTTAAAATCTATTTACCCGCCTGCTATGAGAAGAAAAAAACTAAAGACATAGGCATTGTAGCCCTTTCCGACCTGCAGGGTAAAGGAGAAACAATACTTGTCATAGAGGACGAAAGAATTACTCGAAGATTTATCGACAAAGTTCTAAAAGAAAACGGATACATAGTATTGCAAGCTGCCAGCATAGAAGAAGCTTCTCACCACATGAAGGAAAAAGGAGAAAAAATTCAAATGCTTTTCAGCGATGTCGTTTTATCCGACGGCAACGGTCTGCAGTTCGCGGAAGAATCTATTAATAAAAACAAAAACCTTAAAGTCATTTTAAGCAGCGGATATACAGATGAAAAAGCCGAACTATCCGGCATCGCCAAAAAGAAATTTAAGTTTTTAGAAAAACCTTACGAGGTTCAGGATCTACTAAAAAAAGTAAAAGAGGCTTTCTCTTAACCTTCCCTACCAGTCCAACAATAAGTACAAAGATTGTCTTTCCCGAGACCGGTGGCTTTAATCATATCTTCCAATCGCTGATATTTTAAAGAAGTCGCGTTCAGGTCTTTTTCCATTTCTTTTATCATAAGGGAATATTCTTTTGAATCAGGGTTAAGATAAGGATCTAAATCCTCGATGTGTTTTCCGTGCATTCTTTTGATTATTCTTCTTGCAAATAACTCATCTATCTTTCTTGTCGAAAAAAGATATTTGCAGGGAAACATAAGAGCGGGGCAGGCAGGTCTCGCATGTATTTCTTTTGCGCCCGCGTTCCAGAGTTTAACAAGAAGATAGTTTTTAAGTTGAGTCCCTCTTACAATTGAATCTTCAGTTATTATCAGTCTTTGGTCTTTTATCAGGGTGTCTGCTGTTACCTGTTTCATTAACGCAACCAGATCTCTTCTCTCCTGGTTTGGCGGTACATAACTCCTTGCCCAACCGGGAGTATATTTAAGCAAGGGAGTTTTTACAGGTATCCCCGATTCATAGGAATATCCGAACGCGTAAGCCGTACCGGAATCAGCCACTCCGGTAACAAGGTCAGCCTCTACATCATCGTTTTTCGCCATTAGCCTACCGGAATATTCCCTGAATTCTTCCACATTTTTACCCTCATATTCCGAAGCCGGAAAACCGGTATACACATATAAAAAAGTACATAGACGCAAATCATTACCCGCTTCTTTTAATACTTCAGCTTTGTTTTCATTCAAAAGCATTACTTCTCCGGGACCGAGAAATTTTTTTGTTTTAAAACCCAGATTCTTAAAAGAACAAGTTTCCGAGACAACTATTTTAGCTCCTTCTTTTTCCCCTAAAACTAAAGGGGTCCTTCCATATTTATCCCTTGCGGCGAATAGTCCCTCTTTACCGAGAAGCAGCAGCGACATAGAACCATCGATCCGGGAATGCATGTATTCTATTCCATCAAGCAAATCTTTTCCTTTGTTGATAAGTTTTGCAACAAGTTCTATTTGATTTGGACATCCGTTTACCATTTCGGAGAAAATCGCGCCTTCCGATATTAATTCATCAGCAAGTTCAATTTGATTGTTTATAAAACCCGTGCCGCAAATCGAATATTCCCCAAATTTCAACCTAAGAATAAGAGGCTGTATATCTCTATCACTTATTACCCCAACACCGGAATGTCCTTGCATACCTGTATAATCAATATCTTCTATGAACCTTGTCTTGAATTGCGCTTTTTCTATGGTATGAATTTTTTTGTATATTTTCCTACCATCAAATATTGCCAATCCTCCGTACGAGGTTCCGAGATGCGAATGGTAATCAGTCGCATAGAAGAGATCTTCTTTGCAATCCTTATTTGTAACAATACCAACGATTCCGCTCATTTTTTGCCTTCCTCCCCCTTTTGCATTAAAATGAATTTTTATTCAATTGTATTCATCAATATATGAACGGTTATTATTTTGGCAAGGCCACTAATATTAGGATATAGGATTTAGTAAAAAACAAAAAAATCTTGTGGTAATCTGTGAAATCTCGTGGTTCCAATTTAGGTGGGGAAGGGATTCCGGATTCTGGCTCCTGACTATTTATTTCTTCTTCTCAAATTAAAAAACAATACCGACAAAGCTACAATCAGCATTCCGAGAACCGAGAGAACAGTCGGTGAATCGTTTTTTAACAACATCCAGCTAATTAGTGATCCGAAGATAGGCATGATAAACTTCCACATATTCAAGTCTGAAACTTTTACCCGTTCTTCTTTTATTAAATAAAACCAGATTGAAAATCCGGCTGCGGATATAAACGAAAGCCATAATAATGCAAAAATAAACTGTTTTGTAATCGTGATTTGCGGAGAACCTTCGATTAGAAATGAAAGCAGAAGGAGTGTAATTCCTCCCAACCCCATCTGAGCGGAATTTAAAGTAATAGGAGACACTTCGCTTTTATCCGCGGCAACGGCTATGTTACCCATCGCGCTCGCTAACGTCGCCCCTAACAGAATAAGTATACCTGCTAAATCTCTAAATGAGTTACCTATAATAAATTGTCTCTCTATCGAGATTAAAATTATCCCGAACATACCAGAAAAAATATAAATTGCCTTTTTTAAATATAATTTATCGTCCCTGAGAAATATATGCGCGGCAATTGCTGTTATAAGAGGGGTCGAACCCGTAACAATCGCCCCTGTAGAACCGGGGACCAATGACATTCCCCAGAAAAAAAAGGAATATAGAAGAAAAGTCTGGAAAAGGCTCACCTTAATTATTGTTTTTAAAGCAGAACGGGTTGCTTTATAATAATTCTTAACTCCTCCGCAAAAGGGTATCAACAATAAACCAGCAAGAATAAAACGTATTCCCGCAAAAAGTATAGGAGTACAATAAGGAAGGCCAATCTTTATGACAGCAAAAGCAGTTGACCATAAAAGACAGGCGAGTATCGCGAGAAAAATAATCTTAGGTTTCTTTAAATCATTCATCGGCCTCAGGAGAGTATATTTCTGTCTTCAGAAAGTCAATCCTTTTAAAAACTCACTCCACACTCAATTTTAAACAAAGAAATGTTTTTGTTGCTTTTTCCTACTCCACCATTTGATAATTCAACGACTCAACCGATATCCGAAGAATATCGGAATAAATAGATAATACTATTTTGCTTTTCCCTTACTTTTACCTTTATCTTTTTCTTTTCCCTTACCCTTGTCCTTATCTTTGCCCTTGTCCTTGTCCTTGTCCTTATCTTTCCCCTTGTCTTTGTCTTCTCCGTCAGAACCATCCGTTTCTGCCTTTCCAAGGTCATCTGACAAGGCGACAGGTTTCATAGTATAGGAACTGACCTGCCACTGATCCATTTTTGCGTCTCCGTCTATATCGTTTCCCCTACCCACGGAAGCGATTCCCTCGGCATAAAAGTAATGTTCTTCTTCGTTGTTTACCCAGTAAATTCTATAATCGTAATTTCTATTTTCGGGGAGAATAAATGGTAATTCAGATAAATTTACTCCCTCGGGCGATATCGTACCATCGTGATATATTTCAAAAGTGTAACTGCTCACATCGGGCGTACCCGGAGCGTAATAATCGTTTTCTATAAAAAAAAGTTCTTCATATTTAGCAATAAGACTCAACGTGCTCTTCATTTTTTCCTGATGTGTACGAGCTTTTACGGTTATATAACTCGGTATTGCCATACTCGCAATGATTCCGAGTATTATAACCACTGTCATTAATTCTATTATTGTGAAAGCTTTTTTACTTTTTTTCATTGTTTCAAGGAAATATTGTTTTCAATTCGGAAGGCTCTATCTGACCTTTAGCAGACAGAATAGGATCCATAACCTTACCTTCTGAATCTTTACTATACAAAACAAAACCCAAATCTTCTACTAACTCGTATGTAATACTTTCATCCGTGATTTCCGGCTCTATAAATTCCGGAGTTAAAAGTGATAGAGCTATCGGAAATTCCCCATTTTTCTTCTTATAACTCAGCAATAATTCTTTTATAAAAAATACTCTTGTCGCGATCGAACCCGTTTCCTCGATTCCTTCTTGTTTTTCGGGCAAACTGGCGGGACCTGTCCCTCCCCTCGCGTCTGATAATATTAATATTTCGGCTATTATTAATATTATACCGCCCGCAAGCGCTATAATAAAATTTTTATTTTGTTTCTTTTCTGGCTCAGGGGATATAATTTCCGGTTCAGTATCGTCTATGTCTTCATCCAAATGTTGTATATAACAAATACCACAGAAAATCTTACCAGTTTCTTCATCCCTGTAAACAGAATCTTTTTTATCTATAGTTTTTCCACAATCACTGCATTTAGACATATCTATTATCAATTATAGTTGTTTAGTATACACAAGTCAAGAGTTTTTGTTTAAACTTTACGTTCCCAATGATCCCCTCTCTGATTACAATTAATCTTGACATTATGATATTTTACTGTATATAAACAAATAGGAAAATTAAATGAACAATTTTTTAAGAAAAAATGTTTTAGGTCTGCTATCGATTTTTATAGCTATATGCTCTCTTATAGTATCTATAAAAGTAGCTATCATAAAAAAAACCTCCACAGAAATAATAAATAAACCGGAATTAGTTATAAGGTTAAACAAACTTGAAAATACGAATAAATTTTTAACATGTTCAAGGAAAGGACAAACTGTCAAATTCGAATATAATCTTCAAATAAGAAATAAAGGCGCTACAGCCGCAAAGAATGTAACTTTTCCGGAAAAACCTGACTTACCGGAATTTAAAAAAGAAAAAGTTACGTACAATGAACATACACCTATTACTATCGAACAGGGAGAAATTGTCTTCGCCGTTTCGGGTTTCGAAATACAATTTGCCTCGACAAACAAAGCCATAAAAATGATGGAATTAATAGAAGATAAAAGCTGGCCCGGCATCACTTTTTCGATAGAAGTTAAATACAAAAGCGATCTGGAACCCAACGTACAATATATCAAAAAAGTGGGATTTCAGACATCTAAAGAAGAAGCTCTACTTTTGATTAACGAATAAAGATATCCTCAACATCTTTTCAACTATACAAGTAAAAATAAAAGCTATTGCGCTCTAAAAGCGCATTCCTGCTGTGATTATAAAGGTCGGGACTACCGTAGACGCTTCTCCATATTCTCCGAAAACCAATATTACAGGTATCTCGAAACGAATATCCGCGCCATTTAAAAAAGCCATCCCTCCTCCGAGATTGAATACGCTTCCCGCACCGGTCCCACTTGCATCCTGTCTGCTACCACCATCGGGGAGATATTCTCCTAAACTCTCATCATCAGGGCTCCACTCTTCCCAATCAACACTCATCATACCAAAACCAAAACCTGCCAGTAAAAACATTCCGGGCGTACCAAGTTTGTAGCCAAAGAGATAGTTTGCCATCATACCAAATACTATTATATCGCTTGACTCGTTATATTCATAATCGTAAATCCCCTCATAACTTGTTTCAGACCAATGACTGTAGAACAATAACACTCCTAATTCTAACGGATTATCTCCCATATCCAGCAGATAATTACCGCCTACGCCAAAAGCTAGTCCCAAATTAATATCGGTTCCTAACCCTCCCCTAACACCTATTTTTGGGATCTTAGAAGAAAATGCTATAACTGGACATAGAAATAAACAAATTACAAAAAAAACAAACAAATAAGATCTAACTTTCATGAACACCTCCTTTTAAATTAAATATTAGATATATTTTAACAAATTTAAATTCCTTTGTCAAGCATAAAAGTTTTCCAGATTCTATAAATTTAGGTTTGATTTAAAAAGAAAATTGTTGACAGAGTTATAAAACTTAATATCTTGTGAATGTAATGAAAAAACAGTATTTGACTAAAAAAAACTTAAACGTTAAAGGACAGGAAATGCTCGAAAAAGTAAAAAAACTCAGGAGTTATCATAATATCGAGCTTTCTCCGAACAAATCGGCTTTGCTTATAATAGACATGCAGGAATATTTTTTAAATCCATCTTCACACGCTTTCATTCCGAGTGCCGAAACAATTCTACCCGGAGTAAATAAACTTGTTTCTGCTTATTATAGAAAAAACCTCCCGGTTATTTTCACCCTACACTCAAATAATGAGGAGAACGCAAAAATGATGGGAAAATGGTGGCCAAAATTACTTTATGAAGGACAAAAAGAAAAAACCCTTGCTAAAGGTTTAAATCCATCTAACGGTATTATTGTCGAAAAAAACCAGTACGATGCCTTCTACAATACCAATTTGGAACAAATTCTGCAAGAAAACAACATTAGTCAGGTTATTGTATGCGGAGTTTTGACCAACATCTGTTGTGAAACAACTGCCAGAAGCGCTTTTGTAAGAGGATTTGAAGTTTTTTTTACGATAGACGGTACGGCTGCTTACAGCGAAGAACATCATATGGCAACTATTTCCAATCTTTCTTATGGCTTTGCAATTCCGATGTTATTGGATGAAATTTTCGACATCCTGTCACAAAAATGAAAATTAACGACGTAATTATAATCGGAGGAGGCCCCGCCGGGATTTCCTGCGCGGTTCAGCTTAGACGGTACGGAATAAAACCATTAATATTAGAAAAAGAAAACCTGGGCGGCTTGTTATTGAACGCAAATCTTCTTGAAAATTATCCCGGTTTCCCGAAAGGAATAAAAGGCACGGAATTAGCGAAAATATTAAAAAAACAACTCAAAAGGAATAAAATTAAAGTTCTATTCGAAGAAGTTTTAAATTTATCTTTTAATAAAAAACAACTGGAAATTAAGACCGACAAAAAAACTTATTTTTCTAAATTTACGGTTATTGCTTCCGGCACTAAGCCGAAAAAATTTAAGGACTGTAATATCCCTGAACAAATAAAAACTAAAATTTTTTATGAAGTTTTCCCCCTCGGGATTTTAAAAAATAAAAAAATTGCTATCGTTGGAGGAGGAGACGCAGCCTTCGATTATGCTCTTAATTTAGAAAAAGAAAATGAGGTTATAATCTTAAATAGGAATGAGTTGCCAAAATGCATACCAATCTTATTCGACAGAGCAAAAAAATCACGGAAAATAAATTATAAGAAAAACACGAATATTAAAAGTATTGATTGTTCGAGCGATGCTATTACGCTTAAATGTGTTACTCCTAAAGGAAATTACAATGTCAATACAGATTATCTCTTATTTGCAATCGGGCGAGTCCCCTGTCTTGACTTTTTGTCCAGCGAATTGAAGAAAAAAAATTTTCAAAACAATATCGATAAACTATTATACCTTGCAGGAGATGTAAAAAACGGTATCTTCAGGCAGGCTTCCATTGCGGTAGGGAACGGGATAAAAACAGCCATGCAGATATATAGTGAAATGAGAAAGGATAATAAATGAAAGTTGTTGCCAGGTCAGGAAAAGAAGACGTAGCTCTCGTATATATAGCTAAGATGAGAGACAAACATTTTGTGGAATTTGTAGAGTCGATTCAACCTCCCGTACCGCGTGAAAAGAAATGGGTTTTAATCGTTTCTTCTCTCTTTGGTTGTCCGGTAGGATGTTCATTTTGCGACGGAGGAACCACTTATAATGGAAAGCTTTCAAAAAAAGAAATATTTTCACAAATAGATTTCCCGATAAGAAAAAGATTCCCGGATGAACACATTCCGGTAGAAAAATTTAAAGTTCAATTCGCAAGAGTAGGAGAACCTTCATTCAATCCCGCTGTAATCGAAGTTCTCTCGGAACTCCCCTTACGGTATAAAGCTCCCGGACTTTTGCCCTGTCTTTCAACAATAGCACCTGAAGGGACTGAGAGATTTTTCGAGAAGTTATTAAATTTAAGAAAAAATACTTATAAGGGAAAGAACTTTCAACTTCAATTTTCAATTCATACAACAGATAAAGAATTAAGAGACAAATTAATACCGGTTAAGAAATGGAGCTTCAAAAAAATTTCAGAGTATGGAAAAATCTTTTTTGAAGAAGGGTACAGGAAGATGACTTTAAACTTTGCTCTGGCGCATGATACCCCGATCGACCCTTCTATTCTTCTCAACTATTTTAATCCGGATAAATTTCTTATTAAAATAACCCCAATAAACCCAACATATACTGCGGTAAAAAATAAAATTTCTTCTTTTATACAACCAGACAATAAAGAAAGAATACAAGCATTACTAAATGAGCTTAAAAACGCGGGTTATCAAGTTATAAAAAGCATCGGAATTCTTGAGGAAAACAATATCGGAAGTAACTGCGGTCAATATATTCAAACACATCTTTCGGAAAATAAAGAATTGAAAGATGGATACACTTACAGTTTAACAAATTTTGACTAAATTCGTTAAAACGGCTCAAAATTTTCCTTGACTTAAATGTTTTATAACCTTATTATAAGTTCATGAAACATTCAATGAGAAAGGGTCTCAGCTTTGGCTTAACCTCCGCGATAATAACAACACTTGGATTGATGGTCGGGGTCTACTCCGGCACCCACTCGAGGCTCGCAGTTATCGGTTCTATACTGGTAATTGCTATTGCCGACGCGTTTTCGGATTCTCTCGGAATACATATCTCAGAAGAATCGGAAAACATACATACTCCTAAAGAAATCTGGGAATCAACTCTATATACCTTCTTGAGTAAATTTATTTTCGGTATAACTTTTGTAATACCTGTTATTATATTTGAGCTTCATCTAGCAATTATCATTGCCGGAATATGGGGTCTCCTTCTTCTTGGTGTTTTCAGTTTTTATATCGCAAAAAACGAAGGGGCTGCTCCCTGGAAAGTGATATCCGAACACATTTTTGTAGCTCTGATTGTTATACTTATAACTCACTATACAGGTATATTAATCAGAAATACCTTTCTTTAACCAATACACACGAAACAAACAAATTATTTTGTTTTTCCTCCGTATCCTCTGTGATTCTGTGTGAGATTCTTTTATCCGTATCTATCAGTGTAAATCTACGGCTATTAATCCAGTCTTCAAAAAGAAAAATTCCTTTCTTTAAAAACCTTTATACATGCTTTAACCACGGCAGGGGCGAAAAGTATACCGCTGGAATCTTTTATTTCCTTTAACGCAGATTCAATACCCAGAGCTGCCCTATAAGGTCTCTTGGAACTCATGGATTCGACGACATCAGAAAGCCCCAAAATCTGAGCTTCTACGAGAATATCTTTACCTGAGATGGCATCCGGATATCCCGAACCGTCAATTCTTTCATGATGTTGAAGCACTATTTCAGGAACCGGACCAGGAAAATCGATCGATTTTAATATCTCATAACCAATTCTCGTATGGGTTTTTATGAGACCCATTTCTACCTTATTCAAACTATAGGGTTTATTCAATATCTCCGCCGGAACATGTATTTTGCCAATGTCATGAAGTAAACTGGCAAATCTTAAATTCTCCAATCTTTCTTCAGATAATCCCAGTTCTTTTCCTATAGCTAATGCTAACTCTGCCACTCTATTCTGGTGTCCGGCAGTATAGGGGTCTTTTTTTTCTATAATAGAAGATAATGCCTGAACGGTTCCTTCTAACGCCTTCTGCATTTTTTGAAAACTTTCGCTTAACTGCTCGTCGTAAGCTTTTCTTTCCAAAGCATTAGTAAAAATCTGCCCTGTAATTTTGAGAATATAGACAATTTCATCCGACCAATGTTTTTCTTCTTCAAGGGAATCGAAACCAATACAACCAATCACAGAACCACTGGAAACCATAGGGGTAAGAAGAAGAGATTTTATTCCGACAGACAACATCAATCTTTTTTCCTTTTCCGCTTCAGGAGGTAATTTACTAACGCTTGCTATATAAATGCTTTCAGCTCTCGATATTTTTTTAGCAGCCCAACCGAGTTTTTCCAATATATCTTGCTCCGGAATTTTAACTTTTTGTTTTATTCCACTCGCGTACCACACATATTCATTTTCTATCTCAGTCCCGTCAGCAGAAAACTGTAAAAGATAACACCGGTCGACATCTGCGAAAATCCCTATTTCACCCAGAGCTCTTTCTATTTCTTTTGGGATTTTATCCGGTGTAAGATTTATGAAATTGGTGGAAATATCTAAAACCATATTTTCGAATCTAGCTTTATATTCCAACGCTTCTTCGAATTCTTTTCTTTCTTTTTCTTCTTCATTAGTATGCAAAGCAAACGAAATATCTTCTGCCACTTCTTTAAATAAAGAAATTTCTTCATTCTCATCGATAATATCAAAAGGTAAAGATACTCCCATCATTCCAAACGTCGAACTTGCGTGATGAAGTCGTGTAACCATAAATCTACCCGAACATAGAGATTTACAGAACAGAGGAGCCTTTGTTGTATCAGAAATGATTTCATTGCAATCCAGAATATGAACCTTTGACGATTTCAACACTTTAGCAAAAATATTAGATCGCAACTTCTCTTTTACCGTTTTCAAGATTAAAGCCAGGTCCTCTTCCAACCCTTCATCTGCGTAAAAATTCACAGAGCCTTCCCGGTCAAGAAGTACAATCCACGCACATTCGTAACCCTTAATCTCAACAAAAGCTTCACAGCTTTTTTGTATTAAAGAGTTAACTTCTTGCTTTTTAGAAATAATCTTATTTATACTTCTTATAGTTCTAAGAACCCTATTAAGACGCTCAGCTCTTTCCTTTTCTCTCATACGTTTTGTAAAATCACGTGAAATTCCAAAAATTCCTGCGAAATTTCCATTTTCATCATATCTTGGTATTTTTGTTTCAGAAATCCATTTTTCTTCCCCATCAGCAGTAGTAATCAGTTTCTCTCTTTCTATTATAGGTTTTCCGGTTACGATCATATTTTTTTCCTCTTCAAGATGTTTTTTTGCGACCTCTTCCGGGAATAAATCGAATTCGGTTTTCCCTATTATTTCTTCTTTCTTTTTGCCCAATGCTTTTACCACTGATTCACTGACCTCGACAAACCGGCCTTTTTCATCCTTAAAATGAATACGATGCGGAATATGCTTCAAAAGTATTTCTAAAAGATTTCTTTTAGGAATACTTTTCCTCAGATCCTTTTGCTCCGCCATATTTGACTTTTGTTGATTTTTCTTTTTCGTGTCTTTATATTTCATATAAAACCAATCGTACGCACTAATTTTAAAACTTATCTATCAAGTTATAACTTTTTTAACTCCGGCAATTTTCGTTTTTAGAGCTTTCTCGACAAAACCTTCCAACGTCATTTGAGCCATAGGGCATCCACCACAAGCACCGGTAAGTTTTACCTTAACGACACCGTCATCAGAAACACTCAACAATTTTACGTCTCCTCCATGGCTTTTAAGGTAAGGCTTAATATCATTATTTAAAACTTTCTTTACTTCTTCTTCCAAATTTTCCTCCCTTTCTAATTAAGTTGATATTATTTAGTATAATAATTATTTTCACTCAAGTCAAGGGATTCTTCGAATCAGTTAATTGGTGAATTAGTTGATTGGTTAATTAGTAAGAAAATATTCGCGCTATTTGCCTGCCCCGTAAGAAAGAATGATTGTATCGGGGTGTGATTTGTTGTTCTCTACCAGATTCTTCACATTTAAGTTAAATGGTTAAATTGTAATAACAAATAAAAAACTTTGTGTTCTTCGTGATCTTTGTGGTTTAAAAAATGGGGGGATGCATTGAATCTTGACAGAATCAAATTTTTCGTTATAGTTGTTCTATTCTGGAATAAATGGGAGGAAAGATATGAGAATTTGTGTCGTAGGTACCGGATACGTTGGTTTGGTGGTCGGAACAGGACTCGCCGAAACCGGGAATAAAGTATATTGTATCGATAAAGATCAAAACAAAATAGAACAACTAAAAAAAGGGATAATCCCTATTTATGAACCCGGTCTGGAAGAATTGGTCAAGAGAAATCATAAAGAAAAACGCCTTTTTTTTACCACCTCTCTAAAAGAAACTGTACCAGATTCTGATATTATATATATCGCTGTAGGAACCCCTGAAAAAGAAGACGGAACGGTCGATTTATCTCACGTTATTTCTGCGGCTGAAGAAATCGGAGAAAACATCGGTAACTCATATAAAATAATAATAAATAAGAGTACCGTTCCAGTAGGAACCGCTAAAAAAGTTAAAAAAATAATTGAAAACAAAACCAAAACAACTTTCGACGTTGTTTCTAACCCCGAATTCCTGAAAGAAGGCACTGCCTTACAGGATTTCATGAAACCGGATAGAATAATAATAGGTACGGATAATCCCGATGCAGCTGAAAAAATGAAAGAACTATATGAACCTTTCGTAAGAACCGGCAATCCAATTCTTGTTATGAAAACTGAAAGCGCCGAGATGACTAAATACGCAAGCAATACAATGCTCGCAAGTAGAATATCCTTTATGAATGAGATCGCAAATTTATGTGAAAAAGTTGGGGCTGATATCGAAGAAGTTAGAATAGGTATGGGTAAAGATCCAAGGATTGGCTCAAAATTCCTTTTCGCTGGAATTGGATACGGAGGCTCGTGTTTTCCGAAAGATGTAAAAGGAATAATCCATAAAGGTAAAGAACATGGTCTTTGTATGAAAGTTTGTGCAAGCGTCGACCAGGTAAACGAAGCCCAAAAGAAGTTGATTTTTAATAAAATAAAAGAAAGGTTCAATGAATTAGAAGGTAAAAGAATGGCACTCTGGGGTCTTTCTTTCAAACCTCAAACCGACGACATGAGAAAAGCTCCTTCTATTGTCACAATCAATCTTCTTATCTCAGAAGGGGTTCATCTCAAAGTATATGACCCCCAAGCAATGAATAACGCTAAAGAAATATTTAAGGACAAGATCGAATACTGCAACACACCATATGATTGTCTTAATGATTCAGAAGCTTTAATAGTCAATACCGAATGGAATGAATTCAGACATCCTGATTTTCAGTCGATTGGAGAATTAATGGCTAAAAAGATAATATTCGACGGAAGAAATGTTTACGATCCCATCAAAGTAAAAAATGCAGGTTTCGAATATTACGGTATAGGCAGGGGTTAAACTTAACTTTCCCGCTCTTTTCCCCGTTTATTGTAATTATAATATCCGTAATAATATCTGTAATACCCGTATTCTTTATGTATATCGACTTTATTAAGAATATACCCAAGCGTTCGAATTGAAAGCTGCTTAAGCAGTTCTGAAGCTTGAGCGATCATGTGGCGATTGGTTTCACCATAAGCTGCAACCAGCAAAGTTTCTTCTACTTCAGCAGCCAGTATTCTACTATCACTTACAGTCATTATAGGCGGAGAGTCGAGGAGTACTATGTCATATTCTTTTTTCCACTTACTGATAAGTTCTCTTGTCCTTTGAGAATCCAATAATTCTGATGGATTCGGGGGTAATTTTCCTGAAGGAATTACATGTAACCCATTTACAACAATAGGCTTTATATCCGCATCTTTATTTATGAGTAACTCGGTTAAACCCTTTTTCTTTTTTATCCCAAGATATTTTTCAATCACGGGTCTTCGGAGGTCAGTATCCACAAGAAGAACTTTTTTCCCGGCTGACACAAAAGACAGGGCAAGGTTTACGGCAACCATAGATTTTCCGGAACCGGTATCTGGTCCTGTAATTAAGATAGTAGAGGGAAAACCCTCGGTTCTAGACAATTTAATGTTGGCACGAAGACTGCGGAAAGCTTCCGCAATATGGCTTTTTGATTCCTGCTCCGTTAACACAAAAAGCTTTTCGCCAGAATGATTCTTTTCCTTTTTATCATTTTCCATACGAGGAATTCTTCCGAGAATAGGCAGCCCCGAAACCCTTGTAATCTCAAGTTCATCTCTCACGGCAGAATCAACATAATCCACAACGAAAGCCCCTCCGATTCCCATAAGTACACCAAGTATAAGGAACAAAATACTTTTCTTGACTTTAGAGACGGTATTTGGTCCTTCGGGAAGTTGAGCGAGTTCGAGAATTGCAATACCCCCGCTTTCTCTCACTTCCGAAATTTGAGCCTGTTCCCTTCGCTCGAGTAACATCAGGTATATCTTGGAATTCGCATCCTTTTCTCTTTCCAATCTGGCTAACTCCAATTCTCGTTTAGGAATTTTATTAAGTTTACTCTTGTAATATTTCAAAGCTTCTTCCAATGCCTCTATACGGCTTTTCGCGACAGCATAATCGATCGCGAGATTTACTGACTGCTGCATAAAATCTTCCATTTGCACCAGAGGATCAAGCGTTCCTTCTTTCTGGAGGAGCTCTTTAACCACAGTACTCATTTTTGCTTTTAAAGATTGAATAGAGTAGTTTATTTTTTGTATTTTTTGGTCTTCATTTGTGTATCCCTGTATCAAAAGATTAGCTTTTTCGTTCTCCATATTCGTTAGCTGTCTTTTTAAATCCACAAGCACGTTATAAGAAGTTTGAGAGGCTTCCGTAAGTAAAGACTTCTCTTGCGCGGTTAATCTGGTTTTTATTGCGTTAATTTTTTTCTCCAAAACTTCCGCATCAATCGACGCGACTTTCAATTCCATCTCTATATCCGACATTTGCCTTATGAATGCTTCTATTTCAGACGACATACCAAGAATTCCGTACTTTTCCTTAAATAATTTTAATTGCTCTTCCGACTCTTCCAAATCCTTCTGTACTTTTTCCGTTTGATCCGCTATAAAATCATAAGTAGAACGGGCATCTTCCTTCTTGATTTCAATATCGAATTGCCGGTAAGTTTCGGCAAGACGATTAGCAAATAACTGACTTATATGTGGATTTACCTCTGTGGTTCTTATTTGTATAATACGGGATTCCCCTTTAGCGCTAACTTCTATTCTTCCGCTTTCAATAGCTTTTTTAAGCCTGGAATAAGCCATTTTATTATCTTCAATCCCCATTTTCTGAAGCTCATCATAAGTAAAACTGTTGGCTGTCTTATCCAAAACTGGATGACTTTTGATTAAAAATATATGATTAGTGAGTTCCTCTTCGGTTGGAGATTTATAATAATTCATTCCAAAAAGGGATTCGACTTTTTTTACAAGAATCTTTGAAATAGATGTATAATTTGGTGGAGCGTAAAAAAAGTAAAAAACGGAAAGAATAATACAAACCGCAATAATTCCCAACACTATACCGCGTCTTCTTCTTATAATTCTTAGATAATCCTTTAAATCGATTTCGTATTCTTTATTCATTTTTCCCACCTCTTTTTGTCAATTCTACTCCTCCTTCGCAAAGATAACAAGTTTCCGGTTTGTAATTACTTATCGGATATTTGAAAACCGATTTTATCGGCATACCAACCTCGATATTTTCTGTAGAACGATCGATCATCACTACCATACCTGTAATTTCTCCTTTATCTATTGCTTTAATTGTATCTTTAATAGAACTACCAGTAGTTAAGATATCATCGACTATTACTATTTTATCTGTTTTTTCGATAGAAAATCCTCTCTTTAAAACTCTACCTTGCTTTGTCCTCTCGGCAAAAGCACTTTTTTTTCCTGTCATTCTCGCAAGTTCGAAAGCAATAATAGCGCCCCCAAGTGTCGGACCGACAAACCAATCCGCCTCAGGGCTTAATTCTTTCATCTTTTCAATAAACGGTTCGGCTAATACAGGGTTTTCGAGTATCCGCATTTTTTCAATATACTTATCAGAATGCAATCCCGAAGTCAGCAAAAAATGCCCTTTAAGTAAAGCACCCGCTTCTTCAAGCAATCTTTTGTAATCCATTATTAATCTCTTTAACAATTGTTTTCGCCGCTTTATGGATATTCGAAGCTTTAATAATAGGTCTCCCTATAACTAAATAGTCGGAACCATTTACGATTGCTTCAAAAGGTGTATTAGCTCTTTTTTGATCGTTTTTTTCTGTGCCTTTAGGTCTTATTCCCGGAGTAACTACTACAAAATCCATACCACAATTTTCCTTAATAAGAGAGATTTCTTCAGATGAAGCGACAACTCCTCCCAAGCCCGCGCTTTTCGCGATAGAAGCTAAATCAAGCACTTCATCTTTTAAAGTTTTTTCAATCCCCAATACATCCTCCAGGAAAGCCTCATCAAGACTTGTTAATATTGTAACCCCAAGTATAACAGGTTTATCAATACCCTTGTTCCAAACCGCTTTTTGAGCCGATTCCATCATTTCAAAACCTCCCAGAGTGTGAACGGTTAACATATCAACACCCATATCGATTGAAGCATTGACTGCGCCTGAAATAGTATTCGGGATATCATGTAATTTAAGATCAAGAAAAACTCTTTTCTCCCTTTTCTTTAAAATCTCGACAACCGTAGGACCTTCTCGGCTAAACAACTCGAGTCCAACTTTATAAAAATTTACCATTTTCCCCAATTCTTCTACTATAATCAAAGCCTCTTCAGTAGAAGGAACATCTAAGGAAACTATTAAAAAATCTTTTGCTTCTTTTTTCATTTTTTATTTAGATCTCTTAAATTTTCACACTCATTCTTTTCCAACCAATAACTTAAGTTATCAAGGATTTCAATTGGTGCAAGGGGGTTATTAAAAATAATACTGCCGAGTTGGACTGCTGTGGCCCCGATTATAAGATATTCCAATACATCCTTATAATTCGCAATCCCTCCGGAACCTATAATCGGAATATCAACTGAATTCTTGATTTTATACACATTGTATAATGCTAAAGGCTTTATAGCCGGACCGCTTAACCCGCCCGTTATCCTTTCGAACAACGGGCCCCTTTTTTCGATATCTATAACTAATCCGGAAAAAGTATTAGCCACAGTCACAGCAGTTGCTCCACCCTCTTTCGCCGCTTCAGCAGTTTGTTCTATACTGGGAGCAGAAGGACTAAGTTTGACGATAACAGGCAAATCGGTAACATCACAAACTGCTTTCGTAATAGAAAAAACAGTCTTTGGATCCTTGCCAAAGTTCTCCCCACCTTTATTTACATTGGGACAGCTAATGTTTAATTCTAATCCCGCCACATTATTTATTTTAGACGCGATTACTTTAAATTCTTCAATCGATTCTCCAAAAACATTCACAAAAACTTGAGTTCCTAAACTTTTTATCTCGGGCAATACCTTACTTTCGAAATTTTCATACCCGTTGTTCTCAAGACCGATCGAATTAATAACTCCACAGGGTGTCTCGGTAATTCTCGGAGGGGGATTCCCTTCTTTTGGATTAAGAGAAACTCCTTTACATATTACTCCTCCCATTTTACTAAAATCAATTAATTTAGCATAAGGAATATCCCATACTCCCGAAGCAAGTAGTATAGGGTTTTTCAGTTCCAGGGCACCTAATTTTACTGAAAGATCAATCAAATTTCACCTCTTTCAAAGGAAAAATAGGACCTTCTGTACATATAAGTTTATACCCTTCCGTAACCTTTACCGCGCAGGACTTACATCCACCCAGACCACATCCCATTCTTTTTTCCATATATACATAAGCATTTTCTATTTGTTTTTTATTTAAAACATTCTTTACATTTTTTATCATCTCAATTGGCCCACAAATAAATATTTGCTTGTCATTTAATTCATCCGTATGTTTTTTTACAAGCTCCGTTACGAATCCACCTTCATCCTCAGTAATAAGTCGCAGGACAAAACCTTTTTTTTTAAACTCCCGAATAAGCACTAAGTCTTTTTTGCTTTTGCATCCGTAGAATAAAATTCCTCTTTTCATATATTTCGACTGGTAATATACGGGTGCTATGCCTATACCTCCGGCAATAAGAACCCCTTCTTCCGGAGGACAAAAAGCCTTTCCCAATGGACCGAGAACCTTAAGTTCATCCCCTTCTCTAACTTTCGACAAAAGTTCCGTACCTCCTCCCTTTATTTTTACCAATATTGAAAAGGTTTCCTTATCCAATTCTAAAAAAGAAAAAGGACGGGGAAGATAAGGGTCGAGCGTATTAAAACCTATCATAAGGAAATTTCCGCACCCGGCAAGTTTACAAATTTGCCTGTCCTTTAGAGTAATCTCGTGGTAAACCCCGAGTTTTCTATTCCTCAGTACCGGTAGTATCTTGAATTTTGGACTCATAAAACTTTTTTGCTTTCTCTGCATATTCTGATTTTTTATATTTCTCACTTAAAATAGAAAAAAGCTCGCCTTTGTTTAAAGAAGAAAGGGTATCTTCCCTCTCGCATATATCCAAAAGAGTAAAAATTGCCTTAGGAGCATACACGCTTTTCGGAAAATCCTTATAAACTTTCTCGTACCACTTAATTCCTTCAGAAAATTCTCCTAACTCCCAATAATAAAGTTCCCCTATTCTAAAGAATATAAACGCGGAATCTTTTCTTTGAAAATTAGGTCTAAACAAAGCTTCGTCTTTTTTATCTTTTTCGGACTCTTTCGAAAGTTTTTCCAACAAAGAAAAACTCTTTAATATTTCCTTTTTAGCGTCTGCTTTTAAACTTATTTCTCCGAAATCGCCAGCCGATGCAGCCTTCTCATAAAACTCAAATGCGGCAGAAGTATCCTTCTGATATTCTTTTATTTCTCCAAGAGAATATTTCGCTACAGCCCCAAGACTATCATTTTGATTACTAATAGCTTCAAAAGCCTCTGCAGCTTCCTCGAAATTTTGTTGTTTTATTAATATTTTTCCTTTCAATATAGAAAGCGAATCGTTCGATTGCCCTTTTTCGATCACGGACAGAGCTTCATATAAACTGTCCATCTCCAAATATATTTCTGCCGTGTTGTATATAAGTTGTGATGATGGGATTTCGTCAGATTCTTTTATAGCTCTTTTATACATTTCCAAAGCTCTTGTTTCATTACCAATAGATTTGTTCGCGTTGCCAATCATATAATAAGCTTCTTCTGAATTACTACTATATCTTTCGATAAATTTTTCTCCTTCTTCAATCGTTTTCTCAGGATTATCCGTTATCAGATATAATTCCAACTGCGTTTTCAATATTTCCATTCTAATTTCCGAATTTTCCGTCTTAGCCGCTCTTTCAAGGAATAAAGCTGCTTCTACAACATTTTTCTTCTCAAAAGCAATCTTCCCCAAAAAAAGATAGCTTTCAGGTAAGAAAGGAGAAGATGGGAAAGCATCGATAAGTCTTTTAAGATTGATTCTAGCCTCATCATATCTTTTTAAGTGGTAATTACTTTTTCCCATAATAAAAAGAGCATCATCTACATATTTAGAGTCCGGATACCTCTCCAGTATTTTTTTGCATTTTTCTATACTTTGTTTATAATCCTCTTCCTCGAAATATTTTTGCGCATTATAGAACGTATTAAAATAAACACATCCTGAAAGAAACAGAAAAATAAAAATAACTTTTCTCATATCTCTTCTTTTATAATCTCATTTTTATTATATGTAATCACTTCAACTAATTCTATGGGTTTATTTTCTTCATGAATAATTTCTAAATGCATTTTATTTTTCCCGCAGGAATACTCCAATGTATTTTTACCCTCCGTCTCGAAATAAATGGCAACTCGAGGATTAGCAATAATACGTACTTTCGCGTTTTTTAAAGATTTTCCTTTCTTTTCAAGCCACGTAGTAAACCTCGATAAAAGATAGGGAGCACTTATAGCATACCCCTTTCCCCTGCAATAAGGACACGCTTCAACAAATCGCTTAGCGATATTCCTGCGCGCCCTCTCCCTAGTCATTTCAAGAAGTCCATTCGGAGAAAGTTTAGGAACAATCTTGTACCTTGCCTTACTCCTTTTTAATTGCTTTTTAAATAAATCCAAAAGTTTTTCCTGATTGCCTTTTCTTTTCATGTCTATAAAATCTATTATAATAATACCGCCGATATCCCTTAATTTCAATTGTCTCGCGATTTCTACAGCGCTTTCGCAATTTGTCGCGAATATCATATCCTCGGTTGTTTTTTTGCCTCTGTAAGAACCTGTATTTATATCGAAAACTGTAAGCGCCTCCGTTTCATCTATAACAATATGACCACCGCTTTTAAGATAAATTTTTCTCCTGAAAATCGAACGCATTTCCTGTTCGATTCGATAATGATTGAAGATAGGAGTATGGTTTCTATACAGTTTTACTTTCTTTACAAGAGAAGTCTTTTTCCTGTTCAAATAATCCCTAATTTTTTTGTAAGCTTCTTCTGAGTCTATAATAAACTCGGAAACTGAATTATCGAGAAGATCTCTTGCCATTCTTATCGGCAATTCTTCATCTCTCCATAGAATTGAAGGAGCTTTTACCTCTCTACTTCTATTTCGGATTGCTTCCCATGTCTTTTTCACTTCCTGAAGATCTGATTTTATAACCCGTATGTCTTCTCCGGAGGCTGCGGTTCTAATAATAATACCCATCCCATCGGGGTGTAATTCTTTTGCTATCTTTTTTAAATTTCGTCTGTCTTTTTCGTTTCTAATTTTTCTGGATATACCGTAGGCTTCCTTAAAAGGCATAAGAACAAGATATCTTCCCGGTATAGCGATAAAAGTTGTAAGACGCGCGCCTTTTGTACCGTAAGGCTCCTTTTTAACCTGTACCAAAAGCTCTAAATCTTCTTCGTTTCCTTTTTTGTTTGGTAAAGATAAATACAAGTCGTTTAAAGGCAAAAAACCTGCTGTGTCGTAACCGATATCTACAAAAACCGCATTTAATTCTCTTCGTATTGCGATTATTCTGCCTTTTATTATTGTTCCGGTGGGAGAAGCAGTATCTCCTCTTTCTATATAAAATTCTACCAGCTCGCCACCTTCTCTAACGGCGACTCTAACATCATCCCTTCTTATATTTAATATTATTTGTTTCTTTTCATTCATTTAAATAACTTAAACCTCTTAACACGATGAAATAGATGAAACCTGTCCGATAACTTCCGAAAATGTAGGATGCGGGAATACAGTCTTAGAAAGGCTATCCACATTTATTTTATTCTCAATTGATAAACTTAAAAACGGTATTAATTCAGAAGCATTCTCTCCCACTATTGTTCCTCCCAATATGTTCCCTTCCATACCGTAAATCAGCTTAACATAGCCTACAGTCTTGCCTGTCGCTATTGCTCTGCCATTAGCAGCAAAATTACTCTTTGAAACCTTATATTCTATGTTCCCCGCCTCTGCTTGTTCTTCGGAATAACCAACAGAAGCAAACTCGGGATCAGTGTAAACCACTCTTGGGATAGAAAAATCGTTTTTCCCTATCTTTTCTCCGAGAATGTTCGATGTGACAATCTCCGCGTCCTTGAAAGCAGAATGAGCAAGAAGATACCCTCCCCTACAATCACCAATAGCATACACATCTTTTATTTTAGTTTCCAAAAAATCATTAACTCCTACAACTTTATCTTCTTCCAAAACTTTTTTGGGCAGAGTATTTGTATTTGGTTTTCTTCCTATCGCTATAAGAGTTTTTTTCGCCTCAATTTTTTCTTCTTTTTCATTGTTTTTAAAAAATACCCGGAAGTTACTATTTGTTTTCTTTATCTCGACAACTTCCGAAGAAAAATAAAACTGTATACCACTACGCTTAAGACTTTTACGCAAAATTGTCGCAGATTCGAGGTCCTCACCAGGTAACATTTCATCTTCTTTTTCTATTATCGAAACTTTACTGCCCAAACAAGAAAAAATATAACCAAACTCCAGTCCAATATAACCCGCGCCTATTATAACAATAGAATCCGGAATATCCTCTGCAGCAAGAGCATCGGTACTATACCAAACATCTTCTGGTACAGAGAAGGGTGCTCTTAACGGCTTAGAACCAACCGCAAGTATTACCTTATCGAACTTATTGCCCTCTCCGCTTACTTCAATTAACCCGTTTTCTTTTAATAGTGCTTCTTTATTGATAACTTCGACTTTCCTTTCCTTAAGAAGTCCTTTAAGTCCTATAAGAACTCTTCTCACAGCTAAAGCTTTCTTTTTTTGAATTTCTTCCCAATCTACATTTAATTTATCTGCTTTACAAATATTATAAAGAGATGCCGAATGAATAAGAGATTTCGTTGGTATACATCCAACGTTAAGACATACACCACCAACTTCCCCTCTTTCAAATAATTGTACTTTGTTGCCTTTTTCAGATAAACTGAGGGCTGCACTATATCCGGCAGGACCCCCGCCAATGATTCCTATTCGCATTATTCGGGAAATTACAGTGTTTATGGTCAAAAGTCAAGGGCAGGAGTACTGCATGTTGGGTAATTAATAAAGATAAGAAAAAATGCAGCGGGAGAGTTCATATTTGGATAAGACAAGGAATTGAACCACAAAGCGCTCAAAGAACACAAAAAATCTATTTTTTAACTATATAATATATGCCTTTTCTAAATTTTTCGGTGGTTAGGAGGGGTTTTAAAAACATAATAAATTAAGGCGGGGTGTGAAGTGGCTTTGTGTCCTTTGTGGTCTTTGTGGTTAATAATTAGTTTTTGAAACGTTTCATCGCGATTGCTACCTGTCCCGCTGAAATTCCCCCGTCATTCGGAGGTATTTTTTTGTGATTATAAACCTTGAATTTTCCTTCCTGTAATTTTGCGGTTGCTTCTTTTCTTAAAACAATATTCTGAAAAACTCCGCCTGTAAGACAAACTATATTTATTCCTGTTTCTTCTCTCAACAAATTTGAAACCTCCAAAATCATTCCTGATAGACCTCTGTGGAACTTTGCGGATATAATTTCTTTTGTAACTCCGGATTCAATATCTTTGACAATAGCCTCTATGACAGGCTTTGGATCTAAAATATAGATATTCTTATCTTTTTTTATCCTAAATTTATAACATTCTCTTACTGACTTTTCAACTATCATTTCAAGCTCGATTGCAGCCTGTCCCTGATATGTCGCTGTATCTCTAATCCCAAGAATAGATGAGACTGCGTCAAATAATCTTCCTATGGAAGAATTCTCAGGTGAGTTGACACCTTTATTTATCATGTTCTTTATAACTTCCCATTTTCTCTTATCGAGTCTTCTTACGAAATCTATATCGAGATTCAAAAAGTCTTTCCCGAAAGTTTTATATAAATATGTGGATCCCATCCTCCAGGGCTCTTTCACGGCCATATCCCCTCCGGGAAGAGGTATGTATTTTAAATGCGCCTTTCTTTCATACTCTTTTAAGTCGGCAATCAAGAATTCTCCTCCCCATATTTTTCCATCCGACCCGTAACCTGTCCCATCCCAGGTCACTCCGATCACTTTCTCATCTAATCCGTTATCCAAAAGACAGGATGCTACGTGAGCATGATAGTGCCGGATTTCCATTAAAGGTTTTTTTTCTATTTTTGCCCACTTTTTACCGAATTTTGTAGCTTCATATTCCGGATGAAAATCGACAGCAGCTATATCGGGAGGGATGTCGAAGAAGTTAATAAAATGTTTAATTCCCCTTTCAAACGCTTTTATTGTTTCGATATTGTCCGTTTCTCCTATATAATGACTAATGAAAATTTCATCATCTCTTGAAATTGAGAATGTATTATGCTTATGCGCTCCGAATCCGATAATTTTCTTTTTACTTTTTATGGGATTTCGGAGCGGCCCGGGCGCATAACCCCGTCCGCGTCTCAGAAGAAGCGTTTCGCCATTTACTACTCTGGCAATAGAATCATCCGCTTGAATCCATATATCCCGGTCGTGAACAAGAAAATAATCGGCAATACCTCCTAGCCTTTCGACCGCGTTTTCATTATCAAAAACTATTGGCTCATCCTTTTTGTTCCCGGAAGACATTATCAGAACTTCTAAATTTTCTAATAAAAGAACGTGCAATGGGGTGTATGGTAACATAAAGCCGAGATAATTATTGTTCGGAGCAATATTTTCCGGGAGAACGCAATTCTTCTTTTTTTCAAGAAGAACTATCGGCGCCCTGGGGTTCTTCAAAAGTTCCTTTTCTTTACTGGACAAATCTACGAATTTACTTGTAACCGGAATATCTTTTGCCATAAGAGCGAGTGGTTTATAAGGACGTTTTTTCCTTTTTCTTAAAGTTTCGACCGCTATTTTATCTTCCGCGTTGCAGGCGAGATGAAATCCTCCAAGACCTTTAACCGCAACTATCTTTCCCTCTTTCAAAAATTTTATTGTTTTATCTATTGGATTTCCTTTTATTTCCTTTCCTTTTCCGTTTAAAAGTTTAAGATGCGGACCGCAATCACCGCACGCGTTGGGTTGAGCGTGAAATCTTCTATTCTCAGGATTTTCGTATTCGGTCTTGCATTTCTCGCACATCTCAAAATTTTGCATGGTCGTATTTTTTCTATCATACGGAAGTACTTTTGTTATCGTGAAACGTGGTCCACAGTTTGTACAATTTATAAACGGGTATTGATATCTCCTGTCCTTACTATCCAACAATTCCTTTTTACAATCCTTACATATTGCTATATCGGGAGAAACAAGAGTCTTTTTTTCTTTCCTCTCTTCACTTTCAATTATGTTAAATTCTCGGAAATTTTTTGGCGTAAGCTTTTTCGATGTGATTGCCTCTATATTAGAAAACGGAGGCGGGTTTTTCTTTAGTTCTTCTAAAAAGGAATTGATATTCCCTGCAGAGCCTTCAATATCCAGTGTTACTCCTTTACTATCATTAAGAACAAACCCTTTCAGGGTATGTTTTTTTGCGAGGCGATATACTGTCGGGCGAAATCCGACCCCCTGAACAATACCTTTTATTTCAATTTTTCTTCGTTCTTTATCCATTATTCGTAAAGATAAGTTCAATACTTACTAAGTCAAGAAGATTAAATGATATTAAAAGACGTTCCAAGGCACATGGTTTACACTTTGTGATATAATATTAAAATTATTTTTTAGAGTTGCAAGGTCTAAATCGGGGTCCAGCGTCACATCCATCTTCTTGGATAGTAGTTTATCAAGATT
>Ga0307434_1000095_pt1 | contig 76043 bp, 63 predicted proteins | sample SalMarWE160220MG_FD_202156 | JGI IMG/M metagenome (GOLD analysis project Ga0307434, IMG submission 202156) | Salt marsh sediment microbial communities from the Plum Island Ecosystem LTER, Massachusetts, United States - WE1603-220 | ecosystem: Environmental > Aquatic > Marine > Intertidal zone >... | reverse complement strand
CCTTCCGGGCTGTCGTCCAGCATAGGCTGCGCAACGGAAATCAGCTTAACCCCGGCCTTCTGGAGAAGTGCTTTGATAGTCAGGTGGTCTTTAGTGTTTCTGGCAAGCCTATCTGTTTCCTGAATGATGACAGCATTAATGGATTTATCTTCCTGACATTTGGAAAGCAAGTCTTTGAGAGCAGGCCTATTCAGGTTAGTGCCACTTCTGCCTTCATCGCGGTAAACACTCACTACCTCATAGCCGTTCCTCATGGCAAAATCGCGGCAGTATTTTTCTTGAGCATCCAAGGAATAGCCCTTCTCTGCCTGTTCCTCAGTTGAAACTCGACAATAGATAAATGCTTTTTCCATATTTGTGATGAGATTTTGACCACTGGGATCTCGTTAGTAACAGACGAGAACCTTTATCTTGATTCTCTGATGAAAATCGCACGAACGAGGAAATTCTATAAACCGCAGCTCAGCCAGACAGCTTAGTGAAGAATACAAGACATACTGGTTGTAGTTGAGCTCATTGGCAAGGCCATCCAAACAGCAGTTAATTTTATGTGTCTTTGGGTCCGCCATTACGAGAAGCTTAGAATGAAGTCTAAACCACTCCGGCAACACTTTGGATAGAGCCTGGCAGAAACGTTCAAGGTATTCTTTTGTACAAGCATTATTACCCATGAATTTATTGTCTTCGGTCACTTCCTTGACAGATTTTACTCCTCTGATAAGGTGGGAATTGTATGCAATTAAGCAAACAAGCAATTAGAGAATTCAAATCCATTTACAAAGAAGAGTTCAGAGAAGACATTAGCGATTATGAAGCTTATGAATTGGCCACCAACCTTTTAAGTCTTTTTAAAATTATCTATCGGCCAATCCCGAAGGAGAGGAAAAAGAAAGGACTGAAAGCTGGACGTGTATCCAAATCCTAAATGGGAACATTCTCTTGGTGTAGGTTCGAGTCCTATTCCCTGCACACTGTGGGATTTTTGGCATAGAATTGCTCCAATTCCCGTTCATTTAGGCCTTTATTTTTAGGTTCGAATCCCTCTCTCGTCGGTGGGACTCCTCTGACCACCTTCTCTATCAGAACAAGCGGTTTTTTAAGCTGAATGTGCAGTTTTTTGCCCTTCAAAGTTAGGTTCGAACCTATGGCTTGCAAAATCGTTCCTTTCTCTTCGGGACCGCCTTTGGCAAACCATTCTCTGGCGCAGCAGGCAAGATCAAAGGTCTTCTTTGCTGTATCCAGCCACTTTTCGACTCTGCCAGAGGCATCATTTAAGACCTCTTCCAGCCGGGCTTTTTCCTTTATGAGCTTGGCTTTTCTTTCGGCATATTCTTCATCGGAAAGCAAGTTCCCATCGGTATTTAACGGCGAGATTTTAAGTTTGAAAAGATTGTCGAGTTTTTTCAAACAGCCATCATAGGCCTTTCTCTGAGAGCTAAGAATAGTTTCTCTCGAGGCACTTTCCTTTTCGTTTTCCTCTTTCAGATATTTTATTGCCCAGTTTTTGAATCTTTCAGAGATATGGATTCTGGATAAATATTCATCAATTTGTTTTTCTAAATCCTTAACCTCTATTGAACCTTGCGTACATCTTGGAGTTTTCCTCTTTGTGCAGTGATAATAAACATACTTCAGTATGGTCGGCTCTTTCATCTTTTCAATGGGAGTCTTACATTTCGGGCAGTCGAGTCTGCTATTAGAAGAGAATTTGTTCTTGCAGGCAGAACATATAACCTGGTTTTTCTCTTCTGCAGTTATCATAGCTCCGCACTGGCCGCATCTGACAAGACCGGCGAAGGCAAAGTTATGTTTTTTAGGCCGGGGCCTGCCTTTTCTTCCTAAAAGGATCTGGACCTCGTCGTACTCCTGGGAGGTTATCATTGGCTCGTGCGAACCCTTATACCAGTTGCTGCTTCCTTTGGGATATTCAAACCAACCGTAATAAAAGGGATTGGTAAAAATCCTGTAGATACCGCTTCTGGAGAGCATTTTCCCGTGGGCGGTTCTGAAACCCCATTTGTTGTTGGCAGTGTTCAAGATTTTTGGTGGGCTATATCTTTCAGTGAGCATTAGCTCCCACATCTTTTTTACCAGGCTAAACCTGTCATGGTCTTTGATAATTTCGTTCCTTCCTTTCCCTTTTGATTTATCATTCAAATAGCCAAGTGGTGCGGTACTCGGAAACCACCCTTTCTCTGCCTTTGTTTTAAGACCTCTTTTGACATTTTTGCTCAGATCCAGAATAAACTGGTTAGCCATCCCGAATTCCACGTTCATTACCAGAACGTTGTCTTCAGGATAGTAGCTCCTGTCGTAGGTTTGGATGTGCTTGATAATCCCTCGCTGCAGCATCCAGATTATCTGGCCACCATCGATTGGGTTACGGGCCAGCCTATCCAGTTTCCAGCAGATTATTCCATCTGCCTTGCCCTGATTAATCTTCTTTATCATATCATTAAAGACCGGCCTGCCGGGGGCCTTTGCTGAATGAGATTCAGTTAGGATATCGACCACAGGTAACTTCAGCCTTTCAGTAAGGTTTTTTAGTTCACACATCTGGGATTCGATGGAGAGGACCTGCCGGTCTTCTGACTCAGAAGATTTGCGACAGTAGATGATGTAACGTGGCATGTAGTTGAGGCCTTAAGAATCCCTTCGGTAGTTCCGCTAATGACTACAACCAGAAATCTCAAGACTCTTTGATTGTCTTATGCTTTTGCGCGCGCATTCTAACGCGCCAATAGATTCTGTCAAATAACTAAAAACGCCCTGAACCTAAACTGACTCAGGACGTTTATTATTTTTATCTTCTGGGTTTTGTTCTCCGATTTCGGGAATAGGACGGTAAATTATCTTAAACAACGAAAGCAAGTTTGCTCCCATCTCCTGGGCTTCTGGGCCTGAGATTTTCTCTCCAAACTCTTTGTAATAGATATCCTTAAATTCTTTGATTGCCTCTTTGCTTAACCTCATTCTCTAAGGTTAAGCCAAAGGCTAAAATAAAAAAGAGGGGGATATTTGCCTTTTAAGTAAAGATTTTCGTTGTGGTTACATTTTTTGAAAGAGGATGTTCCTTGGCTATCCAAAGATTACTGATTGTGGCCTAATTGGGAGGGCAATCGATCCGAGTTGCGAAGCCGGGCCTGTCTTGGCTGTCCGGTTTTGGTGGTCGGGCTTTATAGGGATGTAAAGTGAGGTTTAGATTCACATCAATCCAATTCGAAAAGGTTAGAGTTTGGACTACGCGCTCCCCACTGTTTCGGCCCTTTGTTTTCCACATCTTTCCCTGTTGAACAGTGGATATATTGAAGTATCGTGATCAGCGACAATTATTCTTACCGTTCAACGACAATTGGATGTACCGCCTCTGCATGAGGCTCTGTAGGCTATTCGGATTTCCTTTAGCTAAGGAGATCGGAATGGTCACAGACAAACAGGTAAGAATACTGATGAAACTGATCAATCAAGAGAAAACACTTTTAACGGCCGCAGCCAAGGCCGGCATGTGTGAAAAAACAGCCCGCAAGAAAAGGCTCAATGTCCTAAAATTACGTGGTTTGCGCAATCGTTTTTGGTAAATTTTTTAAAGTTTTTGCCATAAACCCTTTTTTGCTTGATTTTCTAAGACTAAACGGTTAAAATAAGTTTTTCCTGAAGCAATAAAACGGGTGATTTTTGCTGGCACCCCTTCGATTTTCACGCAAGGAGGGTTCTTTATTGCTTCAACGTATAAGTCTATGGCCTGTTTTGCAAGGAGCCGACGAAATGCGTGTAGGGTTTAGTTGACATGGAGTGAGCGGCTGAGTAAACGGTTGGAGGGTTAGTAAATGAGCTTTTTGATATGTAGCTGTTTTGTTGCGCATATATTACAAACTTGTCTTCTTTTCACTTTATTCTTGATGATCAGGTTGTCTTATACTGTCAAGCCTCCGCTGACTTGGACCAGAACATCAAGGATATACGCCGAGCAGAGTGGATCTTTCCTCCAAGAAGCCGAATCCCTCATAATGCAGTCCAAGGACGAGCTCCATATGCGGGCTGAGTTGCTGAGACTAACTCCCATACCGACTTCAGCTTATGAAGAACTTGGCATAAAGAAGATGAAAACTTTTTACAGGGTTGACCATCCGATTGTCTACTACGGACATCGGCTTTTTGATGCGGTCTGACAAACGAATAAAAGTCTGCCCTATGCCCGATCGGGTATGTGGATGGCACCCTCGTCGGTACACCGACGGGGACGGAGTCTGCCCAAGACAAGCTAGTTCGCAATTGGTGATGGCATGAGTAGAACAGAACTGCTGGCCGCAGAACCAGTGGGGCAATTGGAGGATTGCTTGGCGTTGAGTACCCTTAAAGGTGGAAAGTTGGCTTGTAGCCGTGTTTGCTCGCTGCTGAGTCAAAGAGAGTCGTTGTGTTTGTGGAGAAAGACCAATGAAATATTATCGTGATTCGATCATTGGAATATTACGGCCCCTCATAGTAGGGGTGTTTCTGGGGAGTATAATGTTACTGGGTTGTCAACCTTCGCAACGCAATCCGCGTGCCTCTAAGCGGATTGCGTTGCGAATGAAAGCGGTAACCCCACCGCGGGTAGCTCTAGTACCAGGCGATGTTATTGAAGTGAAGTTCTTTTACACACCCGAGCTTAATGAGAGCCAAACAGTGCGCCCGGATGGTAAGATCACGCTTCAGCTAATAGGTGAGATCAAGGTTGAGGGAAAGATCCCCGCTGAGCTTCGGGACGAATTGTTGAAGCTATACGCACCTCATTTGAAGGATCCGGAAGTCGCTGTTATCATCCGGTCGTTCTATAACCGGCGGGTGTTTGTCGGAGGCGAGGTAATGACACCAGGTATTATTCAGATGCCAGGAACCCTTTCGGTCCTGGAAGCCATTATGCAGGCTGGCGGGTTTGACATGCGAGAAGCAGAGCTCAGAAACGTGGTTGTAATTCGCCATAAAGACAACCAGCGGTACGGATACTCCGTTAACTTGAAATCCGCGCTAGCAGGCGATGAAACTGAGCAGTTCTTTTTGGAACCAAAAGACATTGTGTATGTGCCTCGAACCGAAATCGCCAAGCTCGGTCAGTGGATCGACCAGCATATTAATAAGATTATCCCGGATGTCCCCATAATTTACACGAGGACAAGTGGAAATACCACGGTTGGTGTGGGCAGTTATCGCTAGTTTTGGGGTTAGAGAAAATGTCAGACATAATAGAATTAATGGAAGGGCCAGGGGGCGAAGAAAGAACCCGCCAAGGTTCATTACGGGACCTATATTACGTTTTCTTTCGGCACAAATGGAAAATGGTTCTTTTTTTCCTCACTGTCACCATCACTGTAGCTGTGGGCACTTTTCTGGCGGCTGAGATCTACCGTTCGGAAGCCAAGCTGCTAGTGCGAGTAGGCCGCGAAAGCGTGAGCTTAGATCCTACGGCGACAACCGGCCGGATCATTAACATCAGCCAGTCTCGCGGAGATGAGATCAATTCAGAACTGGAGATTCTCAAGAGCCGGGAGCTCGCAGAGAAGGTGGTAGACTCGATCGGACCGGCAGCATTTCTGAACCGTCCCGATGAGCAGCTTCCTGCCGACGGCGCAGCCCGCGAAACGGTCAGGAAGGCCAGACGTGAGGTTCGTACCGCAGTCCGAGGACCGCGCAGTCTGCTGGAGCGGTTGGATTTGGTCGATCCGGTGGACGATCGTACCGAGGCTGTGCTCACAGTTATGAAAAACCTGGAGATCGATGTATCAAAGAACAGCAATATCATCAGCATCTCCTACGAGGCACAGAGTCGGGAACTGGCCCGGGATGTCATCGCCAAGCTCATTGATTTGTTTCTCGAAAAACACATTGCTGTGCATCAGACACCTGGATCGTACGAATTCTTTGCCGAACAATCTGACAACTTGCGGGAAAAGCTTGTAAATGCTGAGAAAGAGCTTCTGGATGTTAAGAACATGATGGGCATCTCTTCGCCGGAGGAGCAGCGTCTGATTGTCTTAACCCATATTGGCAACCTGGAGCAACAGGCAGGCGTTGCAGGAGCCGAACTGGCAGTTTCCAAAGCTAAGGTCCAGGCAATGCAGAAGACCCTGGCCGGTATACCCGAAGCAGTGGCGACAGGAGAGACCGCAGGTTTCTCGGACTACGGTGCCGACCTGATGCGTGCGAGACTCTACGAACTTCAAATGAAGAAACAAAGCCTCGCGTCAAAGTTTACCGAGGAAAGTCGGCAGGTACAGATGATTCGTCAGGAAGTTGCCGAGTCACAGGCGCTGCTCGATAAGGAGAAGGTCAATAGTATTCACAAGCAAGTGCAGTTGGAACTGTTCACCGAACAAGTGACCCTTTCATCACTCGAGGCCAAGGTTGAAAACCTGAAGGGGCAGTTGGCAAGCGCACAGGCGGAGTTGAAGACTGTGAACGATGCAGACTTCAGAATCACGCAGTTGACACGAGAGATAGATGTACAGAAGGCGAACTACCGCAAGTACTCGGATAGTCTTGAACAGGGCCGCATCGATCATGCCCTGGAGGTTGGAAATATCTCGAACATAAGTGTGGTCCAGCCGGCTATGCTTCCCATGAAGTCGGTTCGACCGAAAAAGAAACTCAACTTGGCCTTGGGGGCTTTCTTGGGTATCTTCGGGGCAATCGGGCTTGGGTTCTTGTCTGAATATATAGACCATTCTATCAGAACGCCCGAGGATGTAGAAGACAAGCTGCAATTGCCAACCCTTGTTTCTATCCCATATATCTCTGCCTACAGCCTATCTCGAAAAGGAAAGATCAAGGAATACCGCTGGGCTATCGAGGCTCTCAAGGAACAACTTCTACTGGGTTCCCAGGACGCCACCCAAGAGCTGCGCGTGTTTGGCATTATAAGTCATCATCGCAATGAAGGGGGCAGCAGAGTCGCTGCCAACCTTATCACCACACTGGCACGTCTTGGCCAGGGGGATGTCTTGCTTATTGACGCAAACCTTGACCATCCTTCGGTGCATGAAATCTTCAACACGGGCCTCTCGCCTGGACTGGCTGACGCTCTCGTAAACAACAGGATGAACCTCTTGCCCAAAGTGACTGACGATCTCGCAAACAGCAGGAGCAATGGTGACGCTATCTTGTCTTCGCCGGCACGGAACCTCCATATTTTGTCGGCGGGCAAAACTGAGGGGAACCTCTCAGAAATCCTCAATTCGGACAAATTTCACAAGCTACTCGATTCAATGAAGAGGAATCACCGTTTTATAGTAGTCGATTTGCCTGCTGTTGGCGAGGCGAGTTGGGCGGCTCGACTGGCCCACCTATGTGACGGCGTCGGCTTAGTTGTCGAAGCAGAGCGGTCGCGATGGGAAGTTGTGAATAGAGCCAAGGAACAGTTGCTCAAGTCGGAAGCCAACATCCTTGGAGTTGTCCTCAACAAGAGACGGTTCCACATTCCAGGGTGGTTGTACCGGAGGTTGTAACGGAGCTTGTGTGGGTATTCGCCACTTGAGAAAAAGGCTCCTTCTAGGTGGGCCTGTAACAAAGATGCAGAGTATTACGGGGACACGGCCATATGGGTCCTAACGGCGTGGACAAATCAGGAGGAGAACAACGGTACGACCGGTCGCAGGTCGGAGGAGTAGACGAAACGTGATGGCTTTACGAACTTGGATAACCTGGGTCAAGGAATTTGCACGCGGTCGCCAAGCAAATGAGTTAAGCAGTATCGAGCCACAGGAGCAGTTTCACGCTACGATTAGGCGCGAGCGAGTCGGAGCCGACCGCAATCAGCATGTGTTTTCGCTCCTTCTTTTCAACATAGGTGACCCGAAAGCAAATAGTGTTGAGGTACAGCACTTGGCTCATGTACTGGCTAATCGTATTCGGTCGACTGATGAAGTTGGGTGGTTTTACAATAAGCACATAGGTGTCCTCCTGCGATATACGTCAACAGATGGCGCCCAGAAGTTGGCCGACGATATTTGTCAGGCAATCGCTGCTAAGGCTTTACCTCCAGAATACACTATTTACAGCTACCCCCTCAAGCGGTTCTCTAACGGCAATGGGCATTCAGGACAACTCCATTTCTCAGACATCTCTGGCCCGAATGGAAAACAACAACGTCAGAGGGCCTCTCTGCGTCTGCCAAACAGAACATCAACGAATATTCACCTTCCGGTGCAGAGCGAGTTCCCCCAAACTCAGCGCACCAGAGCAAGGAACTAGCTGGGCTACTGGAACAGATATTTCTATGTTCGCTGCCAATTTGGAAGCGTGTCACGGACATTGTTGGAACTACAGTGGCTCTCATTTTCTTCTTACCGATTATGGCCGCCGTTGCTATCGCGATAAAATTAACATCCAAAGGCCCTGTCACTTTCAAGCAGCAGCGAGCCGGTCTCGGCGGAAGACCCTTCATGTTCTACAAATTCCGCTCTATGGTCATCGACGCCGAAGCCAGAAAGAAAGACCTTTTAAAATACAATGAACGGACAGGGCCAGCATTCAAAATGACCGATGACCCCCGTGTCACTCGCGTGGGCAACTTCATCCGTAAATGGAGCCTGGATGAATTACCTCAGTTCTTTAATGTATTGTGTGGCGATCTTAGCCTCGTTGGACCAAGGCCCCTTCCCCTCGAGGAGGCGTCGCAGCACAACCAGTGGCAGGACAGGCGCCTGCATGTGTCCCCCGGCATAACCTGTCTATGGCAGGTATACGCTCGCCACGACAAATCCTTCGACCGGTGGGCAAGACTCGACATCGAGTACATTATGAGACGCTCACTCCGTCTCGATCTAAAGATCCTTTTGAAAACTCCACTGGATGTGCTTTCACGAAAGGGAGCGTGTTAAAAGATTAAACTTTACAATGGCAGTATGAGAATGGTTGTTTATAACGATACCCAGCCCATAGAAAAGCTAAAGATATACGACAGGCGAGTAGAAATTCCTCATCACTACGACACATTCGCAGACTTTCACTACTCGTACCACTACGGAAATATGTACTCTCCCTATGTCGAGGAGGTGAGCCCTTGAAAATGGAATGCCGGCATTTTCTGGATTGCATCACGAATGGGGCAAAACCGGGTTCGAGCGGCATTGAAGGCCTCGAAGTCGTCCAAATCCTGGAGGCAGCTTCCAAGTCTCTGAAAAATGGTGGCAGTCGGATTGAGATTGGTTAATTGGCAAAAACGTACGGGTGTTTTTCCGCGAAGAAATAGACATCGATGACCGCCAAAGCCGATATGATGGATAACGAGTTACATCATATAAAAGGGGAATAGCCTGTCAACATCCAACACCAGAAACAACTTAAATGCAATACATATAATGGTTTATGACAATTTTCGTGAGGTGGCATCTTTCTACGCGAGTGTCAACATTAAACAGATAGTAAATAGTAAATGGTGATTGACGTATTGGCGATAAGTACTTCTGAGGAATAGTTTATGGTGCTCAAGAAGAACGAAATTACGGACATTTTTTCCAAGCGTCATTGCAGGATGAAGACGATTCTAACTTGGAAAGGTTTTCGTACAATAAAACTACTCGATAAGCAGGCAGTGCTGCGCGACATATGGAATGCGCTTAGCAAGGAGGTTAATGAGCAGCGTCAGTTCCTGGAAGCAGAAGTTTCTAACATGCGTCAGCAAATCGAGGCTGAAAAGGAGAAAAGTGAAGCCGATCTGATAGTCTCAGCTCCCGGTTATATTATTGAAGAACTGCGAGTCCTCTTTAAAGAGCTTGAGAAGGAACTCGAAGGTCAGCTAACAAATCTTCCGGGTGGTAAGTCCAGCATGCTCGAAAGAATTTGGTCAATACTCGGACAGGATTTTGATGGGCAGCTCCAAGTAGTAGACCGGATGAAAGAAGATTCGTTGGAGCACATGGAACAACTCAGGCGAAGACTAGTGCGGATGGCCAAGGACTTGCAGCTATCTGAAGGGGAAGTGACTCATTTGCGTGAAGCACTGGCGACAGCGTATGATGGCGGGGAAGCCTCTATATACCAATCAGTACAGGGACTTTCGATTAATGAACCTGACTTTGAGAAGAAGCGAGATCTATTAAAGATCCTTTTTGAACAAAATCTTGAAATTCGCAAAAGTTTAACCTGATAACGGTCAATATTCTATAGGAAAGGATGCAGTATGTCAGAAGAAGACAAAAAGAAAACAGACACAGTTTCAGAAGATGGCAATCTGCGTAGCGGAGTTCTTTATATAGGGGTGGACTTAGGTACCAGCCGCACCGCAGTATCGGCCAGTAACGGAGTTCGTGAGTCAGTTCTTACTGCTGTTGGCTATCCCAAGGACATTGTATCGAGAAAACTCTTCGCGGGTCGTAACGTGCTTTTTGGAGAAGAAGCCATAAACAAGCGCACATCTCTGAATTTTCATCAGCCACTGGCAAGGGGCGTTATAAAAGACGACGATGTTGAAAAGAAAGCAGCCGAAGATATAATCCGTCATGCTCTGGGAGTTGCCCGTTCACGTAAGGGAGATCTGATCTATGTGGTGATAGGTGCTCCCGCTCAGGCTTCTATGGACAACAAGCGTCTTATAATCGAGTCAGTTCGTGAATTGGCTGATTCCATAATTATTTGTTCAGAGCCTTTCGCAGTGGCCTACGGACTGGATAGGCTGGATGAGGCGCTGGTGATTGACATTGGTGCAGGCACTATCGACCTCTGCCGCATGCACGGTACCATGCCAGATGCTGAGGACCAGATTACCCTGGATAAAGCTGGTGACCACATCGACTGGACTCTTTTCGAGTCTATAAAAGCCGCGCATCCCGAAGCCCAGTTCACTATCCAGATGATAAAGGAAATCAAGGAACATTTCTCCAGTCTAGAGGATGTTATTGATCCTATCAAGGTTACCCTTCCGGTTAACGGTAGGCCTACTGAATTCGATATCACCAAGGAAATGAAGGAGGCATGCGCTACAATTGTGAAACCCATGGTACACGCGCTTAACAGACTTATTGCTACTTTTGATCCTGAGTTTCAGGCTCTTCTGCGTAATAACGTTTTGCTTGGCGGAGGAGGATCGCTAATTCCCGGTCTGGATCGGGTCCTTGAACGGGCTATCGATGAACTCGGTGGCGGGCGTGTAAAGAAAGTAGCAGAACCGTTATATGCCGGTGCCAACGGGGCTTTGAAAATCGCCCATGATATGCCCGAGGAATACTGGGAAAGACTTTCATGATAAAGATCAGAACTAAGAATTCTACATGATGGCAAAATCGAGTCAGGGTTACAGTTATGTAAAATTAAGACGCGGATATTTGCTGTTCCAGCGATTTAGGTATATATAGAACGTTTTGCTTCACTTAATTGCTAAATTGATGTCACTCTTTTAGCCCTCTAGTCTTTCAATATGTGCGCAGCATTATCGAAGGTTTCAAGGGTCAAGGTTTCAAAGGTTCCAAGAGGTTTCAAGAGTCAGACCTTTCCTTATTCCTTAATCACCGTTTTGTAGTAGTCGATTTGCCTGCTGTGAGCGAGGCGAGCTGGGCGGCTCGACTGGCCCACCTATGTGACGGCGTCGTCTTAGTTGTTGGAGCAGAGCGGTCGCGCTGGGAAGCTGTGAACAGAGCGAAGGAGCAGTTGGTAAACTCGAACGCCAATGTTCTGGGAGTTGTGCTCAATAAGAGGCGGTTCCATATTCCGGAATGGTTATACCGGACCTTGTAGCTGACCTTGAGGGGATATTGACTACTCGATAAAGAGTTCGCTCGAAGTCTTGTGATGATTAAGCAAACATCGTCAGGCTTTCGATAACGGAGATTTGCAAGAAATTGCGATAATACTCATGATTTGCTCTATCTCTTTGTTTGGCAACAGGTTAAACAACTTTTCAGATTACGTGAGACAAGAAATATCCTGGAAAAATTCAAAAAACTTGACAGACATCACAAAACGTGTTATGTTAAATTACGGAATATGAATGGCTATTTTGTGCCTGAGTATTGTAGCACAGTTAACCACACGATACAGGCCATGGGAGGTCTGGGTAGTTTCATAAAATCGGAGAAGGGATAGCATCTGGAGGAGACAGGAGGAGATGAGAGGTGGTGGACATATCTAGGTTATGGGCTTCTTGCAAGGGCGTTCTGCGTCAAGCAACCTGCGTGAACGGATTACAGCCTCCTGAGCGATTTGGCGCCGCGATTCGGCTTGAGCAAAATCGAGCCGACCGCGCGGGGTATCAGTTTTCGCTCATTCTGTTCGACACGGAGAATCTGCAGGCACACAACGGCAGTGTGCAGTATCTGGCTTACGCACTGGCTGCCCGCATCCGGTCGACCGATGAGATCGGATGGTTCGACAAGCAGCACATAGGAGCTATGCTGCCGTATACGTCCGCGGCCGGTGCTCAGACGTTGGCCGGTAATATCCGTCAGGCAATCGCTGCCAAGACTTCGCCGCCAGAATACACTATTTACACCTACCCCTTCAAATGGTTCTCTAACGGTAATGGGCATCTATCCCAACTTCATTTCTCAGATTTGTCCCCCGAATGGAAAACGACAATATCCCGAGATATCTCAACAGCAAAACATGCTGACGGAGGAAGTAACATATTAGGCACGCAGATAGCCTCTGCCGATACAACCTTGAGTGGTGGGATATTGGCCCAGGCGATTGAACCATTCTTCCTTAACCAACTGCCCCTCTGGAAACGGGCTATGGATGTTGTAGGTGCATTGTTTGGGCTTGTTGTATTATCTCCCATCCTGCTTCTTGTAGCTCTCATCATTAAGATTGTCTCTCCGGGCCCGGTCTTCTTCAAGCAACAGAGGATAGGAAAAGGGGGAAAAACATTCACGATGTTGAAATTTCGGACCATGCAATTTGATACCGATACCTCTATTCATAAAAACCATGTCAAGCAATTGATAAATGGGGCAAATAATGGGAATTCAAAGAGTCCCATGATCAAATTGGAGAATCACCCGCAAATAATCCTATTTGGCAAAATACTTCGCAAGATGTGTATCGATGAATTACCTCAGTTGATTAACGTGCTCCTCGGCGAAATGAGCATGGTTGGGCCCCGTCCGCCTCTTACCTACGAAGTAGAAGAGTATTTGCAGTGGAATTACGCACGCTTCGATGCCGTTCCTGGAATGACAGGGCTGTGGCAGGTCAGCGGGAAAAACCGGCTAACTTTTACTAAGATGATGCAGTTGGACATTCGGTATTCGAGAAAAATGTCCTTATGGTTAGATATAAAGATACTACTAAAGACGCCGCTCGCGATTATCTCTCAAATCGGTGACACTCTTACCTCACGAAAGAGCGAACGGCTGATTGAGGAACTTGTAGAAACTGCTTAACATTGCAGTTGTAGGCTGTGGTTACTGGGATTCGAACCTTATTCGAAATATCAATCCCTTATCCGTTTTAAATCGAGGAGGTTTTAAAATGCTTAACATTGCAGTTGCAGGTTGTGGTTATTGGGGTCCGAATCTTATCCGGAACTTCAATTCACTTTCAGATTACCAGTTGAAATCAGTTTGCGATACGAACTCCGAGCGGCTGACGCACATGAAGACTCTCTATCCTGCGGTAGGAACAACTTCCGACTTCGACGACCTGGTCAAGGATCCGGATATTGACGCAATTGTGGTGGCCACGCCTGTTCGCTTTCACTATGAGATGGCCAAGAAAGCCTTGAAGGCGGGCAAGCATACGTTTATTGAGAAACCCATGGCTCGATCTTCCAGGGAGTGCGAGGAACTGGTGGAAATCGCCGAAAAACAGAAGCTCGTACTTATGGTCGGGCACACCTTTGTCTATTCCCTACCGGTCAGGAAGATCAAGGAAATCGTCAGCTCAGGCGAACTTGGAGACCTGCAATATATCAGTGCGCGTCGCCTGAACCTTGGTTTGTTCCAAAAAGACATTAACGTGACTTGGGATCTTGCGCCGCACGACATCTCCATAATTCTCTATGTCTTGGGGGAAAACCCGGTATCCGTCAATTGCCAGGGCAAATCCCACTTTGCAGAGGGAGTCGAAGACGTCACGAGCATGACACTCAATTTCGCCAACGGCACGTTTGGGATCGTTCAGAGCAGTTGGCTTGACCCCAACAAGGTCCGAGAGATAGTATTTGTCGGCACTAAGAAGATGCTTGTTTATAACGACATCGAGTCGATAGAAAAGATAAGAATATACGACAAGCGAGTGGAGATACCCCCCCACTACGATTCATTCGGGGAGTTCCAATATTCCTACCATTATGGGGACATGTACTGTCCGTATATCAAGCTGGTCGAGCCACTGAAAGTGGAATGCCAACACTTCCTGGACTGCATCACGACAGGAGCAGAGTGTCTGTCGAGCGGCTTTGAGGGATTGGAGGTAGTCCGGATCCTCGAGGCTGCTTCGGCGTCACTGCGAGACGGTGGCGGCAAAGTAGCGATATGCCCCAATGGACCAAGGAGAAGCCTACTCGTCTGACCTATACCCCGGAACACTCAAAGCTAAGAGGGTCACACGGCCAGAGACCGTGGTTTTATTATCGGAATAAGTTGTCGAAACAAACAGGTTATCGGCCCTGCGGCTGCAATAACGAATTGCAAAATGGCTCAAAGAAATACTCTTTAAGTGACTATGAGTCGATGTCGATATATGAGTTGAACGTGTATTTGAGCATAATGTGACTCGACGACGAGCTTGGTGTGTTGAATATGTGTCTGACACCTGAGCGAGAGAAGAGTTGCGGTCTACCGACCGGGACGGAGTCTGCGCAAGGCAAGCTTAGTCATTATTGCTCGTTGAGCGGTGAATATCTTAAGCTGGTCGGGCCTTTGAAAGTGGAATGCCAGCATTTCCTGGATTGTGTAAAGACGGGAGCAAGGTCCGAATCGAGCGGCGTTGAGGGATTGGAGGTAGTCCGGATCCTGGAAGCAGCTTCAGAATCCTTGAAAAACAATGGAGCTAATGTCGAGATTGTTTCTCTTCCGGGATAGGTTAAGACACATTCTATGAATCTCAAACTCTTTGGGAAAAATGCCATTATCTACGCAATTGGTAATGTTACATTGCGGGCAAGCTCATTTCTGTTAATTCCGTTATATACACATTATCTTTCAGTCGAAGATTATGGCCGACTGGAGACATTGTTTGTTACTATCTGGATTCTGCTTATATTTATGGGACTTGGAATGCAATCCAGCGTAATTCGGTTCTACAAAGAGAACGATGACGCCGGAGAAATTTCGAGGCTCCTTGGTTCGTCACTTACAGTGGTTGGAATTGGAATCTTTACATTCTCTTTGGTTTTTGTTCTGGCTTTTGGCTCCTTTTTTAGGGGCCTGTTTCACCGTGAAATGGGTGGTATACTGATTATTTTAGTCTGTTTTGCAGCTACGGCCGAGAGTTTGACAAGCTATTTTATGGCAATTGAACGTGCCAAGAACAACGCTCGTAAGTTTGCATCCGCAGCTGTTTCTATTGCGATGCTTGTTGTTTTGCTTACCATTTTATTCTTGTCTCTTTTCAAACAGGGACTTCCAGGTGCTTTGACTGCACGAGCTTTAGGATACACCGCAATCGGGTCGGTCCTGGCATTCAGTGTATTGCGACATACATCATTTCACTTTTCAAAAGCAAAGGTATGGGAGGTTTGTACCTTCGGTTTTCCACTTATTTTCGTTGCTTCTGGCTGGTTTATTATGGATGCGTCCGATCGCTACTTCCTTGCTCACTTTTCGGGGATGAATGAAGTTGGTATTTATGCTTTAGGTTATAAACTAACATTTATCCTTCTCGCTATTGTTGTGATGCCATTTCAGCTTGCGTACGGCCCCTTTGTTTTCGCCAATATGAAACATCCCGATTTAAAAAAGACTATATCTCGCCTGTTTACCTATCTGGTTCTAACTTTAGTGATAGTTGGCTATCTTATCGTACTATTTAGTCGCGATGCTATAAGGCTTATAGCCCCTGAAGAGTTCAAAAGTGCTTATTTAGTCACCATTTGTGTTGTTCCGGTTTCTGCTTTTTCTGGGATATTCTATTGGGCGTCTGCTCAGTTGCAAATCGTGAAAAAGACGCATTATATTGCTATTGTAATCATTGGAGCTGCGCTATTAAATCTGTTGCTGAATTATTTGTTGATACCAAGATACGGGTGGTTCGGGGCTGCGATTGCAACGAATATCTCGTTTCTATTCGCCTCCGGTGCGGTTCTGGTAATGGGTCAGATTAATTGCCCTGTGAAACTTGAGTTTCGCCGGCTTGCTATAGCGGCGCTTGTACTAATGATACTTTGTCTCTCTTATCTCTCGACGAATAGCATTAATAGGATATTATACTATGGAATTAACTTTATGATCCTAATTTTGATACCTGTCATGTTATATTTTTCAGGCTTTTTTGATTTACGGGAGAAACAGGTTATTCGGAATCTGTTCTTGCGAAGGGCGGTAGAAAAGTGATCGCGATTCAAACATTGGCAGTAGGCATGATCGCCACAATAGTTATCGCGATTACCTTCATTGAGCCCAGAACAGTACTGTTCATTTTTATGTTTGTGCTGCTGGCCTTTAATGACTACATTGGCGGTCTACCGTCATCGATTATCAATATAGGTGGCCGTCAGTTTTATGCAGCGGACTTTTTTGTTATTCTGTTGAGTGCAGGTCTCATACGAGCTTTGTTTCGCAAAGACTTGATCTCTAAAATTGATCGACCCGTTTTAGTAGCAATGCTGATTTTTAGCATCTACGGGTTGGCCGGCATTTTAATTGGTGCCGACCATGATTATCTCTACAATGACATCATCGGAGATTTCCGTCGATATTTTTACTATCCCTGGGCGATCTTTATTCCAATGTTAGTTCTTAGGGACCGTCATGACATTAAAATAATTGAAAAAGCAGCGTTTGCTGCGGCACTAATTATTTGTATATTTGCCCTACACCGCATCGTTACCGGGCAGACTTTCTTTCCTGAAGTACACGCTCTTGCCCACGATAATTTTCGTGCGATGGGGTTTCATGATTATATTATTCTTATTTTCGTGATCTGTCTTTCAATTGGTAAAATAATTCAGAATAAAAGGAAACGTAATTTACTGGCTAAGGCATATCTTATTTTGTTACCTCCTTTTGTTATTGCGTCTAACTTTAGAGTTGCATGGGCTTTGCTTGTTATTTGCCCGGGTATTGTACTGTATATGTTCTGGTCAGGAAGAATTAGCCTTAAACCACTAAGAAAAATAGCTTTTCTTGGTTTGTTGGGTATAATTCTCTTTGGGGTTACCGCAAAAACAACTGGCAATAAAGCATTCCTCGAATTAGAAGCAAGATTTTCAAGTCAAGTTATTAATTACACATCTCAAGAATCTCCCCGAGAAGACATGTGGGCAGAAGTTATATCAGAGTGGAAAGTTTCCCCTTTATTGGGAGTAGGACTGGGCAAAGTTATTTTCTATATGACAAGAGCACATGATGGAGATTGGTATTGGAAACAAGCCGGAAGTTTACATAATAGTTACTTGGAACTTGGATTAAAGACTGGAATTATAGGCCTTGCACTTTTTCTGCTTATGCAAGGAATGCTGGCAGTAAGGTGTTTTAAATCATTCAAGCGGACGTCCATGCATTTGCCATTTACTGCTGCTGGGATAACGTTCATTTTTTCAATGTTAGTTCAAACTGGTATACAGCCTTTCCTTACGCAACCTAATTCGATTGTTCTGATATATTTAATAATTGGTGCAGTTATCAATGTGCAGTATCTGAAAGAAAAATCGGGATTAGAAGGTAAAGGAAATTCGAGCTATTTACGCCAAGGAAGGGCAGCATTTTGTGAAACCTGTAGTTAGTAAATTTCTGCCTGCTGCCAAAGTGCTTATGAAACGCGTTGGCCGAAGAATACTTGTACAAAAACTTTATGCAGAACTAAGAAAAGTTATCTGACCAATGCGCAGGGTGGTGTTTCGAACGTGACATCCTCCTGAGGATGTCTGCTTTAAGTAAGCTCATCGAATTATGGCCATTTTTCTCATTGGTGTGGTACTTAGGGCTTGCTGTGTAAAAGTTAAGTTCAACATTTACAATGTGTTATGAAGACAAATTGGAAATCCCGGACAAAAGCTATCCTGAAAAGAATACCTTTCATCGCTTCAGTAGGCAAGCAAATTAACCGAAGGTTTTTCTCTAAAGTTTTTCCTGGATCACAAAAATATTGGATTCAACGGTATGATAGAGGTGGAAATTCAGGCGCGGGTTCATATGGGAAATTAGCAGAATTAAAAACATCAATCATAAATGAATTTGTCAGGAGAAATAATGTGGCGAGTGTCATTGAGTACGGTTGCGGGGATGGAAACCAGTTGAAATCAGCTAAGTATCCCAGTTACCTAGGCTTTGACATAAGTCCACATGCTTTGTCCCTGTGCAAATATCTGTTTGCGAATGACCGTTCCAAGAAGTTCAAGTTAATGGAGGTTTACCGCGGAGAGAGAGGGGATTTGACCCTTTCACTGGATGTGATATACCACTTGATCGAGGATGAAGTATTCGAGTCATATATGAGGAGGCTCTTCGATTCTTCCGATCGATTCGTAATTATCTATTCAAGTAATGGGGAGGAGCAAAATGAGCCGACAGTTCCTCACGTTAAGCATAGAAAGTTCACAAACTGGATAGATGAGAATGCTCATGCTTGGAGGCTAATACAGTATATACCAAACAAGTATCCCTATTCTGCAGATGCCAATGCGGGATCTTCTGCAGATTTCTATATGTACGAGAAAAGCTAACGACCTGCTGCAACACCTATTGCTTCGCGGCGCTGTTGAGTGGCATAACTTTTTCAGATTAAGAGCATCGGACCGGCTAAAGTTTATCTTCCACCGGGAAACGTACTGCTATCTATTTACACCAAGGAAGGGCAGCATTTGTGAAACCTGTAGTTAGTAAATTTCTGCCTGCTGCCAAAGTGCTTATGAAACGCGTTGGCCGAAGAATACTTGTACAAAAACTTTATGCAGAACTAAGAAAAGTTGTCTGACCAATGCGCAGGGTGGTGTTTTCCTCTCAACTAGTCAAGCCCCATTTTTATTTTAGGAGTTTTCCTTGAATATTGGTATTGTAACAACATGGTTTGAACGCGGAGCAGCTATCGTATCTCGCCAATACATGGATATATTAAATAAAAAGCATAATGTATATATTTTTGTCCGCGGAGGTGAATATTATGCTAAAAACGATAAAAAATGGAACATAGAAAATGTAACTTGGGGGATGCGTATTCCTGATAGTTTAGGAAGGAACTTAGATTTAAGACAATTTAAAAAGTGGATTAAAACCAATAACATTTCTAACGTGTTGTTTAATGAGCAGCAACATTGGAAAATATTAGTGGATATAAAGAAGACTTTCCCGGAATTAGTTATTGGCTCCTATGTTGATTATTATACTGCTGCAACGATAGAACTATTTTGGATATATGATTATTTATTGTGCAACACTAAGAGACATTATTCTGTTTTTCAAAGTCATCCGCAGTGCTTTTATATTCCATGGGGAACTAATATAAATATCTTTCAATATGATGGTAAAGTAAAAGGGGAGAAAGGTCCCGCTTTTTTCCACTCCTGTGGGATGAGTCCAAATAGAAAGGGAACCAGTCTTTTGGTTAAAGCATTCGATAGACTTGATAAAGATGATTCAAGACTAATAATCCATGCTCAAAAAGGTTTTTCAAAATGGAACGAAGAAACCGATAATATTATTTTACAAAATAATAATATTGAATTAATAATTAAAACTATATCTGCCCCAGGCGCGTATCATTATGGAGATGTTTATGTGTATCCTTCTATTTTGGATGGGCTTGGATTGACTATTGCGGAAGCTCTATCGTGTGGACTGCCAGTAATTACAACTAATGAACCACCTATGAATGAATTCATCATTGAAGGGATAAATGGTAAGTTAGTAAAAGTGAATAATTATAAGGCAAGGGAAGATGGTTATTATTGGCCTCTTGCTTTCTGTGACATTGAATCATTAAGAAAGGCTTTAACCTATTATATAGAAAATTTTTCTGAAATGTCAAAGTTCAAAGAAAAGGCTCGAGAACATGCTGTTGAAAATTTATCCTGGGAAAGAAATGCTGAAGGGCTTTGTCAGTTATTTGAAAATCTAAGTATTATTGAAACAAAACATTCTAAAAGACTATGTTCTATAATATTAGCTAAATGGAAAAAAGATATAATAATTAATATAATTAATATAATTCTGCCCAATAGATTAATATCAATAATATATAAGCTTTATGTGAAGTGCAAAAAGAATATACCATAATAATTATTAAAAGTAGAACTTATTCCTGCTCTATTCTAATCAATACCCTTAAATGATATTGCTTATTTTACAGTTTGGATAGATCAAAACGAAGCTTTCGAGCATTACCAAGAAGCGGATATTTTCGTTCTTGCTAGCAGAGAAGAAACGCAAGGGCTTGTTATTCAAGAGGCTCAGCAGCATGGATTGGTGGTTGTTGGAAGCAATATCTGCGGTATTCCTGAAGGCTTTAATTTTGGTAAAGCTGGAATTCTTTTCGAAGCTGGGAATGTGAGAGATCTTGTAGCGAAGCTCAAAAGTTTGCTTGATGTCCCGGAATGTGCTCGAAGTCTTGGCCAAGCTGGCAACACTTACTTTATGCAAAATTATAGCAAGGAAGTACTAATGGATAGATTTAATTGTTTTTATATGAGGGCATTGCAAATTAAGCAACAGGAAGAGTAATGACTAAGGCTGATCATGGTAAATAGTACATATTCATACATACTTATAACGCCTTCTCGAAACGAGGAGGCTTATATTGAGAAAACTATACAATCTGTTATTTCCCAGACTGTTTTGCCAAAAAAGTGGGTGATTGTAAGTGATGGTTCGACCGACCGCACCGACGAGATCGTGAAGCGGTATGAGACAGAATATGATTTTATTGAATTATTGTGTAGAGAAACTGACGAGGAGCGGAACTTCGGTTCAAAAGTTTATGCCATTCGAGCAGGACTTGAGCGGTTAAATGGCATTGAATACGACTTTATAGGGAATCTTGATGCGGATGTTTCGTTCGAACCAGACTATTATGAGCGTGTCTTAGCGAGATTTCGAGATAATCCTAAACTTGGGATTGGTGGCGGAATACTGTTTGAATTATGCGGGGGGAAATGGATCCAGCTGCAGGTGAGTGCTTTATGGAGTGTAAGTGGAGCGATCCAAATGTTCCGACGACAATGCTATGAGGACATTGGTGGGTATATGCCCTTACGAAATGGGGGCGTCGATGCTATTGCTGAGGTAACGGCCAGAATGCATGGATGGCAAGTAAGATCCTTTTCCGATATGCCGGTGCGTCATCTAAGGCGTATCGGAACCGAAAAGGGACACATTTTGTTCGCGAGATTCCGGCAGGGAATAATGGAGTATTGTCATAGGAGCCACCCGCTATTTGAGATAGCAAAATGCATTTTACGCATTACGGAGAAGCCGTATGTGTTCGGCAGTATATTCAGATTAAGCGGTTATTGCTGGGCTTTTTTACGAAGAGAACAGCAAGATGTGCCTGATGATGTTGTTAAATTCCTAAGACGTGAGCAGCGGTGTAGGATGCTTGGGTTGCTTGCTAAGCCTAAGGCAATGTTTGAAAGTTCCACGAGAAAAAAATGGTTCAATGTTTGATGACATGGTCTCTAAAGAGATGAAAGAGTCCCCTGTTTATAAGTTTTATTTAAATATTAAGCCTTTATAGATTGCTCGTCTTTGTGAGGCTTTTAGCTCTCGGAGTCACGGCACTAAGAAAGTTATAAAGGAAACAGCTCAAGGGAGATATAAGATACGCGATAGCATGTGCAACGAGCGATTGTGCTACAGCAATGAAACTCTCAAACAGACTTTGGCTTGGACAGACTCTGAGGTGCTGAACAGATGACGGACACTTGGCGAGAGGTTATACTGCCCCAATTTACAAGGAGTGTTCGTTATGGCAAAGTACCGAAAATACAGCAAAGAATTCAAATTACAGGCAGCTCGCCTGGTGACTGAGCAGGGTTATTCTTACGAGCAGGCGGCTAAAAGACTTGGCGCCACAGGTTGGTCAATCCGAAACTGGGTACAAAAATTCAGGCAGGCCGGTGAATTACCTGCCCAAAGCGAAACTCAATCAAAGGCAGATGAGCTTAGGCAACTTCGCAAAGAGAATGCCCGCCTAAAGATGGAGAACGACATATTAAAAAAAGCGGCGGCGTACTTCGCGAGGGAGTCGCTGTGAAGTACGCATGGATAAAAAAGCATACCAGGCTCTTTTCTGTTGCTGTGATGTGCAGAGTATTGAAAGCAAGCACCAGCGGCTATTATGACAGTTTCAAGCGTTTGCCCTGCCAACAGTTGCTCAGGCGCAAAAACATCGCCCAGGCGGTTGCTCATAGCTATTTCGAAAGCAATCGCATTTATGGCTATAGGAAGGTGTATCAGGATTTGCAGGAAGAAAACATTATAGAGCCATTTGCGTTGTTTGGAACTGCTTGTGGTTTAGGATAGTTACAAAAACTTCAAATTGTATTTACCCCGCTGTTTTGCTGTAAGTGCTTATTTTTCCCTTGCCAAAAGAAGATTTATGCCAAATTGACCCCAAATAAAACGACGACCTCCTCTTGTTCTGGTAAAATACCAGCGTAAAAAAACAAACCCAAAAAGACAAGGAGGTCGCCTATGGCTATTCTACCACAAAAACAATTATTCAGCTGGAAAGAGATTGAAAATCTTGGAGATTTATCTCGCCTTCGGTTATTGCTGGATTACCTGCCGGATGAGCCGTTAATGCGTGCTCTGGAATCACAGAGAGCCAAAGGCAGAGATGAGTATCCGGTTCGGGCGGTTTGGAATTCAATTCTTGCAGGTATCGTATTTCAGCACAACAGCGTTGAATCGCTGCGTCGTGAGCTGAAGCGAAATGACAGGCTTCGCTGGCTATGTGGTTTTGATATAGCTAAAGGTGAAAACGCGGTACCTCCGTCCTGGGTATATACACGATTCTTTGCCTTACTGTTTAAGAACGCTGAATATATCGAGAAGATATTTGATGAGTTGGTAGAGCAGTTGCGTAAGGAGTTGCCGGGTTTTGGGAATAATCTGGCTATGGACGGTAAAGCTATCAATACTCATGCACGGCCAAGAAAAAGTTTATCTGATATGTCCTCAGATGGTCGACGGGACACGGATGCTGACTTTGGCAAAAAGACATACGCCGGTGTTCGGGATCTTCAAAACCATAAGACTGGTCAGTCCCTTCAGGTGCTCCAGGCCAAGATCGCTGACTTGCGTGCGCACCAGGTCCAATTGTCTGAGGTTGGTCAGTCCCTTAAGGTGCTCCAGACCAGGGTCGCCGACCTGCGTGTCGCTGAGGTTCAGCTCTCCGAGGTTGGTCAATCCCTTTAAATGCTCCAGCCCGGCATCGGTGATCTTCGTGCGGTAGAGGCGCAGCCCTCCGAGGTTTCTCAGTCCCTTCAGATGCTCCAGCCCGGCGTCGGTGACATTCGTGTTGTTGAGGTTCAGCCATTGAAGGTTGGTTAGTCCCTTTAAATGCTCCAGCCCGGCGTCGGTGACATTCGTGTTGGCGAGGTTCAGCCATTGAAGGCTTCTCAGCCCCTTTAGATGCTCCAGCCCGGCATCGGTGATTTTCGTGTTGCCGAGGTACAACCTTTGAAGGCTGGTAAGTCCCTTCAGATGTTCCAGGCCAGGGTCGCCGACTTGCGTGTCTTTGAGACCCAGCTCTTCGAGGCTGGTCAATCCCTTGATGAGTACGAGGTTGGCATCGGTTATATCGAGTCCGTTAAAAAAGACTTTTACTACTGGCCGTTCCGGAATCTTCTCATCATACCAGACGATGCCCCCCAGTTCCTCGATCACGGCGATTGGCCCTTTTTTCTTACAGCCGGTCAACAATACTGTGATCATTGTCAACAGTATGATGCCAATAATTCGCGAAATTACTAAGTATCGTTTTTGTTTTGTTTTACACATAGTCTATCTCGGACTTCTCATATACACTTCACTAAAGGAGCATAAAAGTAATCCTATGCCTTTTCATGCGATCATGGTTCACTGGATTTAAAGATGATTTCATAAAATGCGGCTCCAAATTATAAGTGCTGGAATATTGTGAAAAAAGTACCTGACACCTTTAATTCTCCCCGCATTTACCGGTGGTCGCAGGAGAAGCATCGAGCCGAGCCGGTCCGTGACATTCCCCAGAAACCCGTTCAGTTGGCCTTTGACAAGGCAGGGAACTTGATGGTCATTGCATACGACGGCGATGGGACCGTGCTGGCCTTCCGCCCGGATGTCAACGATAGTGAAATCGTATCCCTCAAGCCACAGCCCGCAGCGCAGCGCCCGGGAATGGTAGCAGTCCTGCCGGTAAATCGATGGATGGGCGACAGCGGATTCATGCGGGACTCGACCATGCCCAAGCCGTTTCACTACGTCTCGCCCGACGGCACCACCTTCATTCCCGCCGGCCGGGACTTCACTACCGGGGCCGTTCAATGGGGCACAAAGCTGTCGGACCTTTTACGCTCTTTTCGGATAGCCCCCGCCATGGCGGGAAAAACCTTCTACGTCACCAACGAAGCGGAACTGAAGACGTGGGCCTTCAGCGTTGGGTCCGATGGGACGCTCGCCGAGCCGAGACTGTTTGCCCAGGAAGGCGGCGAGAACGTCGCGGTAGATGCACGCGGCAATGTATATATCGCTGCCGGCCAGATCCTCGTCTTCGATCCCTCCGGCAAACACATAGAGACTATCGAAATCCCTCAGCGCCCTACCTGCCTCGTCTTCGGCGGCAGGGACCGCAGAACTCTGTTTATTACGGCCCGATCTTCGCTCTACAGCGTCCAAACGCGCTTTGCAGACCTCACCAGCAACAGATAGTGCTGACAATCCCCCTAAGTATCCATTATCTCCCGTCAGCAGAAGCGGCACAGAATGAGGCATTGGGTTAGAGGAGAGGCCCAAGTCAGCGATTTTACCCGTTTTGATTATTACACCAACAGCAATAGGCTTCGTCCTCCAGCACAAATTCCTGAAATCTTCAAAAGACTATAACCTGTAACCGTCACAAACATGTACGGTATCTCTTTAATTTACCTTAGGCCGGCTGCTATTTGAGGTACTTAAGGTTATTACGTACCGTTTGAGTTTTAGGGTGGTCGGGGCCTAAACTATCCTCGAATATCTTCAATGCCCTTCTCATCAAAGGCTCGGCCTTATCAAGACGGTTAGTAGTCTTAAGTAATCCAGCCAGATTGTTCAGGTCTATGGCTACATCCGGGTGGTCCGGGCCGAAGGAGTCTTCATCTATCTTCAATGCCCTTCTCATCAAAGGCTCGGCCTGATCAAGACGGTTGGTATCAACAAATAATTGAGCCAGATTGTTCAGTTGTATCGCTACATGTGGATGATCTTTACCTTTCGATTTTTCTTCTATTTCCAAGCCCCTTCTCATCAAAGGCTCGGCCTGATCAAGACGGTTAGTATCAACAAATAATTGAGCCAGATTGTTCAGTTGTATCGCTACATGCGGATGATCTTTACCTTTTGATTTTTCTTCTATTTCCAAGCCCCTTCTCATCAAAGGCTCGGCCTTATCAAGACGGTTAGTATCAACAAATAATTGAGCCAGATTGTTTAGCCGGATGGCTACCTTCGGGTGGTCCGGGCCGAAGGACTCTTCATCTATCTTCAATGCCCTTCTCATCAAAGGCTCAGCCTTATCAAGACGGTTAATAGCCTGAAGCAATGCAGCCAGATTGTTCAGCCGGATGGCTACATCCGGGTGGTCCGGGCCGAAGGAGGATTCATCTATCTTCAATGCCCTTCTCATCAAAGGCTCGGCCTTATCAAGACGGTTAGTAGAGGCAAGCAGTTGAGCCAGATTGTTCAGCCGGATGGCTACATCCGGGTGGTCCGGGCCGAAGGAGGATTCATCTATCTTCAATGCCCTTCTCATCAAAGGCTCGGCCTTATCAAGACGGTTGGTATCCTGAAGCAGTTGAGCCAGATTGTTGAGCCGGATGGCTACCTTCGGGTGGTCCGGGCCGAAGGAAGCCTCATCTATCTTCAAGGCGCGATATTTCCAGTATTCTGCTTTTTCATACAGACCCTTGTAATGCAGATAAGTGCCCAGCACACCCATCAGTCGAGCCGTAGGCTCTGTAATCTTTGCAAGGTCTGCTGTTCGGGCAATAAGCTCAGCATGTGGCCGCAGAACATCCCATACAGGCCATGTGCGGACATCATTAGATTCCGTTGGTGCGAAATTGTTCACTATTTTAAGTGCAAGTTCCAGCCAGGATTGTTGGTCCGCTTCAGGTATACGCGGCCGTATCACTTCCTGAACGATTCGATGCACCGTGAATCCTTTTTGCTGCCTTGTTATCATAGAGTATGCGGCCAGCTCCGAGAGGGCTTCTTTTAATTCGAACCTAACTTTTTTCACTTCCATCTCTTTGCACTGAAGCTTTGCCGCCTTGCTGGCAATCTCGATGCCCTCTCGAAACATATCAGTCGGTATCATCTCCGGCGCCAAAAAGGCGGCCAAACGCAAAAGCGTCCGGGCCGATGGTTTAAGCTGCTCGAAGGTCCTCTGCCAGGTTACCGCTACCGACACGGGATAATTCATCAGGCGTTTGTCATACCATTTCAGCACCTTCTGCCGCTCGTTTTCCCATTCTTCGATATATTCGGCCAAACTGCATTTATTGTTGGCGATATAAGCGGCCGCTTGTTCCAGTGCCAGGGGAAGATAACCTAATTCTTTTGCCAGCTTTTCGGCAACCTCTTCATCGGAATCGGTTTTTATGCGATGGGCTGCCGTTCGCTCCAGCAGGAACTGCTTGGCCTGTTGCGGCTCAAGAAGCCCGAGTTGCTTCGCTCTTACGGCCCCGCTCCAGCGATTGTAGCGAGAAGTGATTATCACTGAGCCGTTGGCCAGGGACGGAAGAATACCCTCGACCGCACAGGCGGCAGCCTCGGTATCGGCGTTATCGAGAATCATCAGCCATCGGGAATTGCCCATGAGCCATTTGGTAACAGAGTCGATCTGTTCGTCTTCCTTTTGCCCCGGAAGGCCGAGAATTTCCTCGCCGGCAAGGCCCGCAAGTGAATCTCTTAGTTTTTCCGGTGTTTCAGAATTTACAAAAAATACCCTGTCATATTTTTTATTCTCAAGAGCCCACCAGCCGAATTCTACCGCCAACCGAGTCTTACCAATTCCGCCCATACCATGTATACCTTGCGTAATCGCCATCGGCTTATCGCCACCAAGATGTTCTTTCAATCTCGTCAATATATTATCGCGACCCTTAAAAATGCCTCCTATCGAACGATAAGGAAGATTATGAATTTGAAGTAAAAGCTTTGCTTCTTGCTTATCGGTTGGACGTTTTCCTGTTATTCCCCATTCAAGTCGGTCGAAACCATCTTTTGTAAAACCTTTTCGCAAATCTACCCAGGTAAATAGTTTTAGGAATAGGGGCAGCTCTATCTCATCTGGGGCTCCAGGAAGTAAAACGGGTATCACTGGTAGTTTTCGATTTACAAATTCAGACAGACATGCCCTCATTTCCGGTATTTCCCACGGCCCCATACCATCTTTGCCGATTAAAACAGCCGCTGTCCTCGTGGTTTGAATAATTTCTTCAATAGCTTCTTGCCATGGACGACCGGGTACCAGTTCCCATTCGTCGAGCCATACTTTAAGCCCTCGTTTCTTTAATTCTGTAGCCAATTCTATTACGATAGGTTTGTTCTTGCTGTTGTGACTGAGGAAAACATCAAAAGGTTCTTCTTCACCTTCATTTTCATCTTTAATTTTTAAATGTCCGCCATTTTTCTTTAACTCATTATTTATGATATTAACTTTTTCAATGAGTTCTTTTACAAGTCCCTTAACCTCTCTAATTGTAGCGGCCGAGTCGGCGGCATTAATTGTAGCAAGTTCCGACTGGGTCAATAATGCATTGAATTGATCCTGTGAAAGTTCTGCCAGGACCTTTTGCTCATCATCCGATAACGAGGCCAGTTCCGAAATGAAGGTTGCCGGTATCTTAATTAGAGCGGAGGTTTCCGCCCCTGCAAGCAGGGCTTTTAACGCTGCGTTGAGTGTACCTTTTCGTTTTGACTTAGCCATAAATCGAATATGCAAATACAACAGGTCAGTTAAAGCTATCCGTAAATTTTTCCCTCAAAAAACCATTTGCCTCCCTAAAACTCAAGCCTTTACTTGCACCTCTTATCGCCTGCTAATGAATAATCTAAGCTGTTTCGTCAATTTTTCAAGACAAAAAGCGCATAAGAGCACAAAAAGGACGAAAACTAACGACCATTCACTATACGTAGCGTTTGTCGATTTAAATTGTTACCTTCGAATTTTGGAAAAAAGCAAAAAAAGTCCCTTTTAGACAGGATATACAAGATTTACACAGATTTTTCCTTTTTCTTTTCACCATGTTTATCTTGTTCATCCTGTCTACTTTAAGTTGATTATTGATTATCCACAGCACGCAATACGCGATACGTACGACGCAATACGAATAATGGACGCCGTCTCACGGAGATTTTTTTAAAATATGCCCGCCTTTTAGTGTGACGGTTCGTATAATAGGTAACAGATTTATGTAAAACACATAAGTAAGTAAAAAGTTAAAAGTAAAAAGGCAAAAATCTTTTATAAACCAAAGAATCCATATTCACCCCGTGAGATAGGCAAAGACGTTATCTCACGGGGTAAATCGGTGTAAATCCGTGTCGAAAAAAGGCAAAATAATGAAAAAAACGGGTGAAAAAGAGTAGAAAACGACGAAAAATTGAGCTTCATTTGAAAAAACAAAACCAACGCCGACCTTCGGCCGGAAATCCTAAGCACTAAGCTCTAAATACTAAACAATTTGAAAGGGGCGATTTGAAAAAACAAAGCCAATTTTCAAAAGCCAGAATTGGCGTAAGTGTCTATATGAAAGGGTATTATGAAGATTTTCATGCTTTAGGTCGGCGAGAAAACAAAGCCAATTCAAAGCCAATTTTAAGACCATCGCTACCCCCAAAGGGGTAGAACAGAGGTCGGAGGCCGGGCTACGATGGATGACGGATGATGATGGACGGCTCATCCTTCTTGCCTGGTCAATCGCCCCTCGTTGAAGGGTATTTGCAAATTGGACGGCTGGTGCTTTTGGTTTGGAATGGGCAGGAGTGGATTTGAACCACCGACACACGGATTTTCAGTCCGTTGCTCTACCAACTGAGCTACCTGCCCGTCAGGATCAAGTCCCGGCTAAAAAGTTGAATCTAACAAAAAAAACTGATATTGCAAGAAAATTAGGCTATAATTTTTCAAAATTAGACTGGATAAATTATGCTTAGAAAATTGTTCGTGTCGGTCGCGTTCACATTGCTGTGGTATCCTTCTATTAATAACTCAGCGGAGGCCGGAACGAGGCTAATCGGTAAGAAAATCGCAGCCGGAGCCGGGCGGTTTGTTGAAATTTCCGCCGAGGAACTCGAAGACAAAATCCGCGGCGGCCTGCTCGCCCAACTGCTCGGCAACCTTAACGGACTGCCTCACGAGAACAAGTATTACGAGGAGCCCGGAAACATCGAGCAGTACACGCCCGCTCTGGCAGAGGGCGCCCGGACGGATGACGACACGGACATCGAATGGGTCTATATCTCCGCGATGCAGCGGGCCCGGACCGTTCTACTCAGCCCCGAACGGATTACCGCGTTATGGAAACAGCACATCAACGACCACATCTGGTGCGCGAACCTGTACACCCGGCAGCTAATGGATATCGGGATCGATCCGCCGCTTACCGGCAATCTCGCTCTGAATCCCTGGTCCGGCTTCAATATCTCCGGCCAGTTCGTGTGCGAATCGTTCGGCCTGATTGCGCCGGGAATGCCTCAGACCGCCGCCCGCATCGGCCTGAATTACACCCATGTCACCATCGACGCCGAGCCGGCACAAACCACGCAGCTATTCACGGCGATGATCGCCACGGCCTTTTTCACCGACGATATCGACGCTATTCTCGACGCCGGCCTGGCTTCGGTAGATCCCGACAGCGGGATTTTACCAATTATTGCCGATGTTCGCCGGTGGCACAAACAACACGCCGGCGATTGGCGGACTACCCGCCGGCTCATCAGGGACAAATACACGCTCTATGAAAGCAGGACGCGCAACCAGAACGGCTACGAACTCTGCACCGCCGCAACGGTCGCCGCTCTGCTCTATGGCCAGGGTGACCTGGTAAATACCCTGATTCACGCCTTTAATTTCGGCTGGGACGCTGATAACAACGCCGCCACCGCAGCGACCATTGTCGGCGTGACTAAAGGCCGCCGCTGGATGCAGCGGCAGGGCTGGGAAATCAAGGACAGCTATCGCAATACCACTCGACCGTCAATGCCCGAGGACGAGACAATCACCGGCTTCGGCGACCGCATTATCGAAGTAGCCGGTCTCGTCATTATCGAAAACGGCGGCAGCAAAATTCGCCGGGCCGGCAAAGACTTCTATCGCATAAGCGTGCAGGAACCGGCCAACGTCGAAACGCTGCCCGACCCGGACGAGCAAATCGCCGGGCTGCGAATAAAATTAAAAAAACAAATCGAAGCGGGCTTTGCCGATAGCGTCACCGTCCGGCAGCAGGCGAGAGCGGCGTATCTGGCTATCTGTCTGGGTTTGGCCGATGGGCTTCGTTCTAAAGATGCCGGCAGTTGGAAGCGGACGCTGAATGCCCTGGAGGAATACCCGAAATTGCTGGATGTTCTGTTTAATAAGTCACCGGGGCCCGCCGGCGACAGGCTGCGCGCCGCCGCACTCGATGCGGGACTCAAAAAGCCTTAGCGGCAATATGATCAGTCCGCAGCGTGTGACAGTGTCTGGCAGGAGGTAATCGCCCGGGAAAGCCCGCTGATCGCAGCGGAAATTCTGCTTATCTCATCGGCGGTCAGCTTGTTCTCCGATGGGCGGTAAACCAGAATAAAACCTAATGACGAGCCGAGAAGGCCAAGGGGGATTGTCACTGCGGAAATTTTATTTAATTCGTTCAAGTTGCCATCCAGACCCATTGCAAACATATCATCGATAGTGCACACCTTGTTCGACCTGGAGATACTGTCCATCAGCTCCTGGTTGAAACAATTCTCGATGTATTGCTTCTCGACGGCTATTGGCCGGCCGCTATCGAACATATGAATTTCGAACTTTTCTTCCTGTCGCAGAAAGAAGGTGACATTTGAATCCTCGTTTTCTGCTTTAATAAATTCGACGGCGGTATACAGCAGCTTGTTCAGATCGGTCGTCCCGAGGATAGACTCGTAGAAATTCGCTGCAAAATTTATGATGCCAAGCCTTTTGATAAAGTTTCTCTGGGCCGCAATAAGGTCGTTGCAGAGGATATCGATTTTCAGGTTCTGCTTTTTGCGATCCTTGTTCAGCTTCTTTATCAGCAGGCGCAGTCTTCTGTGCCTTTGTTTATCGTCCACAATTCCTCACTCGTTTGAAAGGTCAATGAAATTAGTAATACTTCCAGGATTTTCTAAGTTCGGCATAATGAAAGCCCGGCTTTACGGAGCAAATCAGGAATTAAGAACTCCCTATAGATAGCCCTATAAACAACCGGTTATCAGCTTTGCAGTTACCGGCGCAGGTCCGGCAAAGAACGCCGAGACGGACCAGCAGGCATCGTTCTTATCCCTGTTTTCGGACTTGTTGTATGATACGAAGAAAGGAAGATGAGTAAAAAAACGATGTGATAAACAGGCTCCAAACGGTTGGTGGGACAAGGTGCGTATCCGGTGATTTCAATTCATGATCTCGCTGCAGGAAAATAGACAGTACCCGATTGCCTTTTTATTTTTTGCTGTAGAGCACAACTTTGCTCATCGAGTCCGAAAAGGCTTTTAGCGGCCTCTTCATAACAGCCAGGCCCGGTTCTGCAGAATTAAAATCGCCGCAGGTTGCCTTCCATAAATCGAGCAGGGTAACCATCCTGGCTCTAATTCTAACGCCGCCGATCCTTCCTCGTTTACATTCCACAATGCCCTGCCTGCTGAGCATCTGTATGACTTTTTGCAGATAGCCTACGGAGAAGTTCAGAGCCTTTGCGATCTCTGACGCTTGAAGATAGTCGGAGTTTTTCCTTTGCTTAAGAAAAAGAACGGTCTCGACTGACATGGTAAAATCCTGATTAATTTTCACAATTACCTCCTTACTTTTCATCACGCTGCCCGGGCCTATCGGCGTACGAGCAGCTTGTCCGATCTATCGGCAACAGCCACATTGCGGACGCGAGCGGCGAAATCATCGACCTCCTCGATTTTCTCGAAGCCGACCACCATTGCATCCACAGAGCCCAGGCCGAGCACGTACCGGACCGATTCATCACGTTTTTCATCACTGTCTCTGAAAGTACCCTCACCAATCAGCTTCATCCCCACGACGCCCTTGCCGGCCTCGTGCAGCGCTTTTAGCACGGGAGCGACCTTCTCCGTCGGGCCGTCCATTTTTGCGCCGTAAGCGTTAATCCTTGCATGAACCGAATCGACCCATGGCTCCTTGACACAGGTCTGCAGTGCCCCCAGCGAGTGGCATGAGACTCCGTGCGCCCGGATGAGACCTTTCTTCTTGAGTTTATCCAGAATGTTCATATAGGTGCCGAGTTCATCCGGCCACTTCTCCGAGACAACGCAGTGCAGCAGAACAAGGTCGATATAATCGGTATCCAGCTCCTTGAGGAAACGCTCTACGACCACATCGGCATCCAGGCGCTGCTGCTCGGGTATTCCGCCGCGACGCCACCATATCTTCGAGACTATAGCATAATCCTTGCGGGGAATCTTCTTTAGTGCCCCCGCCAGGTATGGGTGCGAACCGTAAAGGTCGGCCGCGTCGAATAGCCGCACTCCACGCTCGTAAGACGCCTGGAGCAAACCTTCAAACACTTCTTTGCCCAGGCGGGTCTGGTTTGACTGCCGGTTGCCGCCGCGCATGCCCGTGCCGAAACCGACACGCGAGACCATAATCTTCGTTTTTCCGAGCGGTACACGCTCGTACGGATCGAAATTCGCGGTTTTTTGCCCGGCGCTGCTGATATATCCCGGGCCTAAAAGAAGGCCGCCCATCCCGGCAATCGACCTGACTAAGAATTCACGACGTTTCATTTCCATTGCTGATAGCTCCTCAAATAATTCATGCTTCGCAGCGGCTTTGCAGAGTAGCGTTGTAGCTATGTTTTTATAGCGAAAGAATAGCTGTGCCGAATCGATAATGCAAGAAATTTTTCATCCAATTTTTCCACATATTGCATGCTTAGCACTCAAGCTCCGCGGCGGCAAGAACTTTTCTGCACGTGCAATGATTGCCCAGGTGACATAAAGCAAGCTTCGAAGCAGTGAATTTGGCTGTAAACGAAAAGTCGTCCACTTGCCCGTATCCGATCGTTATGTGCGGAAAAAAGTTTTCAAAAGCCGATTTCTCAGGATAATTCTTGATCCAGAGCAAAGTTGATTCGCAAGCTATTGGCGGCCAGAGCACCATTTCCGCCGTTACATCATAGCTGAAATACGGCTTCATTCTCCGCATGACTTCCTTATGGAGCGATAGAAGTCTTTCTGTTTTTTTTAATTCAAAAGCGGACACTTTTTCGCCGAGCGAGTTCGTACCGGTATTTATGCCAATAATGCTCAGTTGTCCCGGATTATATTTCTCGGCAATTGATTCCAGAATTTTCTCAATATTGGTAATATCCCGCTCATCCATACACCCCATGGCCAGGGAAATATGCGGCAGGCAGTTTTCTTTATCCAGAATGATTCGGTCGGCATATTGTTCCAATAGTCCTTTATTTGCCTCAATCGCCTGATTCGTCACCCCTTCCGAGGGCAACAATACGACATCTACCGCCATTTTCGCCATTTTGACAGCCCTGATACAAGAGTATTGCCGTTTTTGCCTCAATACGCTGGAATTTAATCACAAGTGCAGCATGGCACAAGGAAAATTTCTTGCAATAACAATCGCCGGGACTATACTTATTTAACTTAACCAGGAGTTTGTGTTCTCATTTTTATGAGGACCCCTCGCCGAAAAGGTGCTTGGGATCTCAGAAAGGATACGGCGATGGCGGAAAAAGATTCTGATTTGAAGAAAATAACGAAGCTCATTGCGATAATGAAAGACAATGGGTTAGAAGAGATTGAAATCAAGCACGGCGACGACAAGATTTTTCTCAAGCGCTCCGGACCTCAACAAGCGGCCATTGGTATTCCCATGATGAGGCCTGAGCCCGGCGTCGTACCTGTCGGCCCCGAAAGCATGGGGGCCGCGAGTCAACCCTCCGCCCCACAAGCCGTCCCAGGCGAAGAAGATTTAATGGAGATAAAATCGCCCATCGTCGGGACCTTTTATGCAACGCCAAGCCCCGATTCCGAGTCTTACGTAGATATCGGCTCGGAAGTCGGTCCGCAAACGGTAGTCTGCATTATCGAGGCAATGAAGGTCATGAACGAGATAAAGGCCGAAACCAGCGGCACGATTGTCTCAATACTCGTAACTAACGGCCAGGCTGTCGAATATGGCCAGGTGCTTTTCAAAGTCAGGCCGGATTAATCATTGATTATTGAGAAGTAAGAATAAAAAGTCAGTAACGCCGAAACAAAAGTAAATCACAAACTGAATTATGTTTTCAAGGATCCTGATAGCAAACCGCGGCGAAATAGCGCTGCGTATCATCCGTGCCTGCCACGAGCTTGATATCGAAGCAGTGGCGGTTTATTCCGAGGCCGACAAAGACGCTCCATACCTGCAGCTCGCCGACGAGGCCGTTTGTATCGGTCCGGCCGAATCCGCGAAAAGTTACCTCAATATCCCGCGTATAATAAGTGCCGCCGAGATTACCGATGTAGAGGCAATTCATCCAGGCTACGGCTTTCTGGCCGAGAACATAAATTTTGCCCAGATATGCCGGGACTGCGGGATAACATTCATCGGCCCGCCTGTTGAGGCGATGCAATTGCTCGGTGACAAGATCCAGGCCCGCAAGCTGGCGTCCAACGCTGGTGTGCCGACCGTGCCCGGTTCCGACGGTGCTCTCGATAAGGATTCTGAAGCCCTTAAACTGGCGAACAAGATGGGTTATCCCGTAATAATAAAGGCCGCCTCCGGTGGGGGTGGGCGCGGTATGCGAGCTGTGCATAACGATATGAATTTGCGTTCGGCATTCAGCTCCGCACAGGCCGAGGCAAAAGCCGCATTCGGTGACGGCAGGGTCTATCTGGAAAAACTTATTATCGAACCCCGGCACGTTGAAGTCCAGGTAATGGCCGATCAGGAGGGCAATGCATTACACTTCTACGAAAGGGACTGCTCCACTCAGCGAAGACATCAGAAAATGATCGAGGAATCGCCCTGTCCCGTTTTGGATAAGCGTACAAGGGAAGAGCTTGCCGAAGCCGCCTTGAAGATTATCAAAATGGCCAAGTATGTTAACGCGGGTACAGTCGAGTTTCTTCTGGACAAGGATAAAAAGTTTTACTTCATCGAGGTAAATACACGGATTCAAGTCGAGCACCCCGTTACCGAGATGGTCACCGGCCACGACCTGATTAAGTGGCAGTTGAAGATCGCCGCCGGAATGCCCATGAAATTAAGCCAGAGGAATATTAAACATACGGGCGTTGCAATCGAATGCCGGATTAACGCCGAGGACCCCGAAAAGGGTTTTGCTCCTTCGCCCGGCACGATTACCAGGTATATTCCGCCCGGCGGCCCCGGCGTCAGAGTCGATACGCACGTTCATCAGGGATGGGTGGTTTCGCCGAGCTACGATTCGATGATTGCAAAGGTCATCGTCCATAAACCGACGCGGAGCGAAGCCATTGCAACAATGAAAAGAGCCCTGCGGGAATTTGTTATCGAGCCGATCAAAACAACGATCCCCGCCTGCCTGGACATCCTCTCACACAACCTCTTCGTTAAAAACAAAATCGACACCGGCTTCGTCGAACGAAACTTCTGATCTTGTAGTTCGGATTAAGCGTTACGAAAGACGAATCATTTTTCCGGTGCGATTAAGTCTTCGTAGGTTTCGCGTTTTCTTATGACTGAGGAATTTTTACCGTCAACGAGGACTTCGGCAGCCCGGGCCCGGGCGTTGTAATTGCTGCTCATCGTGAAACCATACGCGCCGGCGGTAAAGACCGAGAGCAGGTCACCGCGTTTTGTCGGCGGCAGAACTCTGTCCTTTGCGAAGAAGTCCGCGCCTTCGCAGATCGGCCCGACGACATCAACGACTTCTGCACTTTCCATCTGCATATCTTTATTGCGCTTTTGAGGCACAAACTTTTCGTTCACTTTGGCGGGCCAGATGAAATGGAACGCATCATACAACGATGGGCGAATCAAATCGTTCATTCCCGCATCGACAATGACAAATTTTTTGCTGCCCCCGCGTTTGATATAAAGGACACGGGTGAGCAATATCCCCGCGTTGGCACAGATGCTCTTGCCCGGCTCAAGAATGAGCTTGATGTTTTTATCCTTCAACAACGGGACAATCCCCGCCGCATATTCGGCCGCCGAAGGCACTGTGCCGGATTCATAGTCTGCACCGTAGCCGCCGCCCAAATCGAGAGCTTCGATTTCATGGCCCTGGCTGCGCAGCCTGTCGATAAGCGGCAGAATTTTCCTCACGGCCTCAACGTACGGGTCAATTCTCTTCCCGCCGGTGCCCAGGTGCAAGTGCACCGCGCAAAGACTCACCGCCGGATTGTCGCCGTAATCGGCAAAAACTTTCACGGCCCTTTCGATATCGACGCCGAATTTTGTTTCTTTCTTACCCGTGGTCAGAAAAGCGTGGGTTTTATAATCGACGTCGGGATTGACACGCAAGGCGACTTTTGGCCGTTTTCCTTGTTGTTCGGCCAGCCGAATCAGGTTTTCCAGCTCCGCTTCCGATTCGATGTTGAAATAGCCGATCCCGGCGTCTAATGCCTCGATCATCTCGGTATCGGTTTTGCCGACGCCGGCAAAGACCGTTTGTGACGGGTCGCCGCCGGCCTGCAATACACGGTACAATTCTCCGCCGCTTACAATATCAAATCCGCTGCCCGCCTCGGCCATAAACTTGAGGATATTGACATTGCCGCAGGCCTTGACGGAATAGCAAATTGTCGTGTCGAGTTGGCTGTAAGAGTGCTGAATTTTTAGCAGATGGTCCTTGAAAGTCGCTTTGCTGTAGATGTAAACCGGCGTGCCGACCTGTTCGGCAATCTTTTCAACGCTCACGTCTTCGGCGAATAATGCACCGTTCCTGTAATTGAAATAATCCATATTGCTACTCTCTTTTTGAATCACCCTTATAAATCATATACTTCCGTATTGTTATGGATAAATAGTATAACGATTGCCGCGTTGATTGCAATAGGACCGTTGGGCCCGGTGCGAGAGGAGGGAGCACAATTCGATATAAAAAAAATGGAAGGCTCCACTTCATCGATAGGACCTTCCATTTTCAACGTAATTCGCTTTAGCCGACAGCCCGCTGATATCCACAAGGGCAAGCGAGCTTGTGACCAAATTGCTACGCTATCTTTTCTTTTTCTTCTTGGCTTTCTTCTTAGCCTTCTTCTTAGCTTTCTTCTTTGTTGCTTTCTTCTTAGCTTTCTTCTTTGTCTTCTTCTTTGTCTTCTTCTTTGTTGCTTTCTTCTTTGTCTTCTTCTTTGTCTTCTTCTTTGCTACTTTCTTCTTCGCTTTTTTCTTTGCTTTCTTCTTAGCCATTATTTGTCACCTCCTTTTGGCTGACTTAAATCCTTTTATATTTTTGGCTAACATCACAATACTGATCAACATTAAACACTTTAACGAAAAATGATACAAAAAAATAAAATTTTTATCCACTTTTTTTATCGTCTAATAGTTTAAGAATACTTGACTAAATTTTTTGCTATCAATGTTTTACATAACCTCATAAATTCTCTACTATACACTTTATTGAGCATAAGCAAAATTACACTTTAAAAGTTTTATCTTTTATTGACACGATTTGTTGATTGAGGTTTTGTAATTTTCTCTATAATATTTTCTGATAATAACAAATAGTTCGGTTGTTGATAATTTATGGCAGGAAGAAAAATAGCTTTGTTCGGAGGCACTTTCGATCCGATTCATCTCGGTCATACGACTGTCGCCGCTGATGCTGCCGAGAATATCGGCGCGGAGAAAATCATTTTCGTTCCTGCAAAGCGTTCTCCGCTGAAAGGTTTCTTACCCAGGGCGAATGATAATCATCGATTGAAAATGATCTCTCTTGCAATCGCCGGCGAGAAGAATTTCCAGGTCAGTGACTACGAATTGAAAAGACCGGCGCCGAGCTACACACTTGCAACGATACGGAAATTTCAGGCTGACTACGGCAGCGAGACTTCGATTCATTGGCTCATCGGCGCCGACGGTGTCGAAGATTTGACATATTGGTACAAGATTGCCGAGCTGATCGATGCCTGCAATTTGACTACGATGTACAGGGCCGGCTGCGAGCCTCCGGACTTCGCGAAATTCGAGGAAATCTGGGGCCGCGAGCGCATCGAAAAGCTTCAGCGAAATATTATCCAAACACCTCTGGTGGATATAAGCAGCACGGAAATACGCAATATAATAGCGATAAACGGCGATTTTACCAAAATGCTGCATCCGGCCGTCGCCGACTATATTCGCAAAAACGGCCTTTACCAATCGAAAGATACGGCAGGTGGCGGATAGCAGATTTTGTTGCTATTCAGCACTTTTCTCGACCGATTTAACGAGCCAGTCGCACCAGTTATCCATGCCGTCTCCTCTCCTGGCCGAGATCGGAAAAATTTCAATCCCCTTATTGAGCCTGCGGGCATCGGACTTGGCTCGTTCGATATCGAAATCAACCTGCCCTCCGTCGAGCAGGTCAATTTTATTTATTAACAGCACCTTTGACTTGGCGAAAATAACAGGGTACTTGGCCGGCTTGTCGTCACCCTCCGGAACCGAAAGCACGACTATTTTGCCGCTCTCACCCAACTCGAAAGCCGATGGGCAAACGAGATTGCCTACGTTCTCGATCAAGATCAAATCCAAATCGTCGACGGGCAATTGCTTCAAGGCGTCGCTTATCTGGATCGCCGACAAATGGCATGCACCTTCGGTGTTTATCTGGACGACCGGCGCCTCGGTTGCTCTGATTCTCTCGGCGTCGATGTCGGTTTGAATATCGCCCTCGATCACGCCGATTTTAATTTTGCCTTTCAACTCGTTTATCGTTCTTGCCAGAATTGTCGTCTTGCCGGAGCCGGGAGACGAAATAATATTCAGGCAAAGTTTTTTCTGCTGAGTGAAAAAAAGTAAATTTTCGAGAGCATATTTTTCGTTTTCACCCAGAATTTTTTTGCCTATATCAATTTTTTTCATAACGTTACTCCGTTTGAAATTCTATTTCCTCCAATATCAAAGGCGCATCCGGCTGCAATTCGAAATCGTCGCCGCCGCACTTCGGACACTCCGGAAGTGACAGTTCGACATCGAAGTTTCGGTCACAATTCTTACATCGCGCCCGGATCGGCTTGTGTTCCACATGAAGTTTCACACCTTCACACGGCGTATCTTTGGCAATCGCCTCGAAGGCAAAACGAAGTATCTCGTCACTGACAGGGTTGAGCATGCCGCAACTGATTTTAGCCGAAATGGGTTTAGCATTATTTTTCTCGGCTTGTTCGGCTATGATTGCCATCAGGCTCTGGGCTACCATCGTTTCGTGCATCAGCATATCCTCGGCAACTCGCGCCCGTACGGCATTTGAACGATTCTTTTCCCGCCGATCCGCGTTTCAATTTCCACCAGGGGCACATCAAGAGTCCCTACAATCTCGCCGATGATATTTGCCTCTTTACCCAGCTTATTATTTCTACAGATGTTCAAACATTCGTCAGCGGATTCCGGCGAGACAATCGCGACGAATTTGCCTTCATTTGCGATTGCCAGTACATCGAAACCAAGCATGTCGGCTGCAGCCTGCACCGCGGGCCTGATCGGTATATCAGTTTCGCGAATTTCGACGCTCAGAGCGGTACTTCTTGCGATTTCATTCAGCGTCGCAGCCAATCCACCGCGGGTCGGGTCCCGCATGAACTTTATGCCGCTCGTATTTTCCAGCAGCTCACCAATCAATCCGGCCAAAGACGCACAATCGCTTTTCAACTGCGATCGAAATTTCATCTCTTCCCGCTGCGAAATAACGGTCATCCCATGGTCGCCGATCGTGCCGTTGATAATGATTTTGTCCCCGACGGCAATCTTTTCGAAGCCCAGATCCACGCCGGCCAGTCTAATCCCGATTCCCGCTGTGTTGATAAAAATCCTGTCCGCGGCCCCGGACTCAACGGTCTTGGTGTCGCCGGTAACGATATCGACGCCGACCTGGCGGGCAGTCTCACCTACACTCACCAAAATTTTGTCCAGCAATTCCATTTCAAAACCATCCTCGATTATCAAAGATAACGCCAGGGCAACAGGTTTTGAACCGGCGACAGCAAGGTCATTGACGGTCCCGCAAACGGCAAGTTTCCCGATATCTCCGCCATTAAAAAACAGCGGCTTGACAACGTAGCTGTCCGTCGTAAAACACAGCGAGCCTGAAGCCAGGTTAAGCCTTGCCGAATCACCTAATTCGTCCAGGGCATCATTTTTAAGGCCTGGCAGGATATGCTGGCGGATCAAATCGTCCATTAGTTGTCCGCCGCCGCCGTGGGCGAGTAAGATTCTGTCGTTTCCGGTTTTTTTCATCGTTAGCGTCTTTTTTCCCGGCCATATTTAAACCACGCTGCACAGGCACCCTCGGAACTTACCATGCAGGGTCCAACCGGCTCTTGCGGCGTGCAGTCCCGGCCGAACAATCCGCATTCCGTCGGCTCTATCAATCCGCACAAAACTTCGCCGCAGCGACAGCCTTTTATTTCTTCGCTCGGTTCTTCGCTTATACCAAATCGCCTGATAGCGTCGAACGGCTCATACTTGTCTTTTAATTTTAGCGTGCTCTTTTTTATTTCCCCCAGCCCTCGCCAGTAACCGTCCGCCGGCTCGAAGCACTCATTAACTATCTGCTGAGCAGCAATATTACCTTTTTCCGTCACTACCGCCGAATATATCGATTTCAGCTCGGCTTTGCCCGCCGAAAGCTGTCGGCAGATTTCGCAGAGCCCTTCGATAATCTGCACCGGCTCAAAGCCTGCCACCACACAAGGCCGGCTGAAGTCTTCCACAATCTCAGCAAAGGCTCCATAACCGATTATCGCGCCGACATGTCCCGGGCAGAGAAACGCGTTGATATTATGATTTTTCTCCGAGAGCAGTACTCGCATCGCGGGGACCACCAGTTTGTGCCCGCTGAAAATGCAGAAATTATCGATTGCCCCGGCGGCCGCTTCTTTCACGACGACAGCCGTGGCCGGTGCCGTAGTTTCAAAACCAACCGCAACGAAAACAACTGTCTTGCCGGGATTGTCCTTAGCCAACTGAAGTGCATCTTCGCTGCTCAGGACGATTTTAATGTTGGCTTTTGTTTGCTTTGTTTCGAGCGAGCCATCTTTGCCGGGAACGCGAATCATATCGCCGTAGGTGGCGATTATGCAGTCATCGCGGTCGGCCAACCGCAGAACGGCGTCGATATAGCCCTGGTCGGTTACGCAAACCGGACAGCCCGGCCCGGACAGAAGTTTGAGGTTATCCGGCAGAATCGACCTTATGCCGCTACGGAAAATAGAGACCGTGTGAGTGCCGCAAACCTCCATGATATTGATTTGCCGCCCTAAAGTTTTACAGGCGGCGTTAATAATATCCTGCGCTTTGTTAATTCTATCGAGCATAATTCTCGTATTTCGTATCTTTTTTCACACCTTCTTATCCTGAAAGCCGGTTCTCCGTATCCATGAACTCGTTTATTTCCGAAATAAGCTGCCAGGTCCTTTTTCCCTCTTCCTCATCGACGAGTGAAATCGCAAAGCCGGCATGGACCAATACCAAATCGCCCAATTTGGCCTCCGGCAGCAGTGTAGTCTTAGCATTGAAGCAGTTGCCCATCGCATCGACAACCGCTTTATCCCCATCTAATTCAATTATTCTTGCCGGTATCGCCAAACACATGATTCGTCTCTCGTGATTCGTAATTTATTGGTTATCTCAGATTTTATGTCTATTCTATCCGACAATGCGTTTCAGGTCAATCTTCGGCTTGTTTTTGGTATATGCGGACATAGTCAACTTCAAATTTTGCCGGGAATTTCGTATTTGAAGGGTCGCCCCCGGCTTTGCCGCCAATCGCGAGATTAAGGATTATATAGTGCGGTTGATGGAATGGATTTTTCCCTTCCTCGTCTTTGTTGATTGTCTTGCTAAGATCGACCTGGTTAAGAAGCATATCGTCAACATAGAGCTTGATGCTGTCGGCATCCCAGTCCATCCGCCAAATATGAAATTTTTCAGACCAGTTGGGATCGTTGAATTCGGTTATCGGTTTTTTGATATCGTCCCACTTCGGTACCCATCGCTTTTCAGTGGCCCATGCCGCGTTTGCCAGAAGCACGCCCCGGTAGTATTCCATAATATCGATCTCTCCATTACTCGGCCAGGACCCTTCAATGCCTAATGTCCAGAAGGCAGGCCATAGGCCGGGGCGTGTATCGATCCGGCCGCGCATTTCGAAACGACCGAACTTCCAGCTATGCAAACGCCTGGTCGTCAGGCTTGCAGAGGTGTACTCGGCATATTCTCTGTTTTGCCTCCAGTCCCTGCCGTCAGCACTGTAGCGGGGATTCTCTTTGCGCTGACGCCGGCCCTCGATGATGAGCATGCCGTCTTCACATCGCGCATTTTCCGGCTGGTACCACTGCAGCTCCTGATTGCGAACGAAGCCTCGCTCGTATGTCCATTTGTTGGGATCAGGCCGGCCCTCTTTGTTGAATTCGTCCGACCAAACCAATTTGAGCCCGGTTGACGGATTGCTATTACTACTCGATCCGGTCTCATTCGCTATGATTGTTAAAGTCATAATGGAGATCAGGCAGATAATGACGTAAACATGTAATTTATTCATAAGGTTTCCTCTTTTTGTCCTAAGTTTTGTGCCATAATCCGGGCGGCGATGGCTGCCTGGCCGGGGGAGATGCCGCCGTCGTTGCATGGGACTTTGCGGTTAAATAATACGGTGAAATCGTTTTGTTTCAACAGATTCACCAAGCGGTTTATCAAATAGCGATTACAGAACACTCCGCCGCTCAATGCGACGGTGTTGAGCTTCGTCGATTCTCTCGCTGCTTTGGCCATCTCAAGCAGGGCGGCGGTAATTGTATTGTGGAACTTCGCTGAGATTGCTGTCGCGGGCCGGTCATTTTGGATATCATCTATAATCTGCCTTATCATCTTACCCAAATCGAGCTGCAATGGTTTTTCGGCAGTATTTATCAGTTCGAATTCATAATGTTCTTCAACGCCGCCAGCGATAATCGCCTCCAGTGCCATCGGCAACTGCGCATCGAAATGGTTGTAGCTTCCCAGGCCGAGCATGGCCGCGACGGCATCAAATACCCGGCCGAGGCTGGAAGATTCCACGCAATTAACGCCTTTCTCAAGCTGCTCCGATATCATTTGCAGCCTGCTTTTGTCAGGCTCGATCCGCTTGAGCAGCCAGTCGAATTGCTCTAAAGTGAATTTGCCGCCGTATGCTTTTTTTAGCAATGACAAAGCCGGTCTTATGGCTTCCTTGCTTGCCTTGTCACCGCCGGCCAGAGAGTAGTAAGACAGATGTCCGAATCGCTCAAACTTTTCCAACGATGCAATCAGGCATTCGCAGCCCCAGATCGCGCCGTCGGTTCCGTAGCCGGTGCCGTCCGCAGCAAGTCCGATTACAGGTACTCCGAGACTGTGCTCACCCAGAACAGATGCGATATGGGCCCAGTGGTGCTGAACCTGGATAATCTTCACATCCGGCATCGAAAGGGCGTGTCGCGTGGACAGATAGCCGGGATGCAGATCGCAGGCTACAATTTTCGGCTCGACTTCAAACAGTCCCCGCAGGTGCTCGATCGAATCGATATAGTGATGATAAACTTCCGCGTCTTCGAGGTCGCCTATATGCTCGCTGCAAATGAGCTGATTTTGCTTGGCGAAGCAAAAAGTATTCTTCAAATCCGCCCCGGCCGCGAAAATGTCCCGCCGGCAGCTTTTCTCCATAATAATCGGAGTCGGAACATACCCCCTGGCCCTTCTCAAAAAAGCAGGCTGCCCATCAACAAAATGCAGAATCGAGTCATCGACCTGCCGGTAAATTTCCCTGTCGTGCATCAGGAAGGCGTCCGCAACGTCGCCGAGCCGTTCGAGCGCCTTATCGTTTTTACAAATCAGCGGCTCGTCGGAAACATTGCCGCTGGTCATCACCAGGACCTTTATATTCTGTGCAAAAAGCAGATAGTGAAGCGGCGCGTAACACAGCATAAAACCGTAAGTGTCAACACCTTCGGCAACCGATGGAGCTATGGGGCTGTCAGGCTTTTTGGACAGTAGGACAATCGGGCTTTGAGGACTCCTCAAAAGCCGCTCAGCGGTATCATTAACGATTGCATATTCTTTTATCTGTTCGATTGAAGCAGCCATCATAGCGAAAGGTTTATGGTCTCGCTTTTTGCGCCGGCGCAATCGCTGCACAGCCCGGCTATTAAGCGCGTCGACTGCTAAATGAAACCCGCCTATTCCTTTTATCGCCACAATTTTTCCGGCCAAAAGGAGCTTCGCAGCTTCGGCGATTACTTTCTCGGTCTGCGCGGTTATTGTCCCGCCGGTATTGTCTGTTAGCAGAATTTGCGGCCCACAGCTCGCGCAGGCGACCGGCTGAGCGTGGAAACGGCGGTCATTTACATCCGTATATTGAGCAGCACACTTGTCGCACATCTGGAAAACCGACATCGTTGTATTCGGCCTGTCGTACGGGATGGTCTTTACGATTGAATACCTCGGCCCGCAATTGGTGCAGTTTATAAAAGGATAGCCGTAGCGAAAATCTTCCTCGTCGGCCATTTCCGCAAGGCAGTCCCGGCACGTGGCGATATCGGCGGTCACCTGTGACAGCGGCGCCCCGAGCGAGTCGCTCGTCTCGATGACGAATTCGGCTTCGGACTCGATCACCGGTATATCGACGGCATCGCAGGATGTTATCACTGCCAGCGGTGGTTTGTCGGCGTCGGATTGCAGCCGGGCCAGAAATTCAGCTATTTTTCCCGCCTCGCCCTGCAATTCGACCGTGACGCCCTTCGTATCGTTATATACGATACCGGACAGTTCCAGCGACCGTGCTATTCTGTAGACGGCCGGCCGAAAACCAACGCCCTGTACCCGCCCGGTTATCGATATTCTTCGTCTCTTAATCAAAATTCTGCCTTTGTCCTTTCGACAGTTCCTGATACGCCCGCCGCCACTCGTGGTTCTTTGAAAAGCATTATAATTCGGCCGCGGAAAAAAGACAACCAGCCGTCTTATAACTCAACGTTTGGAGCAAAAAGATAAAAAAACAGAATTTTCTTGCCGATATTGATGTTATGTGGTAATATTATCCACTTCTGGGGCCTTAGCTCAGTTGGGAGAGCGCTTGCATGGCATGCAAGAGGTCGTGGGTTCGAATCCCATAGGCTCCATTTCTGAATTTTCAGCCATTTCTCGACAAGCGGCTCTCCAAAATATATATTATCACCGGGCCGACGTAATTGGATCACTGAAAAGATTTATATTAGAGGCGTGTAAAATGCACAGTATCTCCCGAAGAGACTTCGTCAAATCGACTGTTTTATGCGGGATCGGAGCAGGCGTCATGTCCTGCCAGCCGAATCTCCGGAGCACGAATCAAAACAAGACTCGTTACATCGCGGCCTACGATACCGAGTCGCCGGGTTGTCTCGCAGCGTGTCGTAAAATCGTAAAGGTCCACAGGCGATTCGAGATGCCGGCAACATTTTTCATGCTGGGCAAGACGCTCGACGCCAATCCCGCCGAATATCGCAAACTTCTGGATGATCCTCTTTTCGAGATTGCAACGCATACCTACTCGCATCGAATGCTGCGTGATAATGAATTCTGCGGCTCGGCCATCCCGCCGGAAGAAAAACAAAAGGAAATCTTCAAAGGGAAAGAGTCCGTCGAGCGTGTTTTCGAGCGGCCCTGCATAGGTTTGCGGCCGGGCTGCGGCTTCGACAACGCACTTAAAGGCGAACCGGAAGTATTGGAATTGCTTCGCCAGGCAGGTATTCAATACATCAGCAGCCTTCTCTGGGGACCGGACTATTCGCTCCCGGCACTGTTGCGGGAGCCTTTCAACTATAAGGATGAGGGCTTCCCGGATATATGGGAGCTGCCCGGCCACGGCTGGCATGAAAATCTTCTTAAAGACCATAACGGGTGGGGACCAAGAAGGCTCACATTATGGCCGTCACCATTTCCGGAAGCTATAACCGGCGGTTTCTGCAAAACCCCGGAGGATGAATTCAAAGTCAACAGGGTCTTTCTGGACAGGGCAGCGGAGTCGTGTAAATCATTCGTCTCTTTAATCTGGCACCCATGGTCCCTGAACAAGTTCGACCCGGACATGAAAATGCTTAAGCTGACTTTCGCCCATGCCCTGCGCCTGGGACTGAAGCCTTGTACGTACGCTCAACTATACGAATCCGTATCGGGCTGAAGCTTAATCATGCTCGTTCAGAACAAAGAGGGTGTTGCGAAATAAAGTAGAGGCGATAAATCTCAACTAATCGAGGAGTGACTATAATGAAGTACGAACGTAAGAAAGTTTACTTTGCTTTAATAACCCTGCTCGGAGTTATAACATTGTTGCCGGTACGGGTTTGTCTGGCAGGCACCGAAATCGATTCCGGCGAAGGTGTGAATTCTTCGACAGCGATGCCGTCTGAATGGATGCACGCCTGGTCCGATCCCGGTTTTACGCTTCGGCCAATGCAGATAGTTCACGGTTTGGCCCCGCAGCAGGCCCGCTCCGAGGGCATTGCATTTTTCAAGAATCTGGGGCTGGGCGGCATTGTCTGCAACGTCAGTTTCGACCACTACATGCAATCGGAAGAGCACTGGAACACGCTGGCCCAGGCTGTGAAAAATTGTTCTCAGCTCGGATTGCGCGTATGGATATATGATGAAGATGGTTATCCCAGCGGCTCGGCGGGGGGGCTGGTGCTGAAAAAAAATCCGGACCACGAAGCACTCTGCCTGACTTACGATCCCGTCCGGCCTGAGCCCTTCACACTACGATCGGCCTATGAGCATACTCACGCCAGCAATAATTACGGTGCCGCCAGAAGGTATCCGAACCTGATCGACGACGAAGCGATTAAAAGTTTCGTCGATATAACACATCAAGCTTACCGGCAAAGATTAAGCGAGTATTTCGGCAATACAATCGAGGCATTCTTCACGGACGAACCTTCACTGATAGCCGTCAATATCGGCGCTTTGCCGGAAAGTGTCAGAAAGACCGTCCGCGTAGTCGACCCGCTGGATGAAACTCTTGCTCCACTGGCCTCGGTGCCGTGGGTGCCGGATTTGCCTCAATTGTACGAGAAGCGTTACGGCGAAGATATCAACGCATCCCGACGAAGTCTTTTTCAGGGCGATAAGCAAGAAGACCGCAAAGTCCGGCGACAGTTCTGGGCCCTGATCTCCGACCTTCTCGCACAGCGATACTTCGGCAGGCTGCAGGAATGGGCGGCGGAGCATAAGGTTGCTTCTTCCGGACACTCGCTGTGGGAGGAAATGCCGCTGCATCATGTCCCGCTGTACGGCAACGCGCTGAAAGCCCTGCGCCGAATGGATATTCCCGGCCTGGATATGCTCTCGTCGGATCCGCAGGCGGTGATTTATACCGGCTGGATGACCGCCATACTGCCCGCTTCGGCGGCGCTATTTAACGGCGGACGAAAAATCATGACCGAAGTAAGCGATTTCTCCCAGATTATGGACAACGGAAAGGCTGTTTCGCTCGAACACATGCAGGCCACCGCTGCATGGCAGGCTGCCCTGGGCGTCACCGAGTTCACGCTATACTACGATTACCGCAAGCGTTCGGCGGAAGATTACAGAAGCTACTGTGAATATGTTGGCCGTCTCAATGCCGTCCTGAGAGATGCGCAGCCGACCTGCCGCGTTCTGCTTTACTATCCAATCTACGATCTGTGGAGCGAATATCTGCCCATCCCCGGCAAGCTGACGGTCGAATCACAATCGGAGCGGGCGCAAACGCTCGTAAGCTCGTTCATGGAGCTGGGCCAGCAGATGGTCAGGCGACAGGTCGCTTTCGCACTGGCGGACCACGAGCTGCTGAGCCAGGCAGATGTCCGAGGTTCGCAACTGGATATACGGGGACATCGGTTTGGGGCGCTTGTCCTGCCGGCCGGCGCGGTTCTACCTAAAACGGCAATGGAAAAGATCGAACGATTTCGATCAAATGGGGGAGTAGTCATCCAGCCCGCAAAACAAGGAGCCGGCAGCGACTTTGAGAAATTGTCCGGATTATATACCGGCGGATCGCTGTCAACCCCGAATGACCGAATCGTGCTCGGCCGTTTCCAGCGTGACGGCAGGGAGATTCTGTTGCTGGTGAACGTCTCTTCCGAGCCTTATGATGGAAGCATTTCGTGCCGCAAATCCGCCGCGTGGTTGGCAGCGAATCCCGGCACGGGACGCATTGACAGGGCCGTGACTGACGCAGGAAAAGTCAAAATCTCCCTTAAACCACGCTCGGCCATTTTACTCATCGAAGCTGCGCCGAAAATTTTCAATAATTGACTCACAGGTTAAATAGGGAGTTTCTCATTCAGCAGTCTCTCTCGGCTGGTAAAGCCGAATGTCATCGAAGTACATCTTACCCGAGCCGCCTGGCGTCGTCATATTGCCTTTTGTGCCCAGGCCGATAGCAATACTGTCAACATCGGCCAGGTTGATGCCCTGATCGGCAAACGCCTGCAGCGGGATGACCCACTCCGTCCAGGCGTCGATCTGTGCGGCAGCCGTATCGTCATGAATCACAACGGCAGGTGCTCCGGCGGCGTTGGAGACCGCTACATAAAGCGGCTCGGCATCATTGCTTGTTATGCCGATGTCCTGGTTCATCCACTGCGAGCTAACCGTGCCGGTAGTCGTGACGTTTGTAAATACGGCTTGGCATGTCAGGGCCGCGTCATGGCTGGTAAGCGCCAAACCGATATAGACATTCGAGGCCATCTGGATCTGTTCCGACACACCCAGCTTCTGCCACGCAGAACCATCGGCTGAACTGTACGCTGCGAAGTTACCGGCCAAGTCACGCTCTACCTTAACCCAGTACGGAGCAGTTATATCAGCAGTCGTATCGTCAACGCTGGTTGCGCCCGTGCCGGGTCGTCGCTGGAATGAAACGCCCGAAGAAGGGGTCACGACCATCGTTGCGTGCGCCGAGTCCGGGTCGAGCGTCTCGCGAATCATCACGCCCGCCTTGGCCCAGGCGTTCGTGTTCTCGACGCTTTGGACTCTGGCGACAATCGAGCCGGTGCCGGTGAGTACCTTATAAGCAAAGTGGAACTCGTCGGCTTCGACGCCATCAACCGCCCAGATATCTGCGCCGGAACCGGTCATCGTGTAGGTGCCGACCGGGCCTTCTGCGAAGCTGCCGACGGACGCTGAATTGCCTCTGAACCACAGCGACAATTCGGCAACGCTTTGCTCGGTCCAGTCTCGCTGGTCTGTCAACGTATATTCGACCTCCGAATACTTCGAGTAGTCCTGCTTGTTGTTGTCGAAAACAAGCGGCATTGATTGAAGGCCACCGTTTACGATAGTTTCCTCGGTATAAGAAGGTGTGGTTTCATCGCCTACTGCAGCGCCGGTGCCGTTACCGGCAAAATAATCCGCCGTCCCGATCGAACCATAACCGAGGCCGTCATGCCATGAGTACCATATCTGATTCTCGCCGGCATCGTAGCCCTCGAAGTCGTCGATAACAAAGAAATCACCGGTCGTAAAGCTCCAGACGTTGCCGGCCCAGGGACTATCGGGACTGTCGTTGACCTCATCGATACGCCAGTAGTAAGTAGTATTCATTATAAGCTTGCCGGGGTCATAGCTCTCCTCGCCAAGGGCCTTTGGCCCCTTGTATTCGGGCGAGGTTTTCGTGGCACCGGCCACGGCGTCCACTTCCGTGCCGAAGTACACCTCGTGCGAAGCGGCAACGGCCCCCGCATCCCAGCCAAGAATTACCGACGGCTTTACGTCCACATCGCCATCAGCGGGATTCGGGCCGGTGACGGCACCCAGAGTGGTGAAACTCCAAACGTCGCCTTTATGAGTTGCAGAGCCATCGAACTCATCAACGCGCCAATAGTAGGTCTTCGCCAGATTAAGCGGGCCGGGGGTGTAAGTCGTAGTGCCGTTAAGAATACCCGTAGCAGCGTTGCTCACCTCGTCGAAATCTTCGCCGAAGACTACATAGTGCAACATAGCGGCGAAACCTGCCGTCCATTTAAGCTGCACATCCAGGTCAACAAATTCGGCGCCCTCAGCCGGAACGGGGTAATACGCAGTTTGGGGTGGAATCGAGAAGCTCCAGACATCGCCCTTCCAGGGACTGTTCGGCTCGGCATCGTTTACCTCGTCAATCCGCCAGTAGTAAGTTGTGCCGGGAACAAGACCTTCCGGAAAAGGATATCCGGGAAAGCCGGCAACCAAAAACGCATCGGTCTGATTACCACTGAGCGTATCGCCTATGCCGTTGTTGACGTCGTCGAAATTATCGCCCATATACACATCATGGGAAACCGTGAAATCTCCCGGCCGCCAGGAAAGCGTCGCCCAGGTACCCGCATGCATATCGCCGTCGCCCGGATCGGGGCTCGTGGCATAGGGATATCCACGGGGACCCGCCATCAAAGCTTGAATTTCTTCCAGCATTAACGCACGGCCAAATACAAAGACATCGTCAATCTCTCCCAGAAGCGGTTGTGGTTGTGTGCTATCATTGAAGACATAGCCACCAATATTGAACGGAAAACTGGAGGTACCGCTGACCATGCCCGCTTCGTCGCTTGCCACCTCTTCGCCGTCGATGTAGAGTACTACTCTCGACGAATCTCCTGTTAAAGCCACGTGATGCCAGGAAGGATATTCAAAGTCATAGTCTGCACCAACAAACTGCCACTGATTGCCGGCCATCCAAACCCCGAGCTGACCACCGTTCTCCGATGTAAATCCAAACTCTATCAAGTCATTCTGGCCGATAATGCCGGCATAGGTGCTGGTATTGCTCCCGCTGACCCAGCAGGCCAATGTGAATCCACCTAAGCCATTGAGTAAACTCAGGTCTGTACCAACATACGCATCGCTCCCATCGAACTGCAAAGCGCCTCCAAACATGCCCTCGATCCAGGTCACACCGCCGTTAAGCGTGCCGTTATAGCCATTGACGGATTGATCGGCGGTAGTCGTACCTGATCCCTCATCAATCGCCCAATAGCCGATAAGATCGGGATCGCCTAAATTAACTGCACTGGCGGGGTCTGTTAGTAACAAGCCGGACATTAAAATAAGTGAAATGAAATAAATTGTGTGCCTGCTCATGATAATCCTCCTAAAAATTAAGATGAACGATAATGGTTCAAGACTTTGCTACACCCTTTAATACAATTACCTCCGTCAGGTCCGTCGATGCGGCGCCGGATGACGCACCAGCATTGCCGTTTTCGGAGTTGCCGGACTGATCGGACAATTTTTACTTGATACCGCCTCCCTGCGGAAAACCGAAAATCCACGAAACTCACTGCTTTTTTATATCAGATTAACCGCCTGCCCGTCAAGCAAAATCTCTGGATTATCCACAATCCTCAATAATCCTGGTATCTGATTTTCTCCAGCAGATCAGCCAGCTCTTTAACAACATCCGGATGCTCCGACGCGGCATTGTTTTTTTCGCCAAGATCGTTTCTGAGGTTGTAAAGCTGTGATTGCGGATCCAGACCAAGTTCGGTATTGGTATTCTTGTTTATCTTCGGTCCCTTGCCCGGCTCGATGTATTTCCAGTCTCCCCTGATCAAAGAAAGACAGCGGGCGTGCTCAACCAAATGGTCGCGGCCTACGAGTGATTTACCGAGCAGTGCAGGAAGAATATCAAAGCTGTCCGGCGCGTCGTTGGGGGCAAGTTTCCGGCCGGTAAGCGCCGCGAATGAAGCCATAAAGTCAATCTGAGAAACAAGAGCGTCAGACTGACCTGGTTTCACATAACCGGGCCGGCGTACAATAAAGGGCACGCGCGTACCGGCATCGAATGCGCTGTATTTTCCTCCCCGCAGAGGGCCGGAAGGCTTGTGTCCATCGAGTTTTTCGACCGCCTGATCTTTGTAACCATCGTCCACCACGGGTCCGTTATCGCTGGTAAAAATCACCAGGGTGTTCTCAGTAAGGTTCAGACAATCAAGCGTTTTGAGAATTTCACCGGTGCAGTAGTCAAGCTGCACAATCGCATCGCCGCGCGGACCGAGACCGCTGCTGTCGGCAAACCTTGGGTGAGGGACGCGCGGTACGTGGATATCGTGTGTCGAGAAGTAGAGGAAGAACGGCTTGTTCCTGTGCTTCTCGATAAAGTCTTTGGCCTTGTCGGTGATAACATCGGCTATGTCCTCATCCACCCAGCGTGCCGCTTTTCCGCCGCTCATGTAGCCGATCCTGCTGATGCCGTTGATGATAGTTTGGTTGTGGCCATGGCTGGGGTGCATCTTAAGCAGTTCCGGATGGTCTTTGCCTGTCGGCTCGTCGCCGATAGGTCCGTCAAAGCTGACCTGTATCGGGTCCTCCGGATCGAGACCGACGACTCGGCGGTTTTCCACGTAAACACAGGGCACTCGGTCGCCGGTGGCGGGAATCAGGAAACAGTAATCGAATCCTATATCAAGTGGGCCGGGCTTAATATCGACGTTCCAGTTAAGCTCACGACCTTGTGCCCCCAGCCCGAGGTGCCATTTGCCCACAACGCCGGTCGTGTAGCCTGCTCTTTGCATGATCAACGGAAGCGTCGTTCGCCCCGGCTGGATAATCATGCTGGCGTCACCCCGCGCAATGCCCGTACCTTTATGACGCCAGGCATATTCGCCGGTTAGCATGGCATAGCGTGACGGCGTACAGGTCGCCGACGGAGAATGAGCGTTCGTAAAACGCAATCCTTCAGATGCGAGCTTGTCAATGTTTGGCGTTTTGACATTGGTCGCGCCATAGCAGCCTACGTCACCATAACCGAGATCGTCGACATAAATCAAAACGATGTTGGGGCATTTGGTATCGGCTGCTTTAAGTTTAGCTGGGAGAATAACAGCAGCAGCAGCTAAACCGAGTGATTTCATAAATGAACGACGAGACATATATGAAGATCTCATGGCTTCTCCTATCATAAAAAGTTCACTTTGTTAACGATTAGGATCTAATCGGATTAAGCGAGACACTGTTTATTTACTGCTTGACCTTAATTATCGCCGCCCAGTCGCTCGATGAAGGCCTGCGCAGCGTAATTTTGTCTTTCGCCGTATCGACTGAATTCGATCGTTTACCTGTCCTGGGATCTATCCATGTAATCTTATAGTTTTGCCCGGCCGATTCGACGTTTAAGACTGTTTCTCTAACATCGGCCAAGTATATGAGGTAGATATCACCTTCGGCAGCGAGGCAAAATGCACCTTTTCCAACAAGCTCGTTATGCGGTTCCATCTGAGAATACGGAATCGACTCGAAAGTTTTTCGCAAGCAATGCAATTGAGCAGGCGCTTTGCCCTGTCCAATATGAGCTGTATAGAAGGGGCTTTCGGCAGTCCAATCGCCGTAGGTGGCATATCCGCCGGCCATTGCAATCGACCAGTGGCATTTTCTTACCCAGTCGGCGTTCAGGCCATGCTTAGGCACATCAAGAACACCTTCATAACCATACTCTTCATTCACATAAGGCTTGGCAATGTGCCAGTATTTCAAAGCCCACTGGTTCACCTCGGAGCAGTTGCCGTATTGTTGCGTGATGATAAAGCCAGCCCAGGATTGATCGCCGTAAAGCCAGTCCTGGTGTGCGTGAGCCGAACGCAAACGGTCGTAAGGATCCCATTTTTTGACAAGGTTTCCCATTTTTGCAGCCCAGTCCGGCTTTCGATACTCGTTATGCTCATTTCCCAAATCCCACCAGACATTCGAGAAAGCCGCCAATCGGGCGACGGAATAGCGATAAAGTCGCTTCTCGTTTTCGGTAAGAACGCCGAGTTCTCTCGGCAGGCCTTGTTTTTCGAGTGTCATGATGCACGTCGCTACAATCCCGCGTTCTCTCATTGCCTGTACGGCCTGATCTGCTTTCTGCCAATGAGCTATATTGAAACGTGTAAAGTCATACTTATGGGGCTTACCCAACCAGGCAGGCAACGGATTCACTTCACCCGGAGGCGCTCCATAATTAGGGAGCTTCCACAAATCGCCTTCGAACTTATACTCACTTTTGCTGCGGGTGTCGTTGTCTCTCGGATAGCCCGTTAAAAGAAAGCGAACCTTATTGAAGCCGTATCGAACGCAATAATCGAACAGGCTTTCGATCTGCTTGTCGTCATTTGACGGATCCAACAGGTGATAGGCGGTAAGGCCCATATGATAAAAAGGCTGCCGGGACAATGCGAACTGGAAATGCTTCGGATGTTCGGGATTTGCGATAACAGGTTGCATCCCTGCTGGACCGGTTGTTCGGAAAGAGCCTGTGTGGATCTTGTCTGTCTCCATGTTAGTCGTCAGCGAGAATTTGTACTCAGTTTCAGCAAGTGACGGGCAGAATCGTACACGAAAGCAGCGCCCGTTCTGGTCGTCACAAAAACCTTCGACCTCTACCGGCGAGCCGATATTGGGCGTGAAAATGGCGCTGAGACGAACATCGGTAAATGGATTACCTTCAGGCGGGCTGTCAGATTCCACAACAATTTCGTAGATATCAAAGCATGGAATAACTGGAGGACCTGGCTCGACTTTAACGCCTGTGGGAGCTGTTTGTATTGAGTATAAAGTAAGGCAAGCAGCAAAAATTATAAAAACGTAACGCATGGTTCTATCCTCATCTCAACAATAATTAGTTATGCCGTAAATAGCTCTTCGACTACGCTCAGGGTGAAGAAGAAGTTTCCTTCATATCGAGCGAGAACGAGGCATTGCAAACTGATAACCCTGGCAAACGCCTCGGCTTCGACGTATACTACCAGAATATCGTAACGCTTTTGTGGTGCTCCGGTCAAAACGTTTTTTCGTAGAAGGATATACAGATGATTGATTGTATGAAGCGACGCAGTTTTCTAACCGGTCTTGCAGCTATGGGCGTGGCCTCCGGCATGGGTACACGTACCGGGATTATTTCCGCTGCCCAGTCAGCAGGTTCGGGCAAGCAAAGAGACTTAAAAATCACAAAAGTGGAAATCCTGCAGATAACGGGCAAGAACAAGAGAAAGGCCCTATATCTGAAAGTCCATACCAACGGCGGCCCGGCGGGGCTCTACGGCCCGATCGACAACGAGGCCGCGATGTTCGTCGATCGATTCTTCAAGCGAAGTCTGATCGGCACCGACCCGCTTACATACGAAGCATATTGGGACAAGATGTTCCGGGCGAGCAGGCACTCTCGCGGCAGCCATTACATCATGGCCCTCAGCGCAGTGGACAATGTGCTCTGGGACCTTCGCGGCCGGCTCTTCGGCCTGCCGGTATATCGGCTTCTCGGCGGTTCACGCAGCAAGGTAAGGGCCTATGCCAGTTGCCTGGGATTCTCGCAGGAACCGTCGGCGCTGCGCGCGAAAGCGCAGGAATTGAAGCAGCAGGGGTACCGGCATCAAAAGTGGTTTGTGCGGGACCGCGGGCCGAACTTCGGACCGGATGGTGTCGAAGAAGATGTGAAAGTCGTGCGCTTGCTCCGCGAAGCGGTAGGGGACGATGTGGACCTCATGTTCGACGCGTACTGGCAATGGGACCTTCAATATGCCCTGGCCTGGACCAGACGAACCGAGCAGTATAATCCACGATGGATAGAAGAGCCCTTCCAAAGCGCAAACCTGGACGCCTTCATCGCGCTGAGCCGCGAGACTTCTATACCTGTGGCTACCGGAGAGCATTTCTACGGCCGTTGGGATGTGCACAAGTTCCTCAAGGCCAATGCTATCATGGTGGTTCAGGCCGACCCGGAATGGTGCGGCGGGGTTAGCGAGCTGGTAAAGATATGTACGCTTGCATCGGTTCACGGGGCCAACGTCATCCCGCACGGCCACAGCCTCCACGCCGCGATGCACGTAGTGGCAAGCCAGTCGATAGAGGTTTGTCCGCTCGTCGAGTTCCTGATTAAGAAGATGGATAGCTACTACGATTTCGAGAAGCACCCGCTCAAGCCCGTAGACGGGATGCTGGAACTGCCGGATAAGCCGGGCTTTGGGATTGAACTGGACGAATCCAAGATCGAAGATATTCGACCTGTATCGTGGCGGCAAAGTTGAATCGCAAAATTACGCCGGCCTATTCGGGGCGCCAGGGGTGTTGATTGTCACCCTTGGGCTGGAGGAATTTCGCATCGACTTGTTTATACCATTCGTGCAGCCTGTTGCGCATTTGTTCGACACGCTGCGGATACTGAGAAGCCAGGTCCTGCCGTTCGCCTATGTCGTTCTGCAGGTCGTAAAGGTGGACGCGGCCATCCTCGAAACGTTCGATGAGCTTGAAGTCGCCCATTCGAATCGCCCCGCCGGGGAAGCCGCCCTGGTTGGAGTAGTGCGGATAATGCCAATAGATAACGCCACGGTCGATACTCGTCGCGCCTTTCAGCAAGGGAACCAGTGACACGCCGTCCAAATGCTGGTCTTTCTTCAAGGGCAACCCCGCCATATCGAGAATCGTCGGATAGAAGTCGGTACTGATTACCGGGACGTCGGACTGCGAACCGGGCTTTGTCACGCCGGGCCAGCGAATCAGGTAAGGCTCGCGGATACCGCCTTCGTACAACCAGCCCTTGCCTCCGCGCAGAGGCAGATTGGACGTCGGCGAGCCCTCGCTGGTCGACAATCCGCCGTTGTCGGACATAAGAACGACGGCTGTATGATCCGCGACGCCCAGTACCTCCAGCTTGTCCAGCACGCGGCCGATCTGTTCGTCCATCGCCTCGACCATAGCCGCGTAAACGGCGTGACACTGACGGAGTCGCACCTGCCGCTGTTTTTCGACCGGCCAGACCTGCTCTTCCGGGCCAAACTCTCGCTCCTCGGCGTCCAATAGTCTCTGCCGTTTGGCCTTGTATTTGGCGATCAGGTCCTCGCGGCCCTGGAGTGGCGTATGAACAGAATAAAAGGCCAGATATAACAGAAAGGGATCGTCTTTGTATCGAGCCAGTAGCTTCAACGATTCGTCGGTCAAGACCCTGGGAAGATGTGATCCTTTGGGATAATCTCCGAGCCGCGGGTTATCGAAAGGAGCGAAATAGCCACCGCGCGGCGAACCAACGGCCCAGCCTCCAACGTTGGCGTCAAAGCCCTGATTCTCGGGCCAATACTTCTCCTCGGAGCCGAGGTGCCACTTACCTAAGAATGCCGTCTTGTAGCCATGCTCGGCCAGGGCCTCGGCCAGGGTGACTTCCTCCAGTGACATCCAGTCATTGAGCGGCGCCGGATTAAACCGCCCGGAGCGCTTACCGCTGAACCAGTTAGTCGCATCGACGCGCGATGGATACTTGCCCGTCATTATGCTGTACCGCGTCGGACTGCAAACCGGATTAGCAGCATAGCCGTTGGTGAAGTTCATGCCGGAACGCGCCAGCCGGTCGATGTTCGGTGTCTCGTAGAAGCAGTGGGGATTATTGGCACCAATGTCCATCCATCCGAAGTCATCGACGAGGAAGAATACGAAATTGAGCGGTTTGTCCTTCGCGGCAGCGGCGCGCAGCATTGCACCTGCGGGTAATAAGGCGGCGGCAGCACCTCCAAGCATGGTCTTTAGAAATTCACGCCGGCTGTTAATCTCTCTCATTGTTTGTTTCTCCGTTCGAGTTTAATCATTTGTTCGGCATATCGCCTGCCCAATTCCCGAGACGACTTTGTATCGAAATGCAGGACATCACCTTTATGTGTGAATCCTGAGACATCGACACAGGCGGTATTTTCCACTATGTTAGGTATGTTCTCCAGAATTTTATTGATCGATTCGGCGTTCGGATTTCTCTCAACGTAAAAATCGGCCAGCTTCGCAACCACAAACGGGAGTTTTTCGTCGCCTGAATCCCGCCGGAAATTGGCAATCAATTTTTCCAGTTTTGCCTGATACACTTGAATTTTTTCCGGCTTGCTGTCCGATTCACCCTGATGCCAGATTATCCCTTTAATTACGCCGTCTTGCATCGCCGCTTTCGCCCTTATTACGGCGTCGTCATAGGGATGACTTTTTGTCTGCTTATGATATCCGCCTTTGGCCCAGGAAGAAATCGGCGAGCCGCCTGCCGCACATGGTATCAGTCCGATTCTCACACGTTTCTTGTAGCCGGCCATGGCCTTTCCGAAAGCAAGGCCGGGCCCTACACCGACAATCCCCAGCTTGTCAAAATGGAGCGGATCCTTTGCCAGCTCCCACTCATTGCCTTGATTGAGAACATAAACTCGCGGGTGAGTTTGCATGTCCTGCTCCTGGACCTGACCCCGGCCTGCCATATTCGACTGTCCGGCAAGTATATACAGGTGGAAATTCCGGCTATTTGAATACTGTTGTGAGCAGCCGGCGTTTAAAAGCGCGAATATTACGATTGCGGCACTCAATTTTTTCATGTTGTCCAACTCCAGTATTACGTCGTAAACCGAACCGAATGGGCTATAGGCAGAATTCACCTTTGTCCATTATTATCTCGCCATCTACCTCGATAGTCGGTCTTATAATCACGCCGTCAACGTGTGCTTTGCTGTCCCACTTGGCTCCGGTTTTGCCGGGCAGGGGGCTGCCGAACGCAATATGCACGCCGGGAAACTTCTCATCCTGAAGCAGATTGTAGATTAGCCCGGTCAGGCCGGTATTAGTACCGATGGCAAATTCACCTATCCTATTGCTGTTCTCATCGACCTCAAAGATGTACCTGGTAAATTCGTGCCGGAGCTGCTCATTGTCGCAGCGTATACTTTCTTTTACTGCTCTGCCGTTTTCAACCTCGATGGTAATTGGCGTATCTTCAAGAGAACCATATTTCTGGGTGAAGAAATCCCCGAGGCAGCCGTCAATGACAACTGTACCGCTGACATTAGCAGGCGACGTAAACACCTCACCATCGGGGAGATTCATCCATTGGCCCGGGGTGATATCGCCGTCGCTGATTATCCATTTGAGCTGCGGACTGAATTTAGCAACAAAATCGTTCCCTTTTTCAGTTACCACCCTGATTTTGCCCGCGTTTTTAACCTTCTCATAAACAAGCCTGCTGACGCGCTGAATCTCTTTGTAATCGCTGCACATCCCGTCTTTCATAATCTCCGGCGTAATTCCAATCATGTGGGCATGCCTGAGCCCGGGATTGGCCTCGACCGCTTTGAGCATCCGCATTCGGAAGGTCTGTAGCTCTCCTTCGGCACCCTGGGCGGCATAAACACTAACATCGGCAGCCTTAATGGCATCGTCAATAGCCTGCGGATAATCAATCGGTCTTTCGCCGAAATCCTCCATTATGAGGAATACAACTTCGGCGGTAATCTTTTCGATGGCTGCCTTTATAGCTGAACCGATTTCGACGGTCTCGGCATCGGTAATAATGACCACGCTCTCGCCCGCCCTGACTTTCAGACAATTCTCGACGGCCTGTTTTACGCCTTCTTCAATACTGCCCACTTTATTTCTCCTGCTTATATTTACTGTAAAAATTGCCTCGGCACGATTCTACCGGCCCGCCCACTATTAGGCAAGAGATCGATACCAACTAAAATTTCGAATTTGTATGCCTCGTCTCCGAACAACATGAAGGAAATCAGCAACCTCAGCAATTCGGGGAAAAATCTTTGGCAGCAGCATAACACTACAATAAATATTGATTTAAGAATTACAATGTGTTAATATAGGTAGAGTTGGATGAAATAAATTCGCATTATTAGGACTTGCTGTTTGAAAAAAAGCTTAATAAAACGTTTAAAACGTAAGAACTTAGTCTTTTTCGTTGTAATATTGTTTGTTAGTCTGCCCGCGGGCACAACCCGGGCCGAATTTCTCGCATATAATGACAACCTTCGGGAGGCGGGTGATTCTACGGCGGCAAATGTTACCGGCTGGACTATTCATAATAACGATAGGGCCAATTCAACAGGCCGGCTCAGGAACTTCGAAACAGGTAGCGATGCCGGGATGCCCACTGTTACATTCACGATGGGAAGTGCCGGACTAAGTGTCAGCGGCGGCGGCGCCGGCGGTAATCCCACTCCCGGCACGGAAGCTTATGAGATATTCAGTAATATCGTAGACTTCGGACCGAACAACATTTATTACGGCGGCCAGGGCTGGTGGGTCGAGATAGAATTCACCGGATTAGACCCGGCAAAGACGTACAGTTTTGTCGGCACTGCTATCCGCTCAACGAATTATCCCAGCCGGATTACGCTTTTCACTATCAGCAATGCCGTTAGCTATGTCAATAACAGCAGCGACGGGATTGTCGAGAGGAGCGAGAGCCAATCCAAACTTCTTGCCGGAAATAACAGTATCACTGGCTATGTGGTTCGTTGGGACGAGATCGTGCCCTCGGCCACAGGTAGTTTCACAATCAAGGCAGAAGCAGCTCCCGAATCCGAGGATGGAAAAGCGTATCCTCTTGCGGGTTTCATGCTCGAAGAGCTTGGCAAGGCAGGGAACCGCTCGCCTGATGTCGATGCCGGAGATTATGACTCCCTTACATGGCCGAACAATATCCTGCAGCTAAGCCCGGATATCGAGGACGATGACCCATGTGATCTTGACATATTGACAATAAAGTGGTCGAAACTCAGTGGCCCCGGCTCAGTGACTTTCGAACCCGCCGACGACATAGCGGACCCCTGCGCGATATTTTCCGAGCCCGGCGATTATGTCCTGCAGCTCCAGGTATGGGATGAAGTGCCCCAGTTAGGCAGCAACTCGGTTATTATAACCATAATAGAGCCGATGCTGGGCGATCTGGATGGGAACAACAAAGTCAACTTCAAAGATCTCGTGCTCTTTAGTGCACAGTGGCTTGGTCCTGAGAGAAGTCCCGCCGACCTCAACGCCCGTGACGGCGTCAATATGGCCGACTTCGCTGTCCTTGCCGAAAACTGGCTCGAAGGGGAAGGAGCAATCCTTGTTATAAACGAACTTCTCGCAAGGAACGATTTTAGTATAACCGATCCACAGGGCCAGCACGACGACTGGATCGAAATTTACAATTCAGGCGAAGAAGCTATTAACATCGGCGGGATGTATCTGACAGACGATTTATCCGAACCGACCAAGTGGCGGATTCCGAACGATAATTCCTCCGCTACCACAATTCAGCCGGGCGGTTATCTTTTAATCTGGGCGGACAATGACATCGCCGATGCAGGATTGCATGCGGGCTTCGAACTCGACGCCGATGCCGGTGACCAGATCGGCCTGTTCGATACCGATGGCATTACACAACTTGACAGCATCACTTTTGACCAACAGACGCCGGATGTTTCCTACGGCCGGGATCCCGACGCTACGAATAATTGGGTAACACTCGATCCAACTCCGGGAGCATCGAATAATGGTTCGTATCTTGCTGTTGTAGCCGATACGAAATTCAGCCATGACCGCGGCTTTTATGATGCGCCATTCGCAGTACAGATTACTACTGAAACACCCGGCGCGATAATTCGCTACACCACAGACGGAAGCACACCGACTATGAGCCACGGCCAAATTTATAATCCCGCTTCACCAATCACAATCAGCACAACAACCTGCTTACGGGCAATGGCATTCTTGCCGGGCTTCAAATCCACCAACGTCGATACGCATACTTATATCTTCCTCGACGATGTCATCAATCAAGCCACGAATCTATTAACCGGCTCTCAAGTTGTGCCGCCTGGTTATCCGAGTTCATGGGGCTCTGTTACCGGCGATTATCAGCTTGATCCGGACGTCGTCGGACAGAACGGCAAAGACCGCTTCAACGGACTTTATGCAAGGACTATCATCGACGACCTTAAGTCAGCCCCGAGTATCTCTCTTGTTATGGACACAGACGACTGGTTCGGCAGCAGGGGCATATATATCAATCAGTCGCAGGATGGCACTGAGCGCGTCTGTTCAATCGAATATATAGACCCAAATACCGAAGACGAATTTCAAGCCAACTGCGCCATGGCCATGCAGGGAGGCGTAAGTGGCGGAGGCACAAGTTTGCAGAGATGGAAGTCGTTCAAGCTCTCGATGCGCCCGAGGTTCAAGACTCAAACCGACGACCGCAAAGCAACGGGCGGCCCGCCGAAATTGAATTTCAAGCTGTTCGCCGATTCGCCGGTGGATTGCCACAACACCTTCGTACTGGACGGGGTTCTTAACCACTCGTGGCTGCATCCGAGCAGCGGCCAGACTAACACCGCCCTGTACGTCCAGGATCAGTACGTTGCCGACCTTCACAACGCTATGGGCGGCTATTCCCCTCACGGCTCCTACGCCCACATCTACATAAACGGCCTGTACTGGGGAATGTACTACACGCATGAACGGCCGGACCATGCCTGGGCGGCGGAAATGTTCGGTGCCAACGAGGACGAGTACGACGCGATAAAGCATAACAGCGGAGGTGTAATCAATAACGGCATAGGGGGTAGCGCTACGGCAAACTATAATTCGATGATCAGCGCCGCAAACGCCGTGCAATCCAACCCAACCAATCTCGCCAAGTACAACACATTGACCCAGAACCTCGACGTCGATAATTTCATCACTTACCTGCTGGCCAACTGGTTCTGCGACAATGGTGACTGGCCGCACAAGAACTGGTACGCAACCCATCTCAATCATCCGGATGGGAGATGGCGATTCCACTCCTGGGATGCTGAACACACTGTCGAGAACAATGGGGATGGAAAATTTGGTGAGAGTCCATCTGATATTCACGACAAGCTCGATGGAAACGCCGAATATCGAATGAGATTTGCCGACCTCGTACACCGTAATTTCTTCAATGGCGGCCCACTCTCTTCCCAGGTTTCGAAACAAATCTTTCAAGCCCGAATGGACCAGATTGACCGTGCAATCGTCGGCGAGTCCGCCAGGTGGGGCGATAACAGAAGATCTACGCCGTACACACGTGAGGATTGGCTGAGAACCGCCAACAGCAGGCTTAACAGCTACATCCCGGGCCGCTCGAACACCATTCTCAACAGGCTCAAAAGCGCCAACCTCTACCCCAGCACAAATGCGCCCGTCTTTAGTATCAACGGCATCAATCAGCACAGCGGCCATGTCGATACCAACGGCAGACTGACAATGAGTGCATCCGGCACAATCTGGTACTCGCTTAACGGCGCCGACCCCAGGATAGCCGGCGGTTCAGTCAACAGCTCCGCGGCAAGAATATACACCGGGCCTGTCATCCTGACCAAAAGCACCCAGGTCAAGGCACGCGTTTTAAACGGCAATACCTGGAGTGCCTTGAACGAGGCAGTCTATGCCGTCGGACCGGTCGCTGAGAATCTGCGTATCACGGAGATTATGTACAATCCGCAGTCCTTGGGACTCCTAACGGAGAATGTAAATATACTCACCGATCCGAACACCGAGTTCATCGAACTAAAAAACATCGGAGCAGAAAGCATAAACCTCAATTTCGTCAGCTTTACGAATGGAGTCGAATTCACCTTCCCGGACGTAGACCTTGCGCCCGATGAATATGTTCTAATTGTTGAGGATATAGATGCTTTCACAAACAAGTACGGCCCGTCTCTTAATATCGCCGGCGAGTACTTCGGCAGCCTGAACAATGGCGGCGAACGCATCGAGCTGCTGGACGCCGCAGGCTCGACCATCCATAATTTCAAGTACAGCGACGGCTGGTTTACCATCACCGACGGCATGGATTTTTCGCTCGTGGTGACAGACCCTCTTAATACCGAGCCTTCTCTCTTCTCCGACAAGAGCGCCTGGCGACCGAGCACCGGCCCGGGCGGCTCACCCGGCACCGATTACGCAGACCAGGCTCCGGAAATAGGCGACGTAATTATAAACGAAATTCTCGCCCATTCACACGCGGAGGCCCCGGACTGGATAGAGCTCTACAACACGAACGGCCATGCCATCAATATCGGCGGCTGGTTCCTCAGCGACGATAACATGGATCTGAAGAAATACGAAATCCCCGATGTCACGATTATGGAACCCTATGGCTACGTCGTTTTATACGAAGACCTTCATTTTGGCAATCCGGCCGCTCCCGGCACCCACAGGCCCTTCGGTCTCAGCGAGAACGGCGAAACTTTATATCTGAACTCCGGTTCCGACGGCGAACTTACCGGTTACAGCGACGAGGAAAAGTTTGGAGCTTCCGCAACCGGCGTATCTTTCGGCAGATATCTCAAGAGCACCGGTTCGTATAACTTCGTTGCTACCAGCGAGATTACGCCGGGCGGCGCCAACGCCTATCCGAAGGTCGGACCTCTCGTTATTAATGAGATCATGTACAACCCGCCTGTTATAGGCGACGCCGAATATGTCGAGCTTCTAAACATCAGCGACTCACCGGTCGTTTTGTATGATCCCGTTACAGCCGAGCCCTGGCGTTTTACAGACGATCCCGACAACCCGGGAATCGAATTTTTCTTCCCAACAGATTCGCCAGTTACCTTGGCCGGTGGCGAGTATTTGTTATTAGTCGGCGATTGGGGAGAATTTGCTAAAATGTTTAATGTCCCCGCCGGCGTGCAGGTGTTCGAGTGGCCCGAAGGTAAGCTCAACAATGCCGGCGAGAAAATCCAGCTAAGCATGCCCGGCGACGTCGACACCCAGGGCCTGCGCCACTGGATCCGAGTCGACCGAGTCAAGTACAGCGATGGATCGCACCCGGACGATACACCAGGCGCCGCTGACCCGTGGCCCGCCGAACCGGACGGCAGCGGCTACTCACTTAGCAGGATCAACCCAACCGAATACGGCAACGACCCAATCAACTGGCAGGCCGCAATTCCATCCCCCGGTAGAGAAAACCTATAGCACGGGCGGTTCGCGAAGAAGCCCCTACGAGCTTGCAAATTAATCGGGTTTTGTTATAATCCGGCAACAATTTATTAAACCAATGATCACTTGCAATCAATAAAGGAAGAAAGATGAATAACCAAATCAGCATTATGCCGTGTTTGGACATGCAGAACGGCCGGGTGGTCAAGGGCGTTCATTTCGTCGATATCCGCGACGCCGGCGATCCGGTCGAATGCGCGAAGGCCTATTGTAAGGCCGGAGCGGATGAGATTGCGCTGCTGGATATAACCGCCACCGTTGAAAATCGTCCGACCATGCTCGAAGTGGTGAAAAACGTCGCTGAAGCCGCGACGATCCCGTTCACCGTAGGCGGAGGTATCCGCGATGTCGCCTCGGCGGCCGAAGTAATCGGCGCCGGCGCCGATAAAATATCCGTGAGCAGTGCGGCTTTCCGAAAGCCCGAGGTCATCAGGGAAATGGTTGCCGAATTGGGTGCCGATAAGGTAACCGTTGCCATCGACGTGGACCAGAACGAATCATTGCCCTCGGGCTACGAAGTCTATATCGAGGGAGGCAGGACCGCCACCGGCGCCGACGCAATCGAATGGGCAAAGAAAGTCGACGGCTACGGCGTGCCCGTCATCCTGCCGACCAGCAAGGCCGGGGATGGAGCCAAAACGGGATTCGACCTTCCAGTCATCAAGGCGATGGCCGATGCCTGTTCGGCCACGATTGTAGCTTCGGGAGGAGCGGGCAAGCTGGAACATTTTTACGATGCCGTCGAGGCCGGAGCGACCGTTCTTCTTGCCGCCTCGGTGTTCCATTTCCATATTATCGATATACCGGAACTGAAGGACTACTTACGCAGCCGGGGCTTAAATGTGAAGTAAAAAGACATTGTCGATTTTCGATTTCTAAATTGGCATTCGGCAATCGGCAATCTTCAATAAAAAAGCCTTTCTTTTCGTCCGATTTTCTGGTAAAATGCAGAATTCTTGTAAAGTTGTGTGTAGATAGGGTCGTTGGTAGATTCGGTACACAGCGTTTTTTTAATCAGAAAAGGAGATAATAGTGAAAACGAGAAATTACATTGTGATGTTGGCATTGAGCTGTTTGGTTGTAATATCGGCTTATGCGGCACAAGAAGGCACCAAAGAGAATGTTCAAGAACCACAAACCACCGAACAGGCTGCTGCCCCGAAAGCGGAGACACTAAAGACGGAAGTGGAAAAAGTCAGCTATATAATAGGAACCCAAATTGCCCGGAATTTCAAGACGCAGGAAATCAAGGTCAATCTTGATTCGCTGATGATGGGGCTGAAAGATGCCCTGGAAGGCAAGCAATTAGCGCTTAGCCAGGAAGAGATGCAGCAGGTTTTTACGCGTTTCCAGCAGCAGATGAGAGCGAAACAGGCCGCCAAGCAGGCAAAAGAAGCTGCTGCAAACCTGGCCACAGGCACTGCATATCTTGAGGCGAACAAGGCAAAGGAAGGCGTTAAGGTCCTTCCGAGCGGCCTGCAATACAAAGTCATCAAAGAAGGTACGGGAAATACCCCCACTGCGGATGATAAAGTCAAGACTCATTACCGCGGCACTCTTATTAACGGCACAGAATTTGACAGCTCTTATAAGCGTAATAAGCCCGCGGAGTTCCCCGTCAAGGGTGTAATAAAAGGCTGGACGGAAGCCCTGCAGCTTATGAAAGTAGGTGGCAAGTGGGAGCTTTATATACCCGCAAATCTCGCTTACGGGCAGCGCGGAAGGCCCAACATACCGGCCAATTCCACACTGATCTTCGAGATCGAGCTGCTTGAGGTAACTAAGGCGGCAGCGCCGGCTCAGGCGGCACAGCCGACTGTAGAGGTTAAGTAAAAAAAGATGTTTAACCGTAGAGACTGTAGGGATCGCAGAGATTGAATCAGAATTTTTTACTGCGTCCTCAGCGGTCTCTGCGGTTAATTTATTTCTGAATTCTGTTTATTGCACTGCGTAACCTCAGAGGAAAAAGTACAAGACACCCTCGTAGATTCTCAATCATCATTTAAATCGCCGAGAAGAGTATGCTGGCCTATACTTCACTCTTCCCTTAGAGCAAGGCTATAACCTCCGTCAGCAGTAATTGCGATAAAACCGCTGCCAATCACCGGGCCGGCCTGACCATAGTAGTTATCGCCCCAGCCAACTATAGTGCCATCTTTTGTTAAGGCGAGGCTGTGGTATGCGCCTGCTGCTATAGCGATAAAGTCGGTACCTTCCGGAGGCACAGCCTGGTCGGACTCATTGTAGCCCCATCCGACTACACGGCCGTCTTTTGTCAGAGCCAGACTATGGTACCCACCTGCGGCAATAGCAATGTAATCATTTCCCCCGGGAGGACTGGCCTGGCCATCGGAATCACTGCCCCAGCCGACTATACTGCCGTCCTGCCTTAGGGCAAGACTATGATCCCAGCCTGTGGCGATAGCGATATAGTCGTTGCCGGCAGGAGGCATGGCTTGATTTTCCATGTAGCTGTAGTTACTCCAGTCGACTATACTGCCATCCGACTTCAGGGCGAGACTATGCTTAGCACCTGCGGCAATAGCGATAATGTCGTTACCGGCAGGAGGACCAAGGCTACCCCACCACCTATTGTAGTCGTTTCTGTAGCCCGAGTCGACTATACTACCATCTTGCCGTAGAGCAAGGCTATGCCATCTGCCTGCTGCGATAGCGATAAAGTCGTCGCCGGGAGGTGGACTCGCCTGCCCCTCGGAGTTTCTGCCCCAGCCGATTATCCTGCCATAATCCCTTATGCCAAGACCATGTGACCTTCCTGCAGCAACGGCGACAAAATCATTCCCATCAGGAGGGCTTGTCTGAGCATACAAGTCATCGCCCCAACCGTATATACTGCCATCTTTCTTCAGGGCAATATTATGATAATCGCCTGCGGCAACAGTGGTGAATTCGGCAAGGCTTGGCGAGGCACCCTGGCCGTGTGAATTTCTGCCCCAGCAGACTACGCTGCTGTCCTGCTTTACGGCAAGACTGTGCCACCTGCCTGCAGCGATAGCGATGTAGTTTCCTGCCGGAGGTGTAGCCTGAGCATAATCGTTCCTTCCCCAGCAAATTATATTGCCGTCTCTGCGAAGAGCAACGCTGTGCCACCCGCCTGCGGCGATAGCAACATAGTCCCCTGCCGGGGGGGAGGAGCCCTGACCATAATCGTCTCCCCAGTCAAAATCCTGGCCATAATAGACTCTGCCCCAGCTTACTATACTGCCGTCAGAGCGAAGGGCAAGGCTATGCTCATAGCCTGCTGCGACAGCGATAAAGTCGTTCCCGTCTGGAGGTGTAGCCTGACCACAGTAGTCTTTGCCCCAGCCGACTATGCTGCCGTCTTCCTTTAGGGCAAGACTATGAAGCCCCCCTCCGGCGATAGCTGTAAAGTCGTTTCCTTCCGGAGGTGTGCCCTGACCGTGGTCGTTGTCCCCCCAGCAGACTATACCGCCATCAGAGCGAAGGGCAAGATTATGCCAGCCTCCAGCGGCGATAGCGATAAAGTCGTTGCCGTCCGGAGGTGTGGCCTGACCATAATCGTTTTGACCCCAGGCGACTATACTGCCGTCAGAACGAAGAGCCAGATTATGATACCTGCCCGATGAGATTGAGACAAAGTCACTTCCTGCAAAGTCGCCGCTATTAAAAGCTATCTCTCCCCATCCCAGGATCTCTGCGGCAAAGCTCGATTGGACAACACAAAGACAACACAGGACAGCAACTGCTGCAAACGACATGAAATTTTTCTTGTAAATATTTGTGAATTGCATTTTTACTCTCCTAAGTCGTTATCTCTCATTTAACGTCTCCTGCACGCTTTAAGTCTTATAATAACACAATTTAATATCAATTTCAATAATATTCCAAGTTTAATCGGGAGGTTGGGCTGTTTAAAAAGTCAGTTCATGACTACAAGCTAATGCTTGAAGCACAGGTCGATATCGCGATTCGCTGGTTCGCCGGCTTCCGGCTTTGTGCTCATACGGAGAGATCCGGCACAATATACGGCTCGCGATAAAATCCGCGGGCCAGGCGATTGGCTGGCTCGCTATCTTTGAAACACTCGTTTTCCCGGTCGATTTGGAGCCATGGCCCGAGCGTTACAGTTCCAGCGTCAACATCGATTTCGTTGGCAACCAGGTGCTCCAGCAGTCTCTCGAGCATTTCACCAAAGAGCGGCACATTATCAACCCGGGCACGCATTTCTTTTGCGGAGACCTTCTCGCCGAGACGGTACGAAATGTTGCCGGTATGGCAGACGGCTGTTGAGATGTGGCCTTCGAGCACCTCGGCGTTGAGTTCTTCGGCGCCGCCGCTGCGAACCGCCTTGATGAAGTTCATGAAGTGGTCGCCGCCGCCGCTGAACGACTTTATTTGTTTTCCTTCGTTGTCCCACGCGATGCCGCGATAAAGGCTCACCGATCCGCCCTCGCAATTGACGATTACGCCTACACGCTCGCCGCGGAACGCGGGCATTTCCTTCGAATCCTTTGCCTTGTACAGATTGTGGACCTCATATAGTATTGGGGCTGTTGGAAAGTCATAATAGATGATCTGCGTGTTGGGCACATCGCACGCATCGTTGAATAAGAACCGTCCGCCGATGCTCATCACCCGGCGGGGCAGCATTGTCTCGCCCAGGCACCAGCGGGCCACGTCCACCTCGTGTACGCCCTGATTGCACGATTCGCCGTCGCCGGTATTGAAGTCGAAGCTGCAATCGTACTGGAGCCGGTCGCGATAAATCGGCACTTTTTTCGCCGGGCCGCACCAGAGATCGTAGTCGACCGTATCGGGAATCGGCAGCGGCGTGTCACGCTTGCCACACGATACACGCGGCTTATTGGCAAAGGCGGTGACATATTTGATTTCGCCGAGGTTGCCTTCGCGGACCCATTCGATGCCCTGGGTGATTAAATTCTCCGAGCGATGCTGCGTGCCGCACTGAACGATACGGTTGTACTTTCTTGCGGCGTTGACCATCTGCCGGCCCTCCCAGATGTAATGCGAGAGCGGCTTTTCTACGTAGACGTGCTTGCCCGCCTGGCATGCCCGGATTGTGCTTAGTCCGTGCCAGTAGTTCTGGGTGGCGTTGCCGATTACGTCGATATCATTACGGTCGAACATCTCGCGCATATCGACGTATTGCTCGACGCTGTGGTTGAACTTCGACTCGATTGTCCCGGCCGCCTTGCCCATCCGCTCCCGGTCCGGGTCGCTTACGGCCACAACGGTCACGTCCTTCTGGTTCTCGAAGGATGGTATGTGTGCCCCAACACCCCGGCCGCCGAGACCGACAACTCCGACGCGAATGCGGTCATTAGCTCCTCGGGCTCGCGAAAACGGCAATGCCGCCCCGGCGATAATCGCACCCTTCATAAAATCACGACGAGTAATGCTTTTCATAATCTATCTCCCTTCCAGAGAATCCAGGAGCGTGTGATTGACGGCATGAAGTTTCTCGGTCAGTTCCGCCAGCTCGTTCGTGGTTTCGGCCGATTCGATAGACTCCAGAATCCCGCTCAACTCGACAGCTCCGTTGACTTTATCAAGTGCATTATTTTGCATTGTCACTAATACGTGCCTGACTCTTGCAGCTAACCGCCGGCGAAAAAACTCGACCTGCCCCGGCTTAATAGCACCTTGTTTCCATGCCGGATCAAACTCGTGAAAAGCAGTACATGCCTTCTGTACGTAGAGCAGGACCATCCCTTTAGCCGGGTTGCCCTCCGATAGAATTCGTGCCCATTGAAACTCCTCGTTGCGCCAGTGTTCGTCAGCTATGGTTGTCTTGTATTCAACGATATCTTTCGAAGTCATGATTACATCCTGCTATTAACAGATATTCTCCGTCAGCACAATACCCATTCCTTACTGCTATCTGATCTTACATTATGATGAGTAAAGGTATGTTGTCAATCATCAGTGAATGGATTATAATTCTTTTCAGCCGGGCAACTACTAATTTATGATTAGATTAAAGGGATAGAGAAGTGCAACCTCTGGTTATTTTCGGCTTTATTGCAATCTTTGCCGTCGTGGCAGTACTGGGCTATATCAGCTCTCTTAAACGACGCGAGGCAATGGCCGCCGTAGCAGCGAAGCTCGGCCTGCAATTTATGCCTGGCAAGGACAGGTACATGCCCAAGCGTTATCGCTTCCTGGACAAACTTCGGCAAGGATCGAGTCGTTACGCGTTCAATGTCCTCTCCGGCAGCTATCAGGGACACGAAGTACTCCTGTTCGACTACCATTATAAAACCGGCTCCGGCAAGAATACCCACCACCACTACCTGTCTTTTTTTATCCTCCACCTACAGGTATCGTTTCCGGAGCTTATCATCGGCCCGGAGGGTATTTTCTCGAAGATCGCCCAGGCCGTCGGATACGATGACATCGATTTCGAGTCGCACGAATTCAGCCGTAAGTTCTGCGTTCGCTCGAAGGATAAGAAGTTCGCATACGATGTGTGCAACGCCCGGATGATTGAATACCTGCTGTCCAATACCGATCTGAGCATAGAAATCGAGGACAAAGTACTGGCCATCTCGTTCAACTCGCGGTTGGCGCCGAAGCAAATAGAACCGAATCTGAATCGACTCAATACCGTCCGGTCGCTGCTGCCGGACTATCTGTTTACCGGGAGATAATTATGGGGCCAATGCTGATACTAATCGGTGTCGTCTTCTTTCTGCCGATCGTTTATGTTGTACTGACGTACAATACGCTGGTCGCTTTGCGGAACCACCTTCGGGATGCGTGGGGCAATATCGACACGGAACTCAAGCGCCGGTACGATTTGATTCCCAACCTGATAGCAACTGTCAAAGGATACGCTGCACATGAAAAAGAAATCTTCGAGCGTGTCACTCAACTGCGCGCTCAATGCCTGGCCAGCCGGGGCCCTGTCCAGCAGCAGGCAGTGAATGAAACACAGTTGGTCGTCGCCCTTCAGCAGCTTTTAGGCGTCGTTGAGAACTATCCCCAGCTCAAAGCCGACCAAAATTTCTTAGAGCTGCAAAAGGAGCTGGTCAATACCGAGGATCGCATCCAGGCCGCCCGCCGTTTCTTCAACGGTAACGTGCGTGACTATCGCAACAAGTGTGAAACCTTCCCGAGCAGTATTATCGCCAGCGCATTCGGTTTCCAGCGGGAGGATTACTTCCAGGTGAGCCCATCCGTCCGCGAAGTGCCGGACGCGGACTTTGGTTAATCATGCAACTGCCTTTTTACCGCCTGGGCATGAATTAGCTCGAATACGGCCTTGATGAATTCACCGTCCAGGTCGAGCTGCCCGGCCTTGGCTATATGGTCCTTCAGAAGGTTCTCCCACCGGTTAATCTGAAGCACGGAAATACTGTGCTGCTGCTTGAGCTTGCCTATCTCCTCGACCCACCTGAACCGCTCGGCCAGGTCCTGCATGATTTGCGAATCCACGTGACTGATCTCGGTACGCAGGCGGGCTATCTTCGCCTTTACCTGTTTGTCCGTTATCGTTGTGTTTCGTGCCCTGAGCCTGTCGAGCAGCTCGATCAAAACTTTGGGCGTAATCTGCTGCTTCGAATCGCTCAACGCACGGTCTGGATCGATGTGAGTCTCTATCATGAGACCCTCGATACCCAAATCCAGCGCCGTCTGGGAGATCGGTTCAATGTAATCCCGGCTGCCGCCTATGTGGCTCGGGTCGCAAATAATCGGCAGGTTCGGTAGAAGTCTTTTCAGCTCGATAGGAATCCGCCAGTTCGGACTGTTGCGATATTCCATCTCAACGAAAGTCGAGAAACCCCGATGTATGGCGGCAAGTTTTTTTATGCCGGCCTGATACAGCCTTTCGATCGCCCCCAGCCAAAGGCCAAGCTCCGCATTGATCGGATTCTTCACAAGAACCGGCACATCAACTCCTTTCAGGGCGTCGGCTATCTCCTGCACCATGAACGGATTTACCGTCGTTCTGGCCCCGATCCAGAGAATGTCAACGTCATTATCGAGACAAAGCTGGATGTGGCGTGCGTTTGCTACTTCGGTCGTTGTCAGCAGAGAAGTCTCGGCCTTAACCGCCCTGAGCCATTTTAGGCCAATCTTGCCGACACCTTCGAAGCTGTTCGGGCGTGTACGGGGTTTCCACAGGCCGGCACGAAAAACCTTCACGTGGGGACAGCTTGCAAGTCCCCTGGCTGTTGAAAGGACTTGCTCTTCGGACTCGGCGCTGCATGGCCCAGCTATTACCCAGGGAATCTTGTCGAATTTCAACCACGTCGAGATTTCCGGCAGATTCCGGCTCAATTTCTTAAGATTATCCGGCATCGATCTGTAAGGCCTCTAAATAAAAACTATTTTTTCTGTTTCCAAACGTAACGTTTCACATATAACGCAACCATTCCAAACATCCTGTACATCAATTATAACCTAAAGCACGCAGTAATTCAATAGCGCCAGACTTGCTCTGTAGAAAACATCGGGCCGGGCTTTGTCATTGCGAGCAACTCAGCAACCAAGCAACAGGCATATCGAAGAAAATGTCGCAGCCATGTCATTGCGAAGGAGCGCAGCGACTGCGGCAATCTCAACTCTTAGACAAGCAAAATCGTTTATTTTCTTAGGAGTGTAGCGAAGCAATCTCAAACGCAACGATGTCTTTTCTGCTTATAACGCAAGAGATTGCGGAGGTTTTCTACAAAGCATGCCAGACGGTTCGGATATCTTTAGGCAGCTATTACACTGATATTGGCAAAAGTCACGTCAAGATTGTTGCAATATGAAGATATTGTTAGTATTTTGGGAAGATTGTTAGAGACAGGATTGTTGCTAAAGGCACTGCCTAACGTGCAGTCTCGATTGAGAAGGACGATTGAAATATTTTTATTCCCCCACATTTAGGAGATCGTTATGAAACGCTGTAGACTGTTGATTCTGGTTGTATGTGCTGCTCTGATTGGCTTTAACGGACTTTTAGTGTATTCCGGCGAGCAAAACAAAAAGAGCGATGAATTCCGCAATGAGTTCGTCAAAAACTTCCGGCGTACGGGGCTGAACACTACGCCCGGCGATGCCATGATGCTGCGAATTCTGGTCGAGAGTTCAGGGGCCAAACGCGGTATCGAAGTGGGATCGGCCAGCGGCTTCGGGGCTGTCAATATGGGAATTGCTTTCGAGCGAACCGGCGGACATCTTTACACGCTGGAAATCGACCCGAAGAGCGCCAAAGTGTGCCGGGACAACCTGCAGAAGGTCGGCCTGGAAAATACTGTTACTTGCATAGAAGGCGACGCCCTTAAAACGCTGCCGACTCTTGAAAGCGAGTTCGATTTTGTTTTCATAGATGCTGTGAAATCGGATTACATGAAATATTTCAAGATTATCGAACCGAAGCTCAAACCCGGTGCCGTGGTCGTAGGCGACAACGTTATTCGTTCGGCCAGAGCAATGAAGGATTTTCTGGATTATATCCAAAACAGTCCCGACTACGACACGGTCATTATCCGGGCCTCGATGGAGAAAAAGGATGGCATGTCGATAAGCTACAAAATCAGGTAATCGCCGGGAATCAGAATATCTTTCTGTAAATATGGCAGTAAGGCGTCTTACCGTTGTTTTTGTAGTAGTCCTGATGGTAATTTTCCGCCAGCCAGAACTTTCCCGCCGGCGAGACTTCGGTTTTAACGTCGAAGCCCTTTTGCTTGAGCGTCTCGATTAGTTTCGCGGTGGTATCTTTCTGCTTTTCATCGAGGTAGAAAACCGCCGAGCGATATTGCGTGCCGATGTCAGGACCCTGGCGATTTAACTGCGCAAAGTCGTGCGTCTCAAAAAACAGCCTCGCCAGTTTCTCATAACTTGTCTTTGACGGATCGTAGATAACTTCGACCGCCTCGGCGTGGCCCGTCTTGTCCGTACAAACCTGCTTGTAAGTCGGATTGTCAACATTACCGCCGGTGTAGCCGACCGCTGTCGAGATGACACCGGGGACTTTCTGTAAATGATACTCCGTGCCCCAGAAACAGCCCGAAGCGAAAATCGCCCTTTCGGTCCGGTTTTCTTCGGCCAGAGCAAAATCCATCGAAACCGAGTTCACACAATAGCGGGTATTCTTGGGCGTGTACCCCTCGCCGGTAAAGACGTGCCCGAGATGAGCGCCGCAATTGGTGCAGATGATTTCCGTCCGAAGGCCGTCGGCATCCGGCAGTTTCGTTACGGCCTTGGCCTTCTGGTCGTCAAAGCTCGGCCAGCCGCACGACGACTTGAATTTGGAGGACGAATCGAATAACACTTCACCACAACGCTTGCAGGTATATACTCCTTCTTCGAAGTGCTTGTCGTATTTGCCCGTGAAAGGCATTTCGGTCCCTTTATTTACGATCACCCGTTCTTCTTGGGGCGTTAGTTTCTTATACATGGTCTTGTCCCCATAGAAAGCAATTTCATCCACGAAAATATCCGCCTCGAATTCTCTGCCCATTGCTGCCACGGCAATGCTTTTCAGCGTCCTGGTATTGAGCGGATTTGCCAGAGAATACGGTAAAAAAAGTGTAAACGGAATCTTAACCTCCTGCCACTGTCCGTTTGCCGAAAACGCCGCCTGGTAGTACTGCCAGGGCATCCGTGTCTGGCCCGTTCGCAGGTGGACG
>Ga0307434_1000092_pt1 | contig 77965 bp, 81 predicted proteins | sample SalMarWE160220MG_FD_202156 | JGI IMG/M metagenome (GOLD analysis project Ga0307434, IMG submission 202156) | Salt marsh sediment microbial communities from the Plum Island Ecosystem LTER, Massachusetts, United States - WE1603-220 | ecosystem: Environmental > Aquatic > Marine > Intertidal zone >... | reverse complement strand
TTGCTCCTATAAGCGGCACAATCGAAGCCGTAAACGAGGAACTGGAATCCAAACCCGAGCTGGTCAACGAAGACCCCTACGGCGAAGGATGGCTTGTAATAGTAGCCCCAACAAACTTAGACGCAGAACTAAAGGCGATCATGAACTTCGACGCAGCTGTCGATTGGCACAAAAACCTCGTAAAAGAGGGTTAACTGAACTATCGCTAAATGCCTATTTTCCTAGGAAAACAGGTAGGAGTCTTAGCAGGGGTTAGCCCAAAACAATTTTTCCCTAAAAGTTTTTTTATCTAGAAACAGACAATCACTATACAAAAAGTGGCGGGAATCCATAATGGCCAAAATCCATAAAGACATAATTAAGGTACTCTCAGAAAAACCATTGACTCTCACTGAGATTGCGGAAAAACTCGAAAAATCCGAAAAGAAAGTTTACAATGCTTTAAAGAAACTCTTCAGCGACGGCGAAATCGACTGTGATGGCAAGACTCACAAGTACTCGCTTGCAAAGGAGTAAAGCCGAGCATTTCTGTTCCATTTTTAATGAGATATCCGCCGAGAATAAGATTAATATGGAGTCAAATGATAATTTGACAGCCAGAAGTTGAGGATTGAAAAATGACCCGAAAAATAGTTATTATTGGAGCCCACGCCGCAGGCCTTGATGCGGCTTCTGCAGCTAGGAAAACGGATAGAACCGCTGAAATAACTCTGATAACAAAAGAGAAGAATACAGCATACTCCAGATGTGGCCTCCCCTTTGTTCTGGGCGGGCACATAAAAACTTTCGATGACCTGCTGGTCTTTCCAGATAGATTCTACAAAATGATGAAACTGAACCTTCTAACAGAGACTGCAGTAACAAAAATTGATGCGAAAGCAAAAACTGTAGATATACAGGACAAGAATGGAAACAAAGAAACACTTTCTTACGATAGTTTGGTGCTAACCACTGGTGCCGATCCTTTTGTGCCGCGTATAAAGGGCTGCGACAAAAAGGGAATATTCGTTGTTAGGACAATACAAGACGGAGAAAAAATCAACAAAGCCATTGAAACAGCTAAGTCAGCAGTCATCATAGGCGCCGGACTCATCGGACTTGAAGTTGCCGTAGCCTGCCTTGAACGAGGACTAAAAACCACAGTCGTCGAATTCCTTCCTTACGTTCTACCTGTTCTACTTGACAAAGATATGGCTGACCGCGTCCAGACTACTCTGGAAGAGAAAGGCATGAGAATCATTGTTGGAAAAGGAGCAGAGGAAATTTTTGGAACCGAAAAAGTTACTGGAGTTCTAGTTGCAGGAGAAACAATTCCTGCAGACTTGGTCATTGTGGCCACTGGAGTAAGAGCCAACACCGAATTAGCCAAAAATGCTGGAGTAGAACTTGGAGAAAAAAGAGGCATTAAAACCAACTTGAGAATGGAAACTAACATCAAAGGTGTTTATGCGGCTGGAGACTGCACTGAATCAATTGATCTTGTTACTTTGAGGCCTACGATGAGCCAGCTTGGAACCACCGCTGTGAAACAAGCGAAAGTGGCGGGAATCAACGCTGCAGGTGGATACGCCACGTTTAAAGGAGTTTTGGGTTCTTGGGTTACCCGACTGTTTGACACTGAAATCGGCGGTACAGGACTTACAGAGTTCATGGCTGGCCGAGCAGGAATAGAAACAGTGTCAGGAACGATAGTTTCCAAAACAAGGGCTGACTACTTCCCAGGCGCCTTACCTATCCGAATCAAGCTTATCGCCGAAAAAGAGAGCGAAAAAATAATTGGAGCACAAATAATAGGTGGAGAAGAGGTAACACAACGCATAAACGCTCTGTCCTTTGCTATCCAAAACGAAATGACCGTTAAAGAACTGTCCAAAGCTGAGACATGCTACGCGCCTCCAGTGTGCGAAACTTGGGAACCAATGGTGTTAGCTGCAGAGATGGTGCTAAGAAGACTCCAATAGCCCATCCTGAAAAAACTTTTCTAGAATATAAGCCTAGCCTTTCACTGGGCTAGGCAACTTTCTATTCTGGTTTTTATCAGAATCTCTGTTTAAAAAGAAAACTTTATTTGTGCGCGTCATATTACTCGAACTTCTCGATAAGCGGTGGTTCCCATTGGAAAAGGAGAAATTAAAGATTGCTTTTTATTGGTCTGCTAGTTGTGGAGGCTGCGAAATAGCCGTTCTCGATATCAACGAAAAAATCTTAGATGTTGTTGCTAAGGCCGACATCGTTTTCTGGCCTGTAGCTATAGACACAAAATACAAAGACGTCGAAGCCATGCCCGACAAGAGCATAGACGTAAGTTTCTGCAACGGCGCAATAAGAAATTCGGAAAATGAAAAAATCGTTAAACTTCTGAGACGGAAATCAAAGATAATAGTGGCTTTTGGCTCATGCGCCTGCGACGGCTGCGTGAAGGGTCTCGCAAACCTTTGGGACCGAGAAACAGTCTTTGAACGGGCTTACTCCGAGACTCCGTCGACAAAAAATGCGGAGTCCGTTATGCCGCAAACACACTTCAAAGCGGAAGAGGGAGAGCTTGAGCTCCCAGAATTCTATGACACCGTGAAAACCTTACCCCAAACCATCGACGTTGACTACACAATTTCTGGTTGCCCCCCGCCAATCCCCTCTATAATCTTGATGTTCGAGGCATTATTAAACGGTAAACTGCCTCCAAAAGGTTCAAGTTTCTTGCCCAACAAATCCGTTTGCGATGAGTGCCCGCGCGAAAAGAAGAACCGTCAACTCACAGAAATAAAGAGAATCTACGAAATCGAAGACGACGGCAAAACCTGCTTCTGGGATCAAGGCGTCATCTGCATGGGTCCAGCCACTCGTGCGGGATGCGGAGCACAATGCCCAAACGTTAACATACCCTGCACTGGTTGCGATGGCCCAGGTCCCCGCGTTATCGACCAAGGTGCCGCGGCTATAAGCGCTCTTGCATCCATCGCCACCAATCCGGAGGTTGTTAAGCAGGTTGTGGATCCCATAGGAACTTTCTACAAGTATTCATTAGCTAACTCTATTCTCAGAAGGAAGGTGAAAAAATGAAAGAAGTAACAATAGATCCGATAACCCGACTGGAAGGCCACGGAAAAATAACCATCTTCCTGAACGATGACGGAAACGTGGAAAACGCCTACCTACAGATTCCGGAACTACGAGGCTTTGAGCGATTCTGTGAAGGAAGACGGGCTGAAGACCTACCCATAATAACGACCAGAATCTGCGGGGTTTGCCCAGTTGCTCACCATATGGCAGGGGCGAAGGCTGTAGACGCTGCATTCAATGTGGAGCCAACGGAAACAGCGAAAAAGCTGCGAGAACTTGAGTATTGCGGTTACTTCATTTACGATCATATCCTTCACTTCTACTTCTTGGGTGGTCCAGACTTTGTTGTGGGACCCGACGCTCCCGCCGCTAAACGTAACATTCTGGGAGTGATAGAGAAGGCCGGTTTGGAAATCGGCAAAGAAGTCATAAAACATCGAGCTTACGGGCAAAAGATAACGGGGATTATCGGAGGAAGACCAACTCATCCTGTAAGCGCTCTTCCCGGAGGCATGGCAAAAGCGCTGAATGAAGAGGAACGGCAAGAGATCGAAAAAATGCTTCGAAGTTGCCACGAGTTCGCTAAGTTCTCTCTGAAACTCTTTGATGATATTGTTCTGAAGAACGCTGACTACGTGAACCTTATCACCAGTGACCCCTACAACTTGGAGACCTACTACATGGGCATGGTCGACAAGAACAACAAGATGAACTTCTATGACGGCGATGTCCGCGTGGTCGATACGAAAGGAAAAGAGTTCGTGAAATTTGGTCCTTCAGAATATTTGGACATCATCGAAGAGCATGTTGAACCGTGGACTTACGTTAAAATGCCTTACTTGAAGAAAATCGGCTGGAAGGGCTTCGTTACTGGACCTGAAACCAGCATATATCGGGTCGGTCCGCTTGGAAGACTTAACGCCTCTGATGGTATGGCAACTCCCGTTGCACAGGCAGAATATGAGAGGATGTACAAGACTCTTGGCGGAAAACCTGTTCACGCAACCTTGGCTTTCCACTGGGCGAGACTGATTGAACTCATGTATGCAACCGAAAGAGGGCTAGAGCTAATCACGGACAAGGAAATAACCAGCAAAGACATCAGAAACAAGCAGGGTAAGCCTGGGGAGGGCGTTGGAATAGTTGAGGCTGCAAGAGGCACTCTTATTCACCATTACCAGTTGGACGAGAACGCTTTGGCGAAGAAAGTCAACTTGGTGGTAGCTACAACCCATAACGCTCCCGGCATCTGCATGTCCATAAAGAATGCTGCGCAGGGCCTCATAAAGAATGGCGAGGTTAACGATGGACTTCTAAACAAGGTTGAGATGGCGTTCAGAGCCTACGACCCATGCTTCGCCTGCGCTACACACTTTGCTATTGGCGAGATGCCCTTAGAAGTTAACATATTCGACAGTGACAAGCAACTGCTAAAGACTATAAAAAGATGAGTGTGGATGAAAAATGGAACAACCTAAAATCGGAGTGTTCTTGTCTGACTGCGGAAAACAGCTCTCCGAAATCCTAGACTTCGATGCCATGACAAACTTTGTGAAGAACGTTCCCAACGTAACCCTCATTGCAAGAGGCAGCGAATTCTGGCGAGGCAAAGGGTTACAGACCATTATAGATTCCATAAAAGACAGAAAAATTAACCGTGTTGTTGTCGCTGAGACCCTGCCCAAACTGAGCGAAGTACACATAGCCGAGACAGTTGAAAACGCAGGTCTCAATCCCTACTTGGTGGAAGTAATCGACCTCAAAGACCACTGCGCATGGCCACACCGAGCAACACCAAAAGAAGCCACAGAAAAGGCTAAAGCCATGCTTCTAGCAGCTATTGAACGGGCAAAACTTCTTGAACCCATAGAGAAACTTGAGTTCCCAGCCCTCAAATCCGCTCTGATTATTGGCGGAGGCATCGCCGGTATGCAGGCGGCTGTGGACCTGACGGATTTAGGATTCCAAGTGAACCTGATTGAGAAGCAACCGTTTCTTGGAGGTTTAGCTGCCCGTGCTGGACGTTTCTTCCCAACCGACGACTGCGCCATCTGCATTCAGTCTCCATCCTCTGACGTGAAAACCATTACCCACACTTCCAGAAAGTGTGTGTATCGTTCAGGTTTAAGCGAGCTACCTAACCTTAAAATTTTGATAAACTCGAGGGTTGTTGCTGTTGAGGGGGTTCCTGGAAACTACACTGTTACAATCGAAAAGAAGCCACGATACGTTGACGAGTCTAAATGTATAGCCTGCGACAAATGCACTACTGTTTGTCCAGTGGAAGTGCCTGACGAATACAACGCCAAACTGAAGACCCGCAAAGCCATCTACATGAATGTTCCGAACGTTCACCCGCCCGTCTATGTCATCGACGAGAGCGTCTGCAGGTTTCATGACTGCGCCAAATGTGTAAAAGTTTGTCCTACAAACGCCATTGACTTGGATCAGAAACCTGAACAGGTAACCTTGAATGTGGGCAGCGTAGTTGTTGCCACGGGATTCCGCGAATTCGATTCCAGCGCCATAAAAGAGTATCATTACGACAATTACCCTGACGTTATAACCAACCTTGAATTGGCTAGGATGATTGACGGTTTCGGTCCGACAGGCGGCGCCATTATTCGACCTTCAGACGGCAAACCCGCCAAGAAAATCGTGTTTATTCAGTGTGTGGGTTCGCGAGATAGACGATACAATCCTTACTGTTCTGGCATCTGCTGCATGATTTCGCTGAAGCATGCCTCGTTGATTAAGTCTGCAGTTCCGGACGCAGATGTTTCCATCTGTTACATCGACATACGAACTACAGGACGAGAACATGAGTACTACTATGAAAGAGCAAGAGAGATGGGAATCAAATTCATTAAAGGAAGACCAACAGAAATTTTGAAGGACCCAGAAACAGGCAAATTAATCGTCGATGTGGAGGATGCTCTTCTTAAAAGATTCCTAGACTTGGAGGCTGACTTGGTTGTTTTGGCTCCTGCCATGATACCTGCTGAAGGCACCAAGGAACTCGCCGAGATTCTGGGTCTTGAGTTGGAGGCAGACGGTTTCTTCAAGGAATACAACGCCAAACTTAGACCAACAGAGACCAAACTGAGAGGAATATTCCTCTGTGGAGGAACAACCTTCCCGAAGGATGCGCCCACCGCTTCTCTGCATGCACACTCAGCAGCTATGAAAACTGCAAAGTTCTTGACCGGCGGCAAAATAGTCAAGGACCAAAGAACCGCCATAGTCAACGAAGATTACTGTGGCGACTGCGAATTCTGCCCAGTAACCTGCCCATACGGCGCCATAAGTTTGGAGCCCACAACTGAAGACCACTTTGTTGCCCGCGTTAATGACCTTCTTTGTGAAGGATGTGGCGTCTGTGTGGGAACCTGTCCCCTCAATGCTATCGAACTTCGACACTCTAGACCCAACCAGATGTAGGCACAGATGAATGCTCTCATGTCAATAAATGGAACATCAAAACCTCTGGTTCTAGCCATCTGCTGCCAAGAGTGTGGACATACAGCCGTGGACTCTTCGGGTATGGCTAAGATGCAGTATCCCGCCAACGTGAGGGTCATGAAGGTTCCATGCGCTGGAATAGTGCGCGTTGACCAGATTCTTGGAGCCTTTAAAGCTGGCGCCCAAGCTGTTATGGTGGTGGGATGCAAGAGCGACGGCTGCCACTATGAGGTTGGCAGTGACAAGGCTGAGAAGAAGATAGACCTTGCTAAGATGCTGCTAAAGGAATATGGGATAGAGCCAGAAAGGTTGGAGATGTTCAAAATGGTGTTTATCGAAGGCGACCACTTCGCAGAAGCTGCTCAGATGATGACTGAGCGAGTGACTAAGCTGGGTCCCTTAAAGCTTATGGATGGTTCCTAAAAGGAGGCGAATTATGATGATTGAGAAAGCGGAAAAAACTGTGATGTTCTTCTCTGATGAGGTTACGAGCCGTCATGGCGGCGAAACCTTGACAGCCTGTTATCAATGTGGAACATGCGCCAGTAGCTGTCCGGTAGCCAAACTCGATTCCAGCTTTAATCCCCGAGAAATCATCAAGCTGTCTCTCTTAGGCGAAAAAGAAGAGGTGCTCTCCGGAAACGCGATATGGCTGTGCTGCTCATGCTTCAACTGTCAGGAAAGGTGCCCTCAAAAGGTTGAGATAGCCGATTTAATCTACGCGCTGAGGAACATTGCGCTGGAATCGGGGCACTCTCCAAGTATATACTCAGATTTCGCTTCGACTCTCATGAACGAGGGACGGGTTGTATCGATTTCCAAGTTCGTGGAAAAGAAGAGAGAAGAGTATGGTTTACCGCCCCTCAAACCTGTGGGAATAGAGGCACTCAATAAGATTCTATCCGCAACGGGCTTTACTAAACCAGAAAAAACGGAGGAGTCACAATGAAAAGTTATGCTCTGTTTCTCGGCTGCACCATACCTGCACGTCAACCAAACTACGAATTGTCAGCGAGAAAAACTCTTGCAAAGTTAGGAGTTGAGCTTGTAGACTTGGATAACTTTACCTGCTGTTGTCCTCCGCCCATACAGTCGATTAATCTGGAATCCAGTCAGGCAGTAGCTGCATACAACATCTGCTTGGCTGAAGAAGCCGGTCTGGACATTGTTGCTCTATGTAACGGATGTTTCGAATCTCTTGCCATGGCAAACGCCGCTCTCAAGAAAGACAAAAACTTACGGGCAAAGATTAACGAAATCCTAGCAGAAGTCGGTAAAGAGTTCAAGGGCACCATCGAAGTGAAACATTTCCTTCAGGTCTTAATCGACGACATTGGAGTTGAAGCCATCAAAGCAAGCGTAGTTAAACCATTAAACACATTAAAAGTGGCGCCTTTCTATGGCTGTCACTCCCTCAGACCCAGCGAACTGCTGAAATTCGACGATCCCGAGCGCCCTCACATCTTGGAGGACCTCATTGAGGCACTGGGTGCAGAGAGCGTTGAATATCGAGACAAGCTGAAGTGCTGTGGCGGTCTTCTTCGGGGCGTCTCCGACGATCTTGCACTTGACCTCGCTAGAGAAAAACTTTTAAACACAACTAAGGCGGGTGCGGAGTGCATTACAACTTTATGTCCCTTCTGTTTCGTCGCCTTGGATATAGGGCAGATTCAAGTGAAATCGAAATTCAATGAAGTCTATGACATGCCGATTCTTCACTATTCTGAACTTCTGGCTTTGGCTTTGGGTGTAGACCCTGAGGAGCTGGCGCTTAGAAGCCACAAGATAAAAACCGATACAGTTCTCGAAAAAATCGCATAAACAGCAAGTATTCACGGATTTTGGTTCCCGCTACGTTTCTTTTTTCTTGCTTTTAAAGACTGCAATAAAGTTAATATTGCAAAACTCCTTAATTTGCAACCAGAATAAAGGTGATAGAAATGGTGAACGCAGCAATAAACGGATTTGGAAGAATAGGGAGGCTCCTTTACCGAGCAGCCCTTGAAGAAAACGCAGACATAAACTTTGTAGCAGTCAACGACCTAACCGACGCCAAAACATTAGCACACCTGCTCAAAAACGACACCACCCACGGCAAATTCCCCTTCGACGTAAAAGTCAAAGGTACGTCTCTAATAGTTGACGGAAAAGAACTGAAAATTCTGGCAGAACCAGACCCCGCTAAACTACCATGGAAAGAAATGGACGTATACGTTGCAGTTGAATCAACAGGAAGATTCAGATCAAGAGATGCGGCCGGAAAACACCTGCAAGCTGGCGCAAAGAAGGTTCTTGTTTCCGCTCCCATGAGCCCAGCAGCAAGCGCTGACTTGACAGTGGTTTATGGTGTAAATGATGACATGTATGATCCGGAAAAGCATACCATAATGTCCTTGGCTTCATGCACTACTAACTGTTTGGCGCCAGTGGCAAAAGTTCTCAACGACACGTTCGGGGTTGAGAAAGGCCTCATGACCACAGTTCACGCTATGACCAATGACCAGAGACTTCTTGACATGCAACACAGCGACCTGAGACGAGCAAGGTCTGCAGCCTTCAACATGATTCCAACAACCACCGGTGCAGCCACAGCAGTGGGTTTAGCGCTTCCCGTGCTTAATGGAAAACTGAACGGTTTGTCCTTACGTGTTCCGCTGCCTGATGTCTCCATAGTTGACTTGGTGGCGATATTGAAGAAAGAGGCTACAAAAGAGGAAATCAACGCAGCGTTAAAGAAGGCGGCTGAAGGAAAGCTGAAAGGCATCCTAGCCTATAGTGAGGAGCCACTGGTTTCGTCGGATTTGATACATGACAATAACTCAGCTATCGTAGACGGGGACTCAACCATGGTCATAGGAAACTTGGTTAAGGTTCTTGCTTGGTATGACAATGAGTGGGGCTACTCAGTTAAGATGGCGCGGATGATCGAGAAAATCTGCAAGATGGCCTAAATCGGAAAACAGCAAAACTCTCAAATCCAACCCTTTCTCTTTTTTTAAATAGGTGATAAAATGCCAAAATTCTTGACAATAGACGATTTCAATCTAAAGAACAAAACAGTCCTTGTGCGAGTGGACTTTAATTCGCCGGTTGACCCAAACACGAAGAAGGTTCTTGACGACACAAGAATCCGCGCCCACGCAGATGCAACAATCAAAGAGCTTGTCGAAAAAGGCGCAAAAACCGTGATCTTAGCCCACCAGGGAAGACCTGGAGACGCAGACTTCATTCCCCTAGACCAACATGCTAAGCTTCTCGGCAAAGCATTAGACATGACCGTGAAGTATGTGGATGATGTTTTCGGAGATGATGCTCAGAAAGCCGTCAAAGCGTTGAAGAGCGGAGAAGTTCTGGTCTTAGGAAACGTTCGAGGCGTCTCTAACGAGCAGAATAAGGGGACGCCTGAAGAGCACTCTAAAACCGAGTTCGTGAAGAATTTGGCTCCTCTGGCGGACGTTTTCGTTAACGATGCTTTCGCTGCGGCTCACAGGGCTCATGTGTCGATGGTCGGTTTCACTGCTGTTTTGCCTAGCGCCGCTGGCAGAATAATGGAACGGGAACTCAAGGCTTTGGGCAAAGTTCTGGAATCTCCGGAGAAGCCTTCTGTTTTTGTGATTGGCGGAGCAAAAGGTGATGATTCACTGGACATATCACGGTATGTGCTGAAGAATGGCATCGCTGATTACGTTTTAACTGGCGGAGTGATTGGGCACATCTTTCTGGCTGCTAAAGGCTTTGACTTAGGCAAAGGAAATATGGATTTCTTGGTGAAAAAGGAGCTGATGGGTCTAGTTCCAGGCATAAAAGAGCTGATGAATCAGTATCCTAAGGCTGTTGTTGTTCCAGTTGACTTAGCTATGGAAGTTGACAAGAAACGGAAGGAGATATCTGTTGACGACCTTCCAACAGACTACCCAGTCTTTGACATCGGAACAAAAACAGCCAAGAAATTCGCTGATATAATACTGAAAGCCAAAACAATAGTGGTCAGTGGTCCTGTTGGCGTCTTCGAGAATCCAGAGTTCAAGAAGGGCTCTCAGATAGTTCTTGAGGCGGTAGCAGAATCTGAAGGGTTCTCTCTTGTTGGCGGAGGGCACACAGTTGCTGCAGTGGAGAAGTTGGGATTGGCTGACAAAATGTCCTATGTAAGCACTGCAGGAGGCGCCCTGATAGAGTTTCTTATGGGGAAGCAGCTGCCGTGCGTTGTTGCTCTGGAGAAGGCAGCTGCCAGAACCTAGCCCCTCCATTTTTTGTTCAATATTTTTTCCATATAAGAGTAACAACTATTCCCACTAATGCCAGTGCTGCAAGCGCCGTTAACTTCAGTAACTCGGCTACGAATTCCATTGCCATGATTACTTCGCCTTCACACTGCGAGAAACAAGCTGCTGTGCAGAATCCTAATTGAGGTAACGATCCAGTAGCGAACGCTTCAAGACGTGGATGTGGCATCTCAATTATCAACAGTATACCGAGTTCTCGTTAAATTCTTGGTTAAGTAAATACCAGAAGAGACCATTTAATTCTTAGTGGTCTTTGGCAACTCTGCTGTTTCAAATAATCATACGATGCAGAGAACCACTTTCTCATTCTGCAAAAACTGGTAATATTGCCAAAAGTTATATTTATTAACTGAAAAGCGAGACTATTCGCTTGTCCAAAAACCTGCTCTTCTGAGAGGAACTGTTAAGATGCCTGAACCTTTCGTTGTGATTACTGCAACCGGAAAAGACAAACCTGGTTTGACAACTGAGATAACCGAGTTGATTGCCAATGCAAACGGGAACATCGTTGACATCGAAGCCTTCAGTATGCGTGGGCTTTTCGCCATCTTCATGATAGTGGACTGCCGTGATATGTCAATTTCTCTGGAAAACCTTAGAAGTCAGCTTATGGAGATGGGAAAGAAGATAGGTTTAGACGTTAACATTGAGGCTCTCCCATCTGGGCGCCGTAAGAGCGGCAAAAAACTTGTGCTCTTAACAACCCTTGGAAAGGATAGACCCGGCATAGTGGCGAAGATTTCCCGGTTTCTTTCTGAGAACAACGCAAACATTGAAAGGATACGAATGATCGCCTATGGCGAATTGAATGCCATGGAGATACTCATAGACATCAACGACATCTCTATTCCCATCGAAGACTTCAAGGAAGCCTTGAACAGAGAATGCAAAACGGTTGGACAGGACGTTGTTTTCCAGAAGGACACGGTCTTCAGGAAACCAAAGAGGCTGATAGTCTTCGACGTAGACGGCACACTAATCGACGCTGAGATGATCGACGAGCTGGCGAAGGCTGCGGGAGTCGGCGGAAAAGTCAGCGAGATCACCTCAAGAGCCATGGACGGAGAGATCGAATTCAAGCAGGCACTCAAAGAAAGAGTTCAGCTGTTAAAGGGCTTACCTGTGGCAGTTCTTGATTCTATCGTCGAAAACTTGGATGTAACCCCAGGCGCAGAGGAACTGATAACCGCCCTCAAAGCCCTAGGCTACAAGGTGGCTCTTATTTCTGGAGGTTTCACTCAGTTTGTTGAGAAAATCAAGGAAAAACTCGGCATTGACTATGTTTACGCCAACAGACTCGTAATCGAAGATGGGAAACTGACTGGGGAGCTGGTGGAACCCATAATTGATGCGGAGCGAAAGGCTGAGTTGATGAGAGAGATAGCTGAGCGAGAGAATCTTTTGATGGAGCAGGTGGTTGCGGTTGGTGACGGGGCAAACGACAGGTTTATGCTTCAAAATTCGGGGCTGGGAATTGCGCTCTATCCGAAGGAAGTTCTTCAGAAAGTGGCGTCTGGAGTCATAACCAAGGACAACCTTGCTGGAATACTTTACTGTCTAGGCGCACCAGAAGAGAAGCTGAAGGAACTGGTTCCAGACAAAAAGCCTCATGCTTGACTGGGGTACACTTAAAATAAATTAAGTATTGTTAAGTTCTGAACTGTCTGATTTTCAGTATGTCATTGTTCACATCTTGGAACGTTTTGTAAACGTCTTCCACATGCAACGTTGACTTTTTGATTCTGTTCTGAATAAGCCCAGCCGCCAAGACTACGGCGCCCATACTTTCGCTTATTGGAGTGGGTTCCGGAAAGGTTATCAAAGCTAAGGCGATTTTGATGAGTTTAGACTTGTATCCGTCTCTCCACAACTTTTTCGCCTCTTTCACATCCTTAGCCATTTCATTCATGACCTCAAGAGTCTCTGCGTAGCTTAGCCCCAACTCCTGCAGCACAGCAGCCATTCTCTTCAATTCTTCTGTTTCCACGGTGAACCCCATTTTTATGTTAAATGTTAAAGGGAGTGTAAGTATTTTCTAGCACAAAAGCTTTGGTACCAATAAAACGCACAAACCACTACTCTTCAAGATTCTGGCAACAAAAAAGTTTAAACAAAACATGCAAAAGCGCTTCCATCAACTTTCTCTTTTAGCTAAAAACAGCCAATTTTCCCATGAGAAAATTCAACAACGGCTACAATTAATATTGCAGATTTATTCTTTTAGACTCCTTTTGATTTCTGAAAAAACAACAACATCTAATTATTCACACGAACTTTACGCATATTAGGAGCCTAATAGCAGATGATTGTTGAAAACAATATTTTTCCTGAAATTTCATCAACCGTTAGATTTGTTGTTGGGCTTTTGAATGAACGTGCATGTAACCGCGCAAAACAAGCAGGTATGTGTAGTATATGACTCCGATGATTCCCAGCCAGACACAAATGTTGTAGATTGTTGTGCTCAGAGAAGGATTGTAGAGCGGATTGATTGTTAGTGGATAAAAAGGTTGCATTTCGCTGTAAAGCGGAGCATCCAAAAGAATGTGGAGTGTGGTACCTAAAACCCCCGCAGCCATGAAAGATTTCAAATCTAACTTGCCGTTCGGTTCCAATACTAATCCTCGATAAAATTTATGCAGAAATCTCTCAAGCAGAAACATCGTGTAACCGAGACTGAGACCCACAAATAAGGCTAGGAGGAATGTGTGGAAATATCCGTGTAATGGATAACGTAACCCCAGAAGAAGAACTAAGAACGGTTCGACATCGAGTATTACGTTGGCTAATATGAAGGTGGGTGCATGCAAATATTTTCTGAGTGGAAGCCCTAAAGCAAAAGCTGGACCCAAATGGAATGGCGTGAAAGGCATAAACATCATACCTACTGTTTTGTGGTTCTGTTTGCACTAACGATTGGTATGCTTATATGCCGATGTATTTTAAGAGTTTTTGTAAAAAATTGACTGGGTGCGACGGATTGTTATATCTCTCGACAGTTCTTCTGTCTCAAATTATGCTGTGCATCCTTAAATAGAAACAATCCTGCGAAATTTTTATCCAAAAAATCCTGATACTAAGAGAAGCATGCATTCATATTTAGCATTCCAAAAGTTTTTCTTGGACTGCTTTATTGACAATTTAGATGCATCCGTAGTGTTAATATTCATGAACCATTAAAACATACGACGAAGTTCTAAGGGGAGAGGCGGTTGGCGAAGAAACCTGTTGGTGAGGAGATTCGGAGCAGATTTCCTAGGTTAACGATGAGTCTGGTCATGGCGTTTATATTTTATCTAATAAACACCTTTGTTCCTGGCACCATGAGTGGCATAGACCTTCCGGGCATCAACATAAACGCCGGAACGCTAATAGGAGCCATTGCGCTGATCTTCACAGCAATCTTTCTCATACGCGCATTGGCAGATGCTTTGGTGCTAAGCGACATCGTAACTGACATATTCGTTAAACAATTGGGAATAAAAGAAGAGCGGTCTCCGAAGAGGGCTGCAAGAGACCTTATATACATTATTATCATTATTCTAGTGACGACTGCCCTTCAGCCTTTAATAGCAACTCTAGAGCCGAGTATCGAAGGTCCTTTTGCAACCGGTACTATCTATGTTGCTCTTGCGATAATCCTTATCCTAATTTATGATATTGGGCGAATCCTTTACAGAATAGTTGAACGAAAAGCCGAGGCTATGGCAAACAGCTTTGCAAAAATGGCTGACAGAAGAAAGAACAGGGATTAACATGGACCCAGTTCAAATACTCTTCATCCTCATCTACCTGCTGACAATTCTCATCACGGCTACCAAAATTGTTCCCATGTCAGTTGCTGCCTTGATAGGAGCCTTGCTTACAGTATGGTTCGGTCTACTATACGATGTCTTCGGATACGAAGAAGCTTTGGGCTTCATAGACATGAAACTAATCTTTCTGTTGCTGGGCGTCATGATTGTAGTGGAAGTAGCTGAGCGGAGTGGCCTCTTTCGTTTCGGAGCCTTATATGCCGTCAAAATTTCGCGTGGAAATCCCACTCTGTTATTTGTTTCTGTCTGCGTGGTTGCTGCTGCTGTTTCAGTTTTTCTCAGCGATCCAACGGCAATGCTGCTCATAGCCGCTGCCATGGCGACCATAACCAAGCTGTTACGTTACGATCCGGTGCCTTACTTCGTCTCTGCTATGGTGATGATTAATTTGGGGGGCACAAGCACTCTGATCGGCTCGGTGTCTAACATGATAATTGGTCTTCAAGCAGGGTTTAGCTTTACAGCCTTCATTGAATACCTAGCCCTTTGTGAACTTGCCCTCTGGGCGTTAACAATCTTCGTCTTATACATGCTCTTCAAATCGAGACTCGGCGAGAAAAAAGAACTGCCAGAATATAATCCTTGGGAGAGCGTAAAAGACAAAAAATTCTTTTATCGTTCCATCCTGATCCTCATCCTTTTGGTGGTGCTCTTTTTGACGCTGGAAAATCTTGGAGTTGGAGCTGAAGCTGTTGCCTTAGGATGCGCCATCATTGCCTTGGCTCTGAGCAATTCTGACCCCGCAGATATTTTCAAAAAACTAGACTGGGAAACCATATTCTTCATCGCAGGCTTCATGTTTGTGGTTGGCGGTCTAGAAAGCACTGGACTCTTAAACGACATATCGACGCAACTCTTCCAAACAGTTGGACAAAGCCCATTAGGGGCGAGCATAGCCACTCTGTGGGCTAGCGGTCTTGCAAGCGGCGCAGTAAGCAATATAGCTGTTGCACTCACTTTTTCTCCGATAATCAGCGGAGTTGCCGCGTTAAACTCGGCAGCCGTGTGGTCAGCGTTGGTTCTTGGAACGAATCTGGGTGGTGCCATGACACCTTTGAGTGGTGCTGTAATGATGATGGGCATAGGTGCCCTCAAACGCGAGGGCATCTCTCTGAGTTTCGCTGAGTTCACAAAAGTAGGTGTAATCACTTCTCTTGTCCAGCTAGGCTTCGCAAGCATTTATCTAATTGTACGGTTCAATTTATGGGTGTGAACAAATTGGTTAGAAAATGGATCGAATCTAGAGAGAAAAAACCAGAATCCGAGTATGAAGAGGCTAAGAGACAATTCGAGATGGCCATAGGACAACCCTTCATTACCTTGAAATTGGAAATTCCCGCAGGATTCGAAGAATTCAGCAACGAATTCCGTAAACTAGAAAACGATTACCAGTTCCAAGAAGAAGTTAAGGATCTAATAAAAAAGCGTCTCCTGCTTGCTTCACGTCTCAAAAAGAGTACATAACTGGAATCAATATTTTTCTGTTGAGGATTAGTATTCGCTGCCCTTCTTCGGTTTCCCCTCTTTAGAGCGAGCAAACTGGCTTCTTTTGGTAGAGCCTCAAAACCGTTCAGTTGGCATAATAGCCTCATTCAAGACCAGAATTGATTTTTTGCAGTGTTGCTATTCGAGGTCGCCTAACATTTCCTTCAGAGATTCCACGTCTTCTCGAAGCGAGGCTACCTCTTTCTCCAGAGTGCTAACTTTATTTTCTCCTGCTCTCTTGAGGCTCTCTATCTCTTCCAGAAGTTCAGTTCTCTCGCTTTTCAGTTTCTCAATTTTTTCCCTCAAGTCCCCCAACGTCTGCACAAGCCTCCTCTCAATTCCCTTAATCTCCTTAACCATGCCTTTAAGAGTTACCCTCTCTTTTTCTTTCCCCACAACCTTTCGGAAACTTTTTTTGCATTTAGGACACGTGAAGAGCCCCAAAGTAAGCTTGAATCTTTCACCCGTTTTGCTGGGTCTGCCAACCATAGACCACGTTTTTGCTGGTTTAGTTACCTCGGTTCCGCATCTGGGGCAAACTGACAACTTCAAGCCTCATTATTAGTTGAGGCTACTCATTAAAAATTTTTTTAACCAAGTTCACTTTGGTTATGTATCTACTCTAAACATGAATTGCCTTTAAGCTCTTCACTTACGGAATTGTGCACACCACGTTTTTCAGTTCTTCAGCTAACCACTGGACGATTCAACCTAAAACAGGGATTGTTAGAGGTAAATGACAAACTGGAGGCGTTCAACCAATTCTTTATAGCGGTTCCTTATGGTTACTTCCGTCACCTGAGCAATCTCCGCGATTTCTCTCTGGGTTTTTCTTTCCCCAGTCAAAACAGACGCAATGTAGCTGGCTGCAGCGGCTATGCCTGTCGGACCTCTCCCTGACGTAAGCTTCATCTCTTTAGCTGCAGAGAGAATCTTGTGAGCGATCTCCTCAACCTTTCCCTGCATGGTCAGTTGGTTAGAAAACTTGGTTATGTACTGACTAGGCTTTAGAGGTGGAATGAAATAGTTAAGTTCCTTTATTAGAAAACGGTAGCTTCGTCCAACCTCCTTTTTGTTTACAGTAGAAGCCTGCGCGATCTCGTCCAGAGTTCTAGCCACCCCACACTGTCGGCAAGCCACGTAAATAGCAGCGGCAGTTACGCCTTGAATAGATCTTCCCCGAATGAGACGCTCCTTAACAGCCTTACGATAGATAACCGAAGCAGTCTCGAGAATATTTTTGGGCAAATTCAAATTATTAGCTATCTTGGATATCTCGGAAAGAGCGAAAGCAAGGTTCCTCTCCGTGGCGTCGGAGACTCTAATACGCCGTTGCCACTTCCGCAATCTGTAAATTTGAGCCTTCTGGCCCGGATCAATCCTTTTGCCATAAACATCCCGATCATGCCAGTCAATCATGGTTGAGAGACCTTTATCATGAATCGTAAATGTAAGGGGAGCACCGGCTCTAGCACGTTTAGCGCGCTGCTCATCGTCAAACGCTCGCCACTCTGGTCCTTGATCTGTGAGTTTGGCGGCGACGACGAAGCCACAGCTCATGCAGACTATCTCAGCGCATTCGTAGTCTCGCATGAGACGACTGCTTCCACATTCGGGGCATCTTCTAATTGCTGGAGGTTGCTGGATGTTTTCTTTTTTCATCTTTTTTCCTCTTTTTTATTCCCGCTTTAGAGGGGATTGCGTAAAGAACTTGATTAACAAGCTTCTCTGGATTCTGGATGTGGGGTTTAACCGCAACATAGGGAGAGGTTTGGGGACCGAAAACGTCAAAAACTGTTCCCACGGCTTTGAGTTTTTCGTCTGTTACTTTGTCGCTGATGTGGGGAATGTTTTCCGCCTTAAGAATTACGTTTTTTGTGTTGCTTACGTGAAGGACGTGACCGATTCTATGCAAAACCTTTTTTCCCCTCACAAAACCTATTGTTCACACGGTGCGCTTTATTTAAACGTTTCTGAGGCTGTCTTCCATTTTGCACAATCGATTCCTACATCTGAACTTTTTGTGCTAAATAAGAGAATTTTAAGTAAAAATAACCATGACAAAATATTATTTTATTTGCATTTTTGACGAAGGTTCTTCACGTCTCTCGGCGAAATCTTTTCGGTTCCACTGACGCAAAAATTCTAGAGTGAATACCGCAACTAATAAAACGCTCTAAATCGATAGCAAACCAGATCAAAATGCGGAAACAAAACAAAATTTTTCTTTGGTCCGTTTACTTTGACGCAAACAAGACCAGAGCAGATGGACGAAGAGTTCCAAAAAAACTCGCCATATCTGCACCAAAACTGGAGGAGCTACAAATAGCAGCAAAAAGGTTGAATCTGCAACCTGAAGTCGTATCCGACGCTGCATATCCAAATTCTCCATGGCAAAGAACTGGACTAGTTGTTGTTCCCAAAAAAGAATCGAAAGGCAAAACTTTGAAGAAGATTGCGGAAGAACTTTCTAGATTACGCAGATAACTTTTGTTATGCGCCCTCTTTGGAGACAAGAATAGCGTTTACAATGCCGTCTTGTCCAGGTCGGGATGTTACCTGCGCAGTTCCCAAGGGCGTTGCGATCATTGTTCCTTTTGTGATTACGCCTCGTCGGTCATAATCGACGTTCGCTGGGTTCCTTATCACCCGAAGTATCTCTACTTTCGAAGTTTTCCCAGAAGCGTCGGAGATGTTTGCTTGGTTCACTGCTAATAGTCGAATCTTTTTGGTGCCTCCTTGCTTCCGAACGATTCTGCTTTTATGTTTGCCAAGCGTAGTTTCAGCTGGAAAGAAACCCTTCTCGAATCTTCTTTTCTTTCGATTAGCTCTTTTTCTTCCGCCCGAAGCTTTGCGCTTATGTTGATCTCCATGCCAAACAGACAAGCTTACATCCTCTCATAGGTCTCGATGAGACTAGCAAAACTTGACATATAAGCTTATCTTTGCAGCCTATTCTTCAGTATTCGTCTTTTCTTCCGTTTGGGGTTCGGCGAAATCTTGGAATACGCTTTTAAGCTGGCGTTTCATGGTTCGTAGCTCATGGCTTAAACCAAAGAAGTCAGCGAAAAATTCGGTTGTTCTTAACATCTTTTTTCTTCCACCCCCTTCGCGGACGATCAAATCCATTTCTTCTAGTTCGCGAAGGTGACCGTAGGCGTGGTGACCTCTAACATCGATGACTTGGGTCTGAGGAATCGGCTGCCTAAATGCAATATATGATAAGGTTTTCAGTGGACCTGCAGAAAGAAGCGGTCTTGTAGCTAATTTTCTAACCCTATCTGTGTACTCGGCTTTCAGTTGCATAACAAACCGTTCCCCCTCAAGTTCAAGGATCTCAAGGGCTGTGTCACGATTCCTGTAAGTCTCCACTAAAGCTTTAGCGAGTTTTCTCACTTTTCCTTTAGAGCGAGTTCTAATTACACTTGCCAAGGTCTTCAGATCGAGGGGGCGCCCTGCCACATAGAGCCCTGCTTCCAGCAAGGCTAATTGCCGCCTGAACCTCTCCTGTTTAAGATCGTTAGATGATTCCTGTTTCTTTTCCATCAAAGGCAAGGTCTCCTGTAACGGTTATGTACAGTTCTTCCGTATCTTCCTCCTGCCACAACCCTATCTTTCCTCTTTGGGCAAGAAAGAGAAGGATTATAAATGTTTTAACTGCCTCAAGCTTTTCTAGTCCAGCAACTAACTTGGAGAATCCTATCAGATCCCCTTTCCCTGCAAGTTGGCAGAGCTGATCGTAAACTGTCTTCATGCGTTCCTCGATTTCCAGCAGATAGAGGTCGATTGGCGGGATAATCTCAGGGGCGGGCAAGAGTGGTTGAGGTTGTAGCGGAGGGCGTAAGCTTTCGCCTCTCAGAACCTCATCCAACACATCTAACAGGTTTTCGAGAGTGGTTGAAGATAACTCGTAACGGAGAGGAAGAAATATGGGCGGAGGAACAAAATCCGGTGGGCTTTTAGGTGGCGGTGGAGGCTCCTCAAGCTTTAGTAAAAGTTTGGTTTTCATCAGGTAGATGGTGCTAGAGGAGCCCAAAGCCACGCCTGAGGCTCTGAAGTCCACTTCTCCTCGTTGCTCCATCTCCTCCAAGAAAGTGTTTAGCAGAAAGGAAATGTTGACGTCCCAAGGCATTATCTTCTCTAATCTGTGAATCTCAAAGAGTATACTCAAGGGAGGATGAAAATAGAAAGGTTTTTCCATAGACTGTGACATCACGCAGCCTCCTGGATCTTAGCTGAGACCACATGAGAGTAGCCGCTGCGTTCATAGATTCCCCACACTTTCTTAGCTTTGCTGACCATCTCCGGCTTCAAGGTGATGACCACAAACTGGGACTTCATGGACTCCTCAGAGAGAAGGTCTCCCAGCCTGGATACGTGGAAGGGGTCAAGGTGAGCATCGATTTCATCGAATAGATAGAAAGCTGCGGGCATAAAGTCTTGTAGAGCAAAAATGAATGCAACCGCCGACACGGACCTCTCTCCGCTACTGGCTCCGCTTACAAGGATAGATGCCTTATTTCTAAATTGGACATTCATATCCATTCCTCCAGAGAATGGGTCTTCAGGATTCTCAAGTATCAAAGCAGCTTCACCACCGCCTGTTAGCTTTGTGAAGTATCTTCTGAAGCTTCCGTCAATCTTTTCGAAGGCTTCCATGAAAACTGCACGTTTTTTCCTCTCAATTTCATCCATGAAAGCGAGGATAGACTGTTTTTCTTTTTCAAGCTCGTTCATCCGTATGGACAGTTCTTTGTATCGCGAAGCCTGCTCAGCGTAGTGGTCTAGAGACAGCTGATTTACGGCGCCGAGTCGATTCAGCTCAAGACGTAACAGCTTAAGGGATGACTCAGCAGTCTCTAGCTGTTCCTGCGAAATCGGCAAGGGCTCATCATAGCCTAGTTCCTGCAATCGCTGGTTGTGTTGTTCCAGTTTTAATTCGCATGTTTGGAGATTCAATTGTAACTCGTTATATAGCCTGTCTGAACGTTCATATACTGAATCTAATCGTTGCAGCTTTTTGTCAATGTCATCAATCTGAAACGTGAATTTTTTGGATTCTTGCTTGGCGTTTAGAACGGTTTGAGACAACTCTTCCTTGGTATCTTCCAGTTCCTGAAGCTCCTTATCAAGAGCCTCTTTTTCTTTGGCGGCTACTTCGACTTCGCTTTCAACCGTTGAAATCTGATTTTTCAGCTTTCGCAGCTGGATTCTAATGTTATCTGCGCCTATTTTGAGGATGTTATTATGTTTGGATTGGAGAGTGGCAAGGTTAGTTTCCGTGTTGCCCATGATTTGACGAGCCTCCATAATCTCTTCACCCAACTTTTCTCGTTGAAGCTCCATCTCCTGAATCCTAGCTGGATCCGTCTTCAGACGTAATTCTGCTAACTCCGCGCGGAGATTTTCCATTTCTTTTTTAAGTTCGTTACGCTGTGCTCTTAGAACCCCTAATTGTGTCTTTTCTTCTTCTCTTTTTTCGTTAATTCTCGATAAATGTTTCTCGATGCGCTCGATGTTTTTTCTTGTATGCTTAACGTTCTGGCGTACTCTTCCAATTTCACCCTCAAGAGTTACAATAGTTTCAGCCAAGCTGGCGAGTTCTACCCTAATTCCTTCAATTTCTTCTTTGAAACCGCTTATATCGCTCTCCCTTTTTGTCAAATGTCGCTGAAGAGCTGCCACGGCTTCGTCAAGACTCTTCACAGCTGACTCGCTAGGAATGATTGAAGAATAATCAACCGGCGCTCGATAATAGCCACTTTCTAAGCCTCCCTGAGCCTCGTAAAGGTCTCCGTTAACAGTAACTGTTCGATGACCGTTTCGCGAAGCAGCAAAGGCAGTTTTATCATCTTTTGTTACCAACGTGTCTCCGAAGACAAAGCTTACGGCAGGCTCAAATTTTTTGGTGCACTTGACGAAATTGGAGGCATTACCGTCCACTCCCCTCATATGCGGGGTGCTGATGGAACTAATTTCGGACATTTCTTCAAGTGGAATTATCTTGATTCTGCCCAATTTCATACGTTTCAGAGTCTCAGCACAGGTGAATGCCGAATCAAAGTTCTGGACAACCATGGCGTCAAGCCAGCCGGCTGCCGTCGCTTCTACGGCTCGTCTGTATCCCTTTTTGATTTTGATCAGGTTTTTGAGGCGCCCATGAATACCTGTAATCACGCCTAAATCCGCTAGCTCTTCGATGTTCCTCAGCGCGTTTTCTTCTGTTGCAACTTTTTCAGCCATTTCCCTTTGAGTGGCGAACTCCACTACTGCCTCTCGCGCGGATTCGGCGATTTTTTCTGCTTGGGCGATCTCTAACTTCACGGATTCTTCTTGTGCAAGTCTTTTCTCTATTGTTTTTTCAAGATTTTTGGAGCTTTTTATTTGCTTTTTGTGTACCGTTTTGAGGTCTGCGTAGGATTTTTTGAGGGCACTGAGGTTAGATTCGAAGCTCTCTTTTCGCTTTACAAGATCGTTTAGTTGCCGAGTAAGAACTTTTAATGATATTCGGCTCTTGATAACATCGCTGCGAAGATCAACGAGTTCGTGGGTACGCTTTTCTAATTTTTTCTCAACTTCTCTGATTTTTTTGCTGTTTTCTCCCAAATTGGCTCGCAGCTGAGCTGCTTCGTTTGAGACTTTGTCATAATTTGCTTGTTTCTCGGCGATTTCTGTGAGGAAACGCTCCCGCTCTCGCTTTAATCTTCGAATCTCCTGTCGGTTGTATTTGATTTCATGTTCGATAGCTTCTAGTTTCTGGATGTTGTTCTCCATCACTTTTTTGAGACCATCAAGGCTTGCGTTTCCGGATCCAATCTTAGTTGACAACTCGGTTATCTTTGACCGAACTTCCCCTATCTTATATTGAACCTCAAGAAGATTCGTTCCCCGCTCTTCAATCATTTCTGAACCTAGTTTTCTCCATTCTGTTTCGGCTTCGTGCCGATGAGATCTAAGCTGTTCCCTCAGCTCTCGTGATTTCTCAACCTTGCTCCGAACCGCTTCGATTTTTGAAGTCACATCAGCTTTCTTCCTCTGAACTTCCAGGATGTCACCAAAAATTTTCATGGCTTCGAATCGTTTGATTTCTTTTTGAAGAAACATGTAACGAAGCAGCTCATTGCGTTCTCTTTCCAGATCATCTACCCTCTTTTGCACCTCATCTATTCGACCCATCGCAGTTCGGATAGAAATCTCAGCTGCCCGAAGTTTCTCTTCTGCCTCAGCCTTCTCGGCATCATACTGTGCTATGCCAACCAAGTCCGAAATCATTTTCCTGCGTTCCTGAGAAGAAATCTCTGCAATCCGCGTGATGGCTCCTTGCAAAACAACGTTGTGGCCTGTCGGGCTGATTCCTGCCATGGAAAGGATGTCAAGAATATGACCCCTTGAAATTCTTCTTCCATTGAGGCGGTAGATGCTTTGGCCTGCCCTGTTGATTTCACGGGAAATAGTCACCGTTTTCGTGTCCACGGGTAGGTGGCTGTCAGAGTTGTCAAACTGGAGCACAACTTTGGCGGTCTTTGCTTTTTTGACCTGCAATTCGGGATAACCGTGATAAATTAGTTTGGAGAGGCTTTCAGCGCGCATTCTCCTAGCGCTGAGTTCGCCTAAGCCGAAGAGGACGGCGTCTGCAATGTTTGTTTTTCCGCTTCCGTTCGGTCCAGTGATGGCTGTGAAACCCTCATCTAACGTAACGGTGGCGGTTTTCGGACCGAAGGACTTGAAGCCTTTGAGCTCAATTTTCTTAATGTAAGGCATCTTTCTCTAATTCGCCCTCGGTTTTTTGCATAGGCGGGAATTACCCTTAATGTGCTTCACAACTTTTCTGTAATATCTTCTATAAATAAGCTGTGTTTAAAAAAGAGGTTTAAACTAACTAATACAAAAGTTTAGATGCTGTTTCCGCCGGTTCTGGAGCCGCGGAACTGTTCAGTCAGCCTTTTGACAAAGGATTTAATTTTCTTTTCATTGCCATAAACAAGCATATACCCGTTTTCCTGCATTTTATATGAAAGCTTGCTCTCTCTCACCAAATTTTTCACATCTTCTAAGGGAGTTTCATCCGAAATTTTGATTCGCATCCAACTCTTGTCGCGGGGAACCCCTGAGCTAAATCTTGAGCCTGTCTCCCGGTCTTCTTTCTTTTTCACTCTTTTTATATCAAGTTTTTTCAGCCACTCTTCCACGGTTTCTGTTTCCAGTTTTTCCGCGGCGAAGATGGCGTACGATTCGACGCTCCTCATATATGTGTCGATTCTAGAAATGTTTTCTGTGTGTGTTGGGTCGGCTTTTAGAACTTGGATCATGGTCTTGGCGGAGCGCAGGTCGTTTATCACCTCTGCCGGAATCTTCTTGCCCCTTTCTTGAAGTTCCGTCAATAGGTCGGCTAAATTTTTCCACCTCTCTTCGTAACTCATCTACGTTTCCTCTCCATTTGAAGGGGCTTCCGAGATCTCGCTACTGAATGAAGAACCACTTAAGCCTCAAGTAGATAAATGAGGCACTCTTTTTAGTGATTTCTTTTAGAGAATGTTGACTTTAAGAAGATAAAGCTTTTTTCTAGTCGCTATTGTCTATTTGGCGTGCTCTTGTTTTGATCCAGTCTGTAACTTTGTTTTCTGTCATCTTCTCATCTTGGTTTTGTTTTTCCAGTTTCTCTTTTATGAGAGCTAAGAGTTTCGCTGGTTTAACGGGTTTTGTAACGTAGGCGTCTGCTCCTTGGTTCAGGGCTTCCATGGCGTTCTCGAGACTAGGGTAACCTGTGACCATGATCTTCACCATCTTCGGTGTATTCTCATGCAATTTTGCTAGAAGCTGAGTGCCCTCCATGTCCGGCAGCTTGATGTCCAACAAAGCCAAGTTGTAGAAGTTGGTCCTTGCTTTTTGTTCGGCTTCTTTTCCGCTTTTAGCTGTATCTGTTTCGTATCCTTTCTGCTGAAGTATGTTCTTCATGGTTTTTCTTATGTTTTCGTCGTCTTCCACTATGAGGATTCTGGGTTTGCTTTCAGTCAAGTTTTACACCTCCGTTCCTCTGGATATGTAACCTAACCGTGAAAATTGAGCCTTCACCTTCTTCACTTTCTACGTTGATGTTGCCGTCATGAATCTCTACAAATCTCTTACAGATTGGCAAACCTACACCCATGCCTTGAGCCTTTGTGGTGAAGAATGGAGTGAATAGTTTTTTCATGTTTTCTTTTTTTATGCCAATGCCTGTGTCTTTAAATTTAACTTCAATAAAACCGTTTGTTTTTTTGGTTGACACTTTCAATGTTCCTCGTTTCTCCTCCATTGCCTGTATTCCGTTAACAGCCAAGTTCACGAAAATCTGTTTAATCATATCCTTGTCAGCCTCTATTTTTGGGAGTTCACCTAGCTCCAGGACAGTTTTCACGTTTTCTGGTGTTTTAACGTGCGAGATCGCCTCTTTAACTAGTGTGTTGATGTCTATCTCCCTAAATAATGGTTCTCTTTTTGATGCAAAACTCTGCAGATCCTTCACTATATGGTCAGCATAATCAACTGAATCATGGATAGCTTGGAGTGTTTCTTTGACGTTTTGGGAATTTGGATGATTTGACAGTTCAGTGTTGATATAATATATTCCGTTTTCTATGGCTTGCAGGGGGTTTCTGAGGTCATGCCCCACCATGGTCGCTGCTTGCCCTATCGCGGCTAATCTTTCGGCTTTGAGAAGCCGCTCCTGTGACTCCTTCAAAGCTTCAGTCCTCTTCTCCACCAGCTCTTCTAAATGCTCAGAGTAGTGCCTTAGTTCATTTTCCATACTTTTACGTTCTGTGATGTCTTTAATTACGGCTACAAAACCTGTGGGGTTGCCTGAATTGTCTCTAATTGAGCTTGCTGAGAATTCTGCTGGAAATATATGACCTTCTTTATCCTTGGCATTGTATTCTAAATTTATTAATGGATTCCCCTTGAGAACAGTCTGCATGGTTTTACTCACTTTTTGTCGATCCCTTTTTTCAGTGAACATTAAACTGTTTTTGCCTAGTAGTTCATCCTTTTTTGAAAACCCAAGGAAATCTAAGGTTGCTTGGTTGCATTCAATTATGTTTCCCTGTAGGTCAGTAACTGCGATAGCGTCTGGAGACGAATTGAAGATGCTTCGAAGTTTTTCTTCATTTTGTCTCAAAGTCTTAGTTCGCTCTTTCACCTTTTCCTCTAGCTGCTCAGCGTATTTCTCAAGTTTCTCTTCCATCATTTTTCTTTCGGTAACGTCATGTAACACGACTAAATCTGCACCTTTGCCTTCATATTCAATTTTATTCGCATTTACCTCCAAATGTATGATCTCACCGCTTTTTGTATTTGCTTCAATCTCGTACGGTTTAACGTGAATTCCCATCATTCTCTTCGCTAGATTCTTAATTAGAATCGCCTTGCTTTTCGTTGTGACAATATCCATTTTCATAAAGTTTTTTCCAAGAAACTCCTCTTTATTGAACCCCGTTAATTCTAATGCCTTGTCATTTATTTCCAGCAAATGACCTTTGTGATCAACAATCACCACAGGGTCAGCGATGAGATTCACCAGAGATTTGAAGTTGTACTCGGCTCTCGTTAGTTGGTCCCGTGAGATTTCAAGCTCTTGCTTGGTCTTTTCAAATTCTTTTTCGAGATCAAAGAAAGCGGCAACGTCACTTCCCCCGCCTTCTCTCACGGTTACGAAGGCAAGAGCTAGGAACATATGGGCACACGTATAAGCAAAAACGCTAAACTCTATTCCTGAATTCACTATGCCTTTAACTTCAGCCAAAGTGAAGCATACCATAGCAAGCAAAAACATGAAATCTGGAACTTTTCTTCTACTCCAGATCAAGTAACCTGACACGACAATCGTGACTGCCGATATAACTGGATATAGGAGTTCGGGCTGGGGACTAACAGGGAGTGGAAGAACCATCATGGCTGCGGATGTAGCTAAGATGAGGAGAAAAATGTTGAATGATTTCCTGAAATCTTTTTGCCTCAAAAGATTGGAGATAACCACAATCAAGATAGCCGATATTACTGGCAGAGGACCCCACTCAGCTATTTTACTTTGAATCGGGGTGCTTTCAAATCCGGGAATCATCGCCGGTACACGTATGACAAAGCTGTAAACAAAAACGAGCAGGAACATTAGTTTGCGTTTATCTATATCTCGCTGAATCATGTAGCTGAAAAACAATACAAAACCTAATGAAAGAACGGCTAAATAGCTTCCCAACAGTACGGGGGCCAATCATTCATTCCTCCCTCAGCTTTCTTATGTAGTCCGGAAATTCGTAGCCTGGTTTCTCCTCAAATTTCAACCCCAGCCTGCGATACAGGTTCTTGAGAATCATTTTCTCTATCACCCGTGCTGCCGAAACCATAAGCCTCTCTAAAGTAGCAGAAAAGACCTCGGGCTTATCAGCAACCTCTTCCAACCTCAAACGTGAGTGGTTCTCCAAAAATTCATAGATGACCTTGGTGCCATCTTCCTTGAAAATCTGTTTCAGAGTGTTATCTACAGCTTCAGCAAAGAGACTGCTCCAGTTATTCCGTTTTTCGACAGCATCAACTCTGTTAGGCACTTTGGTTGACTTCCACCACACACCATGCGTGGCAGATGTTTCTTTAGATTTTGCATTTAAATAATATGAAAGCGAAATATGTATTGCTGTTAATAGCTTAGTCGTATTCAGAATCAAAACAAAATGCAGAGAAGCCCGTTTTTGCTTTAAATCACTACTTATAGCTGCATATTAAAGAACAAAACACAAAAACATGTCTAAAACAGAATTTTTAGGAAACAACCCAAAAGTATTGTTAATTAGTAGGAGGGAGTTATTTTTTGCTCATCTAATGTTTCTAATTACTATTACATTCTCTTCATAACTTCCAAAATCTTGCAGAGAAAACTCGCAAAGGACAGGTACTCAAGCGCCATGTCTACATCCATCAGATAAACGTCTTTATGTGCAAAGATATTGCGAATGCTCAAAACTGCACCCATAAAAAGGTGCATTATCCCTTCTTGGATGCTATTGTTTCCCTCAAGGTCTGCTAAATGGGTCTGGAGTATAGGTTTTTTTGGGTTAAACACCTTTGTGACCAATGATATGCCGTCGTCTTTGATGTTTCCGCTTTTTTCTTGTACACTATTAAGGACTTTCTTATACGCATTGAAAACTGCTCCTGGGAAATCATAATTTATGAATCGTTGCCTTGAGGCTTCAACTATGTTATAATGAAAATTTCTAATATCAAACAACATTTCTAGTTCCGTTTGGCTTCTTTTTGGGTTAATTACTGTTTTGGACGCTTCGATGAATGGAATTAGTGAATCCGAAGGCTTCAAAACACCGGATTCAATAAGTTGTTCATATTGTTTAATTGCTTTTTTCCACGCTTTTCTATCTTCTGCTGGTACATATTTTTTGTTCTCTGTTGTTATTAATCTGCCCACTTTGATGAAGGCAAAAATATAACGTTTGTCGATTTCTACATTCTCCATTGTTTCAACAATCATACGTGTTGTATCGTATTCTGATTCGTCACGAAGATGTGGAAAGATGTATCCCTCCAGAATATGTGAGCTAGAAAGATGAATTTTCAATAATTCCATTGTTTCTTTACCTAACGGAATTTTCACTGTTTTTCTACGATTATTACGATTCATCTTGCATCAAATAGATAGTAAATCGGTTTCTTTTTATGCTTTTATCGGTTTGTCACTACTCAAATCCAGCAAAATTTTGGTAGCGGGGAGTTGATTTGAACAACCGATCTCTGGGTTATGAGCCCAGCGGGTTCACCTGGCTACCCCACCCCGCTACGTTCGGGCTGAAAACTTTTGCCAGAATCTTTTCTAGCCCGATGTGATACCATTGTTTCACTCTTTCTTAAGCTTTGCTTTATCCCATATTCTAATTGAACTAAAATACATCCTAAATGTAATAACTTTGTTCACACACTGGCGAAAATCCTTTAACAACCCTTAAATTCAACAACTCTGAAACCACAACACATGACAAAAGAATTAACCGTAGAAGAACTTCTTGAAAAAGCAAAGAAACCAGCCAAACTGGCGTTAGCTTACCATCCCTTCTACGCGGGCAAAGTCCAAGTTATGCCGAAATGTGCTATACGCGATTCACAAGACTTCGCAATCTGGTACACTCCGGGCGTGGCTGCCTCCTGCAAAGCCATAAAAGACGACCCAGAGCAGGTGTTCAGTCACACCAACCGATGGAACTACGTGGCGGTAATAAGCGACGGAACACGGGTTCTAGGCTTGGGAGACATCGGCCCAGAAGCTGCCATGCCCGTTATGGAGGGGAAAGCCTTACTTTTCAAGTATCTGGGCGGAGTAGACGCCTTCCCCATCTGCTTGGCAACCAAAAACCCGGATGATCTGGTCACGGCATGTAAGTGGCTGGAGCCCACCTTCGGAGGCATAAACCTGGAAGATATATCTTCTCCAAAATGCTTCCATGTGTTAAATCGGGCAAAAGAGCAGCTTAACATTCCTGTTTGGCATGATGATCAGCAGGGGACAGCAACCGTAATTTTGGCTGGACTGATTAATTCTCTTAAGCTGGTTGGAAAAAAGCTCAGCCAAGCAAAGATTGTCATGTTAGGTGTTGGTTCAGCAAACACTAGAACGGCGTTGGTTCTTATGCGTGCTGGGGTTAAACCGGGTAACATCATAATGGTTGAGTACGATGGGATTCTTCATGCAGGCAGAAAGGATATTGAGGCTGACAAAGAAAATAATCCTTGGCGGTGGAAGTTCTGTCTTGAGACCAACAGTGAAGGAAAGACCGGAGATGCATCTGTAGCGTTTGAGGGTGCGGATGTTTGCATAGCTGCTTCTGCGCCTGGACCTGGCACTCTTAAGAAGTCTTGGATTCGTAGCATGGCTACCGATTCTATTGTTTTTGCGTGTGCGAATCCTATCCCCGAGATTTGGCCGTGGGAAGCGAAGGAGGCGGGAGCAAAGATTGTAGCCACTGGACGCTCAGACTTCGCTAATCAGATAAACAATTCTCTGGGTTTTCCCGGTATCTTCAGGGGAGTTCTGGACGTGAAAGCTAAGACTGTTACGGATGACATGTGTATAGCGGCGGCAAACGAGTTGGCTAAGTTTGCGGAGGAGAGGGGAATCCACGAGGATGATATAGTTCCACGGATGGATGAGTGGGAGGTTTTCCCCAGAGAAGCTGTGGCCTGCGCCCTACAATCCATTAAGGAGGGGGTTGCCCGAGTCAAAATGAGCAGGCAAGAACTGTTGGAGAAGGCGACCCGCATTATTAAGAACGCTCGAGAATCCACTGAACTGTTGATGAAAAAGGGGCTTATTCCGCCTCCCCCAGAAGACCTTTAAAAGCCAAATGGAGAAGATGTGCAGAGGAAATTCATCGGTTGACGAGAGTCTTCTTTGCGTAGGCTTTGCCTCAACCCTGCCTATAACGCCGTTATAGATAAATATGGGAACTATTCTAGTTACACGTAAAATTTTGGGCTGCTGGAGGTCCACAATTGGGCAACAAAATTAAACCTAACCGCGAACTTGATTGCGTGGGGCTTTACTGCCCTGAACCCGTGTTTAGAACCCGCCAGGAGCTTGATAAATTGGACGTAGGCGAAGTTCTGAAAGTAGTTGCGGACGATCCGGCTGCTGAGGAGGACATACCGCGTCTGGTTAAGAGGCTTGGGCAGCAACTTGTCGAAATGTGCAAAGAGAAGGACCAGTTTCATTTCGTCATCAAAAAAATAAAATAGGATGTATTTTGGCAGTTGCGAAAAGTGTATATGGATCATGGGGCTGGGATGCCGTTAGACTCTCGGGTCTTCGAGGCTATGAAGCCGTATTTCAGGGAGAATTACGGGAACCCTTCATCAGCCCATTCTTTTGGAAACGTCGCCAGAAACGCTATGGAATCTGCGAGAGAGAAGGTTGCCCAACTGGTGGCTGCAGAGAATCCTCAAGAAGTCATCTTTACTTCAGGGGGCACAGAGTCTAACAATCTGGCGATAGAAGGGTTTGCTTACCGTAACAGGGAGAAAGGAAACCACATCATCACAACCGCCATAGAGCACATATCAGTGATGAACATCTGCAAGTATCTTCAGAAGCAGGGCTTCGAAGTAACTTACGTTCCGGTGGACAAGCAGGGAGTAGTTGACCTCGAAAAACTTGAGGAGGCAATAAACGACAGAACCATCCTCATCTCAGTCATGTATGCGAATGGTGAGATTGGAACAATTCAGCCGATACGGGAGATCGGGAAGTTAGCCCAAGAAAACAAAGTCGTTTTTCATGTGGATGCTGTGGCTGCGGCAGGAAAGGTTCCCATCAACGTTAAAGAAGAAAACATCGATCTCCTATCAATCTCTTCCAATGACATGTATGGACCCAAAGGTGTGGGAGCCCTCTACATCAGGAAGGGAACAAAGATTCAGCCTATCATCCAGGGTGGAGGGCAAGAGAGAGGGCTACGTTCAGGCACAGAAAACATTCCGGGCGTAGTTGGCATGGGTAAGGCGGCTGAGATCGCCAAGAGGGAGATGGATACTGAGTGCAAACGTTTGACAGCTTTAAGGGACAGGCTGATTGAGGGCGTTCTGGATAAGATTGATTATTCTTTTTTGAATGGTCACCCCACCGCGAGGCTTCCCGGCAACGCAAATCTTAGGTTCAGTTATATAGAGGGTGAGTCTCTCATTTTAGGTCTGGACATGTATGGTGTTCAGGTGTCCTCGGGTTCCGCGTGCACTTCCAAAACCTTGGAGCCCTCTCATGTGCTGCTGGCTACAGGCTTAGCTCACGAAGAGGCTCATGGGTCGCTGGTCTTCACCTTGGGCAAACAGAACTCTGAGGAGGATGTGGATTACGTGCTAGAAGTGTTACCGGATGTGGTGAAACGGTTGCGGGCGCTTTCGCCCTTAACCCCTAAGGAAATCTTGAGGTGAAGGTGAATGTATAGTGAGAAGGTTATGGATCATTTTATGCACCCCAGAAATGTAGGTGAGATTCCGGACGCGGATGGCGTTGGAACCGTGGGTAACCCTGTTTGCGGAGATCTCATGACCATGTACATCAAAGTGAAGGACAACAGGCTTGTGGACATCAAGTTCAAGACGTTTGGTTGCGGGGCAGCCATAGCCACGAGCAGCATGACCACCGAGCTGGCAATGGGCAAAACCCTTGAAGAGGCAATGAAGATCACCCGGGCTGACGTAGCCAAGAACCTTGGAGGTCTCCCCCCAATCAAGATGCACTGCTCCAACCTAGCTGCAGACGCCCTACACGAAGCCATAAAAGACTACCAAAAGAAGAAAGAGTAATTGTTTGTTTCTGGTTGCCACATTTTTTGCTGTAGTGGGCAGTAAGAGACTGTTCTATCCGAGTTCATAAGAACGGTGAGCTAACTTTGGATTATTCCGTATCCTATGAGGCGCCAACGGTTCGCTATTTTTCGGCTTATAGCTGCTCTGGCGCCTTCTTCGGCGCAGACTGGTCTAACCAGCTGTAGAGTAACAACATCTTTCTTTGCAGCCACAACATTTCCGACTGTTATAGCTGTTCCAACATCGAGGAGGAGACGTTCTCCTTTTATTATCTTGCTAACTTGTACCAGCTCTTTGGTTCCGATAGCCCGTTTCAAGAGCGTAGTGCCCAACACAAGTTCGTTTCTGGTTAGAGGAAGCAAATCCGGTTTTCCCACCAGATTTCCTGTTAGACCATCCGCTTTAGTTAGCGACGGGTCCAAATAGGTTGCTATGCCCACCAAGCCTCCACTCTGGGCTTCTTTAACGTTTTTTCCCCCCACGTTCAGGCTTGTAATCTCCGTGAAGATGGGTTCGTAAAATGTCCTTCCCTGTTTTTCAACTTTGAGTCCAGGGCGAATCTCGATTTCGTCTCCAACCTTGAATCTTCCCTGCGAGATGCTTCCGCCGACAACTCCTCCAGTTAGTTCATCAATCGAGCTGCCGGGCTTGTTCACGTCAAAGGAGCGGAGAACAAACATTCTAGGCGGCTTGTCTGGGTCCCGATGGGGAGTGGGAATGTTCTTTTCTATGGATTGGAGAACCGCGTCAATGTTCACGGAATGCTGGGCTGAGACGGGAATAATTGGTTTTCCCTCCGCCACGGTTCCCTTCACAAAAGACTCTATTTCATTGTAGCTCTCTAAGGCTCGCTTTTCATCAACTATGTCGATTTTGTTTTGCACAATGATTATGTTCTTTACTCCAGCCAGTTCGATGGCTGCCAGATGTTCCCGCGTTTGGGGCTGCGGACACTTCTCGTCGGCAGCGATTATCAGTAATGCCCCGTCCATGACTGTTGCTCCAGAAAGCATAGTTGCCATGAGGGCTTCGTGTCCAGGAGCGTCAACGAAACTGACAGCTCTGACGAACTCGCATTCGGAGCCGCAGTTGGGGCATTTAGGATCAGAGGAGTAGCATTGGGGTTCTTCACATTTTGGGCACTTGTATATTGGGGCGTCTGCGTAGCCGAGTTTTATGGTTATGCCTCGTCTCAATTCTTCGCTGTGTTTTGCTGCCCAAACCCCCGTTATTGCCTCCACTAACGTTGTTTTTCCATGGTCCACATGCCCTATGGTGCCTATGTTGACTTCAGGTTGACGGGGTAAATTTACCGATTTCTTTCGCCTTTTCGACATGATAATCTCCTAGAGTTAGTGTGATGCTATGCAACTAAGATTCTTAACAGTTTATATTAAACATTCCCTTAAGAAATCAGTAAGCTTACGGAATGAGAGAAATTGCCACTAAAGTATCTAGACGCTCCAGATGTCAAGATGTTGGTTGACGAGATTATCGACAGGCTGGACCTGTTTTATGTTGTTCCTGAATCTGTTCATTGCTACCGAAGCAAGGGCTCAAAGTCTAAGCGAATAATCGCTCGGATTCATGGGCTTGGAAGGATATGGCAACAGGCGCTTGGGCTTCCTGCCGCATACGTTATCGAGGTGCTTTCTGAAAGATACGACAGGTTAACTCAAGAGGACAAGGAGAAAACGGTGATTCATGAGTTGCTGCATATCCCTAAAGGGTTTAAGGGAGGATTTCGTCCCCACAAAGGATACATCAGCAGAAAGAAAGTGGACAAACTGCACCAAGAGTATACAAAAAGGAAACATGCATCAAGACAATCATGAGTTTCATCAAAATCTGGAACAAGCCAGCAACTTCACGGTTATGGCTCTTAGATTTTCAGGAAAAAGTACTTTTTCAACAATCTTCTGCTATTAGGCTCCTGATATGCTGGTGGATTTGGATAGCTAATCATGTTCTTGCTTGGAAAAACAGGAAAATACTGTTTTCAACAATCTTCTGCTATTAGGAGCCTAATATGCTGCTTTAGCGGTTGCAGATGGGGCAGATTGAATAGCTGTATCCTCTCTTTTTGGCTGTTTCTTCTGCCTTCGAATTGGCTTCATCGCGGCTTTCTGAAAACCAGAACTCTCCAGTTTTGTTCTCCCTAGCCTTTGACGGTTTAACGCCCACTGAGCTGATGGGGTCAGCCAGCATACAATCAACAGTGTGCAAGGTTACCTCTTTTTTGGGGTAATCTACAGCCACCAGATAGCCAGATGTAGTGTACAAGTCGATCAGTTGCTCATTAGTGAGGATTTCAGTCAGCAAGAATCAAACAACTCTTATTGTTGGTAGTTGACTTAGGTTTATTGGGCAGCTTCTTCGGTCGGTGCACTCTCTTCTTTCGGTTCTTCTGCCTTCGGCTTTTCCTCTTTTTTGCTCTTTTTCGGTTTCTCAACGATTTTCATGTTGATTTGGACGATTGCGTCTGTTATTACGTTGCCGCGAAGAGTCTTCCTTTTTCGTTCTCCACTTTGTGACGGATGAAAGCCTACGCCTTCGCTTATGATGGCGCCAACACGAACCCCTCCGTGGATGTTTGGTCTCATGGGGAACCCATCTTTGTCGGATCCGCCAGTTATCTTCAGCTTATAGCCGGACAACTTAACAGCGGCTCCGTCAATAACTTCTCCCAGTTTTCTGCCAATCAGGGGAACCGCCTGACTTTCTTCAACTTCCACCAACTGTGACTTCCCAGTTTCCGGGTCTGAAACTATTATCTTGAATTTAGCCATAAGCTCTTTTTACTCTCCTAACGCCTTTCTTATGATGTTAACTGAATGGGGAGCAGCTATTTATTAAGGGTTACCCAGCAGAAAAACCAATTCTATTTTTCAGATTCTAACGACTTTTGAGATCAAAGTGTCACATTTTTCATTTCTCTTATCGAGTCTGTACGGGAATTTTGGAAAACCTCAAATACCTCCAAAAAAACATGGTATGTACTCCTCGAGGGAGGTTCAAGGAGATGCCTAGCGCCGAACTTCGTTCCTCAATAAATCCCGTAATTATGTTTTGGCTAGCTAGGGAACTGGAAAAAGAAATTCCTGATTTGGATCTATATGGCTCGGAGAGGAAACTTTTAGACTTTGCCTGTGAAGACTTAGAAACTTGGTTAACTGTGAAGCGAGAAAACGCAATCTCTGATGAGATTGAAAAAGCCTTGAATATCCAAGACAACCCAGAGGAGATTAAGGCGTTTTTGAAGGTCTGGACCAAGCAGTGGCTGGAAAAATGGAGAGAACGGGTTACACTTTGCCAGAACATGCCCACCTTTTCTCTGAGGCATGTTAAGAGGAAGAAGAGAGCGAAGAAAATTCTTGAACAGATGAAAGATGGGCAGGAGCTTAAGAGATGGGTTGTCCAGAAGCTGGTTAGTCAGGGCGAGTTATGCATGCCTGAGTTGATAGCGGAGAATCTTGTAATCGAGCAGGTTGTGTATCGTCTGAGAATGAGAAAAGAGAAGGCGTCAGCCAGTAAGACAGCAATGGAGCCGTGGCAAATCCTCCAAGATGTGTTGCCTCAGGTAAATAGTTTGGCAAAAAGTAAGATGCCGCTAATTCACATGAAACTTATGATAGGCAGCTAACGGCAGATATTCTACGCTTTTCTGTGATTTAGCTTCTGTTGAATCGGTTCTAGTCTCATCTGTGAAATTTGTGGTTACATCATTTCGTTTAGGGTGGATGTTATGTCCACGTTTTCTGTGGGCACTTTTGTTAGTGGAACATCTTTTACGTGTAGAAGATTGTCGTGGTATGTGGGTCTCTCTCTGTTGTAGAAGATTCCGATGGGTATCCTGTCTCCCCATTCAAACGCCTTCTCCAAAGCTTTTTTTCTGTCGGTTACGTCGTGACCCTCATCTTCTAGTTTGTACACTCTTTGGCGGAACCAATCGTAAGTGTTCAGGTAGTTGAAGGTGACGCAGGGCTGGAATACATCGATAAAGGCGAAGCCTCGGTGCTTTATTGCCTCCACAATCAAGTTTTTTAGGTGGAACATGTCGCCGGAGAAGCCTCTAGCCACAAAGGTGCCGTGGCTGACCAAAGCGTGAGCCACAGGATTCAGCATGGGAGGTATAACCCCGAAGGGAGTTGATTTCGATTTGAATCCCTGCTGGCTGGTGGATGTTGCCTGACCCGTGGTTAAGCCGAGAACCATGTTGTCATGCACAATCAAGGTCATGTCAACGTTCATTCTTACGGCATGGACGAAGTGACCCCACCCCTCATTGTATTGGTCAGCGTCACCAGCGAAACCAACAACCGTCAGTTTAGGGTTTGCGAGTTTGATGCCCTCTGCTAGGGGCAGCACTCTGCCGTGGATGCCGTGGAACCCATTTACGTTCACGTAGTTAACCATCTTGCCATGGCAGCCTATGCCCGACACAAGCACCGTGTCTTCTCTTTCCATGCCTAGTTCTATGAGTGCTTTCTTGAATGCCATCAGTATCCCAAAGTTTCCGCATCCCGGGCACCAAGTGTTCGTTTTCGGCGTCTTCAGGTCTTCAAGAGTTACCATTTAGAGCACCCCCTTTATGCTCTGGGAGAGAGCCTCTGGGTTGAAGGGGCGTCCATCATACTTCAGAATTTTGTGGTCAACTGCTGTTAGCAGATGTTCCCGTATTAGGCTGGACAGCTGAGAGGTCTTGTTGTTCTCCACCACAATGGTCTTCTTGGCTGACTGCAATGTTTTCTGAACTTTGTCGGCTGGAAAAGGATGCAGATACACGATTTGCAGATAATTGACTTTGATGTCTTCTTTGCTGAGAAGTTTCATGGCTTCTCTTATGGGTCCCTTCGTGGAGCCCCATCCAATAATTGTTGCATCTGCTTCCTCTGGACCATAAAGCTTCACAGTTTCGTAGTTTTCTAGCTCTTTGGTTAGGGCATCCAGTTTCTTAAACCGTTTATCTGCCATCTTAATCGTTAAAACAGGGTCTTCGGTTGTGTATCCGAGCTCGTTGTGTTCATCAGCGTTGGTTCGCACTATGGCGCCTTTTGTTCCGGGCATGGCTCTGGGCGAGATTCCGTCTTCCGTGAATTTGTGCCTCTTGTACTCTTCCTCTCCCCTGTATTCGGTTTCGGTTATCAGTTTTCCACGGTCGATTCCGATTCTGTTCTGATCAAAAGGCTCATCGGTTCCATGGCTCTCCGAAAGATACTTGTCCGAGACTATTAACGCCGGAATCTGAAATTTCTCTGCCAAATTGAATGCCTCCAATGTACTGTAGAAGCATTCCTCTACATCCCCCGGCGCGATTAGCACCCTGGGAAACTCTCCCTGAGAAGCGTGGATGGCAAATCTGAGGTCCCCCTGCGCAGTGTAGGTGGGAAGCCCTGTGCTGGGTCCAGGTCTCTGAACTAGCACTATAACCGGCGAGGTTTCGGTCATTCCAATCATGCCCAGCCCCTCGCTCATGAGGCAGAAGCCTCCCCCGGACGTGGCTGTCATTGACCGCACTCCGGCAAATGATGCGCCTGCGACCATGTTTACGGCTGCTATCTCGTTTTCGGTTTGGATTACAACCATCTTGTATTCTCTGTCTAGGGGCGCCAAGAAGTGCAGTATAGAGGTGGCTGGCGTCATGGGATACGCCGCGTAGAGTTTGCAGCCTGCGTTGAGTGCCCCTAAGCCTATTGCCTCGTTTCCGGTGAGGAAGACTCTTTTTTTGCCAGCTGAGCCTGTCTTCTTTAGTCTGTATCCGAAACTGTTTCCGTAATTTTCTCTGATGTAGCTGTACCCCTGTTTGGCGGCTTCTATGTTCTGTTCAGCGATTTTCGGCTTGAAGGTGTCCCTTAACACGCTGTTCAGGAGTTCTGATTCGTAGTCTAGGAGGGCTATTGCGGCTCCTAAAGCCACGGTGTTCTCCATTATTTGTGGTCCTTCAAGACTCTTGACTATGTTTCGCAGAGGCACCGGGTAAAGTTTTATGTCGTCTCTTCCAATCTCTTCGCCTGTTATGCTGATTTGGTCTCCGTCATAGATTATTCCAGTTCCTGAAACCAGTTCGTCTTTGTGGAGGAGAATGGTTTCTTTGTTTAGTGCTAACAGCAGGTCGACTGTGTCTGCTTGTGAGTAAACCATTTCGTTTTCGGCTCTGACTGTGTAGAAGTTGTGTCCTCCCCTTATGAGCGATTGGTAGTCGTTGGCGCCGAAGACGTATAGTCCTCCTCTCAGGCAGGTTTTGGCGAAGAGAAAGCCTGAACGGGTTATTCCTGCTCCAGCCTCTCCGCCAACCATCAAAGAAAGCTTGTTAGTTATCAGTTAGCCTCACCTACGGTTAGATGAGTTTCTCGTCTGTTTCCAAGTTAACGATGTGGATGGCATTGAAGGGGCAAGCTTCGGCGGCTTGTCTGTGGCAGTCCAGCTCATCCAGTTCTACGGCTTCTCCGTTAGAAACCTTTTTTGCGCCTTCAACATGAGACTTTCCATCATCGTCGCCCAGTTTGAATTTGGAGCATAACTCAACGCATGCGCCGAACCCCTGACAGACATTGTGGTCTATTTCAACTCTAAATTTAGCCAATAAAATCACCTTTCTCGTTAATGATATGTTGCTCTTAGGCTATATTGTTTGCTCTCAACCCGTGAAACTCCATCAGAGAAATTGAAACTGTGGACACTATAACCAAGAACAAACGCAAAATAATGCGAAGGCAACTTTTGCAGATGAGTTTTAAAGTTTAAGTGTGCTGTTTCCCTGTTATATCTGGATTGGGGGCTTTTGTGTTGAAGGAAGCCATGTTTTACGAAAAATTAGAGGACAAACTGGTTAACTGCAATTTGTGCAGTCACCGCTGCCGAAAAATTGCTGACACGAAGAGAGGAATATGTGGAGTCAGGGAGAACAGGGACGGGAAACTTTACAGTCTCGTGTACGGCAAAGCCGTGGCCAGGTCAATAGACCCCATAGAGAAGAAGCCATTATTCAATTTTCTTCCAGGCTCCAGAGCGTACTCCGTAGCCACGGTGGGATGCAACTTCAGATGCGAAAACTGCCAAAACTATGATATTTCTCAGATGCCCAAAGAGCGGGGCACAATAGTTGGAGAGGATGTGTCGCCTGAGGAGATTGTTTCTGCGGCTAAACGGAACAACTGCGAGAGCATAGCCTACACCTACACTGAACCAACCATCTTCTATGAGTACGCCTACGACACAGCCAAACTAGCAAAGAAAGAGGGAATCAAGAACGTTTTTGTGACCAATGGCTACATCACCCCGGAAGCGCTAAAGGAGATTAGCCCGTACTTGGATGCCGCCAACATCGACCTGAAGAGCTTCAGCGACGAGTTCTACAGGAAGAGATGCGGAGCCCGCCTACAACCCGTGTTGGATTCCATCCGCTTATACAAGAGTCTGGGAATATGGACGGAAATAACAACCCTCATAATCCCCACGCTCAACGATTCGGAAGAGGAGCTGAGAAAAATTGCAGAATTCATCAGCGAAGTTGGCGAGGACACGCCTTGGCACATCAGCCAGTTCTATCCCACATATAAGCTCATAGACCAGCCTAGGACACCCGTCGCGACTCTGAGGAAAGCCAGACAGATTGGATTAGAATCAGGACTAAAATACGTCTATGAAGGAAACGTGCCCGGAGAAAACGGAGAAAACACATACTGCCCAAACTGCGGAAAAATGCTGATTCACAGATTCGGCTACCACATCCACGAAAACAAAATCAAAAACTCAACATGCACCTACTGCGGAGCAAAAATCGACGGCATATACACCTAACTTCCATCCGTTGACCCATTTCGCCTCAACATACAAAAAGTAAAACCCTGAACAACTCCTTGAAGTTGTACGTAAATGAACAATACACCTAACAACATAAACACTCCAACCACCAAAACTTCTAAGGAAGAGCGCACACACAAAGGTGAAACGCTGACAGAAATATTTTCCTTCTTTTGAGTGGGTGTGGTTGTGTGCGCTCTTCGGAAGCTACGTTTTATGTTAAATGTTTTGGTCACTTGAATCTACGAATTTGGCGATTAATTTTTGGTTTGTGGTATCTCAAACGCCTAGAGAGTCTATGAGGAAAGTGAGTCCAAAGTAGATTAGTACTGCCCCAAAAACTGCCATCAATATGCGGTACCACTTGAACTGTAAAATTTTGGAGCTTCTCTTTGCGAAGGCGGAAACTAGGATGAGCCATGCGTAGTCTACCCAGACGTGACAGACATACATGAAAACGACGCCGAGTAAGCCCGCAAACTCGAGGGAAATAAAAATCAGGTTTGCGCCAACAGTGAGCCACCAGACGATAAAGTAGGGATTCAAGCCTGTTAATGCCAAGCCAAGCAAAAGAAGGCTTCGTGTAGCTTCTTTTCCAGTTTTTGTTTCTTCATGTTTGTACGAGAATGAACCGCGTATCTGCATGGCGCCGAAAACTATGAGAGCCGCTCCTCCGGCGACTCCCACGGCGAGCCTGACTGCGGGCACGTTTGCGACGCTTAGGAGCCCCAGGGCTAGTAGCATGACTAGGGCGAATTCGATTAGGCTGTGGGCTATGGAGAAGAGTATGCCGCTTTTGGTTCCCGACTTGATGCCGTGAGAGATTGTTACGAAGAATAGTGGTCCGGGAGCCAGGGCGCCCGAGGCGCTTAGAATGATGACTGTGGCGGCGAAGTTCAGCGGGTTCATGATTGATGAAGATGGGAACCTGAATTATGAATCTTCTGTATGTGCTGATTGGTTGCTGTATTTGTGTTGTTCGGAAATACGAAAAGGTTTATTACGTATTAAGATTTAATATATTAATCTGGAGGGCATCCTGGCACAAAGAAGGTGTAATCGGGGCAGCAACATGAGGGCAACAGCAATCTTCGTCGCCTTTTTTTTACTATTCACATCTGCCTCAATAGCTGTCCCGATTCCACTATTCCCAGGAAACATGATACCCGCACTTTTGGGAATGCCGCCTTCGGAATACTTGCCCTATCTGGAGGCCTTAACAAACGGGCTGACATACGGTTTCATCAGCTGGCTAGTATTCCTGTTACTTGCCAGAAAGATAGAACAGTCGTTATCAGCGGATTCTAAAAGAATGATACGATAAATAGAGCATGAAACAAAATTGCATGGTTCTTTTACCCTGCTTGCTAGACAACAAATTGTGCAGCCAAAAAGTAGCTGAACCTCATAAAAGCTTTTGAATCAAGGTCGTCATCTAATTAGGGTCTGGCAGTTATGTATTATCTTTGGTTGGTGAAGGCTTTTGATTCCCATTCGGGACGCGAATCGTTATAAAACCACTCCGCACATAACGCGGCTTCTCATAGTGGCAAATGTTTTGGCTTTTATCCCCTTGCTGCTCTACACGTTTTTCTCTGGAGTCCCCACCGTAAATATGTTCGCAAACTGGGTCTATGACCATTTTGCCATGGTTCCAGACGAAATACTTCGAGGAGAAAATCTCCACACCCTCTTCACATCCTTGTTTCTTCACGCCGACATTTTTCACATAGGCGGCAACATGCTCTACCTATACATCTTCGGAGACAACATAGAAGACACTTTTGGGCACCTTCGTTTTCTGCTGTTTTATTTTGTCTGCGGTCTCGTTGCGGACTTTGCTCACATCCTAAGCGTCGCGTCTACTGCTGACCTACTGATTCCCACGCTGGGCGCTTCAGGGGCAATCTCCGGCGTTATGGGTGCATACATACTGTTGTATCCTAGGGCACGTATCGAAACCCTAGTTTTGACTATTGTCATAACTGTCGTGAGTATACCGGCGGTCTTCTTTCTCGGCTTCTGGTTTATCCTGCAGCTGCTGTACACATGGCTGGACATGGGCGGCAACGTAGCTTACTGGGCGCACATAGGCGGGTTTGTTGCTGGAATAGTCTTAGGGTTGATTGCCAAAAGGAGAAGAAAACCTAAACCTGAAATAGCGTACTACAGGGAAATCAGCATCTAAAACTAGGCAGTGCTGTTGTTACTTTCAATGAGGGGTCTGTCAGCCTATAGTCTTCATTCCCGTTAAGGTCGGTCTGGGACGGCTACATCATCCCCCAGAATTTCGGGGGCGCCTCAGCTTTTAAACGTTTATTAGTTGCGTGGTGAAATCCATGAGATTTTGATTATGTTGCGTTTCTCTAGGCGCCTTATCGCCTCGAGGAACTCGCTCTTCTGTTTTCCGCTCAACTCGAAATCCCGCATCATCTCCTTCACGGGAGTTTGAGCAGACCCACACCTTTGAAGCCGACGCTGAAGGTAATTTACGACACGTCGCTCGATCTTTCCGCACTTCCAGGTGGTGTTCCGAAGGAGAGTGGCAATGGACATAAGCATCTTCTGAGCCTCTAACCCTCTTCGTCTAACCAGACTCTTTCACCCCAAAGCTGTTCTACATATCGATAACGTGCCTCTAATTATTTGTTGCTGTTTGTCTATTCCAGCTTTCCATGTTTTGCTTCAAAATCGGCGTTACAGCTTATTTTGCCTTTTTCATCGTTGACACATTTGATTCCTTCTGGAAAAGTGACGCCAGTCAATCGCCTGAATGCTTTGCCGAAATCGTCATATCGGTCATCAAACCAGCACAGAACGTATCTGTCAGCTTTTCCCTCTTCGCCAGATATGTAGTCAATGTCGCCCATCAGAGGAAAGAAATCCTCAAGGCTACATCCAAGTTTGCTGCTCCCCTCGTTTCTTGATACGCTAAGTCTCCGTGCCTTGACTACCAGAAACGCTTCTCTCTCAGGCTTTCCAAACCTCTCCAGATAAAAGGTGATTACTGGCTTATCCCAAACAGACTCCAAAATCTCTCACCCCATATTAGATAAGGCTGTCAAGAAACTTAAGAGTATCCCCTTTTTCTATAGCGGAGCATTGCTTTGTGGCTTCAATCAGGTTTTTCAGCTTTCTTTGTAGGGTATAAGACAGAGAAACTTCACAGGTTTTTCGCTGCTGTTTTTCAGCTGATGCTTCTCGTTTGGAGGAATGAAGATGGCATCTCCGGCTTTGAACCTCTTTTCTTCTTCTCCGCCAACCACAACTCCCTCGCCTTCCAGTATGAAGACCTCATGTTCCCAATCGTGAATGTGGAGTGGACTGCTTCCTCCTGCCTCCATCTCGAAGAGTCTCATGGCAAAGTTTTTGGCTCCGGTCTCTTTGGTTATGAGCCATCTGACTTTCAGGTTTCTGCTTCCGCCTTCAGCGTCTTTCGCTTCAATGTCACTGTAATGTTGGATTTTCAGTTTGTTCACCTCTCTTAATTTAGTGTCCAACCGGGAATATTAGTTGTGTGTCTGGCAGGTGAGTTTTTGTGTTGAGGCTGTATACCACAAGATTTATTAGTAAATTTTTACTATATTTTGGTAAACATATGCCGAGGGATAAAACATGACGCTACTCTCCGCCCACGAATCAATCGTGTGGAAACAATTCCACAGCGGAAAACCCACCAGCGACATCGCAGACGAAAGCAAGGAAGAGTGGACCCCATCTTACGTGTCGCGAGTTCTCAACAGAACAAGAAAAAAGATTGCAAAAGCGCTTGAGGAACACGCAAAAAGTCACCGCCTCGACATCGAAACCCTCCTAGACTACAAGGGACTGCTGATCGGATTCGACTATCAGGCAAACGCCCAAGTGTACATCGTCTTCACCGAGAAGCTCGGAATCATAGTTTGGTACAAGCACGACTCCTACGCAGGCAAACTGTGCCCTGACTGCCCAAAGGAACAAGAGTGCAGAGAAATTTTGGACACCATCATGAAAGAGTACAACATCACACTTAGACCGGATGAGGAAGAGCTTCTCATGACCCAACAATCGACGGCGATTCTCAACAAGCTCGCAGCAAAAGAGATTCCCCGGTATAAAAGAAAAAAAGAAGGTGATTAAGTTTGGAAAAAGACGTTAGAGAAAAGGTAATCAAGCCTCCAATTGAGAGAGTGACAAGCGGAAAAATCTTCAAACCATCAAAGGCGTTCCTGCACAAGAGCCTGCTTCAGCCCATAGTTTTAGCGTTCATTTTTTGGCTGTTTGTTGTCATCTGTCTCGTAGGCGGATCGTTCATAGGCGCTGCAGCGGAGCCAGAAGAGATTCCAAGCGCCACCCAGCACATCGCCACATGGATTGTTCCAGTTAGCTTCTGGACCACCGTCGCCAATCTGTTTTGGGTGATACCCCTCTTGATTTACATTCCCTTCGATTACTGGAGCATCGAGTATTCGGTGAAAGCTGAAACCGGCGAAACAATGCCCGAAATCTACAAAAAGCGAGGCGTCTTCACCGTCACCCGCAAGCATGTGCCCTTCAGAACCATCACTAACATATCCAGCAAGGCAGGCGTTTTTGATCGGCTGTTTAACATTGGCTCAGTTCACATCGAAACCGCAGGCTACTCTGGCAGCCATCAGGCAGGACCCGAAGTCAAGCTTGAAGGCATCGTGTTCTATGAGGAAGTTCGAGACTTCATCTTAGCTGAACTGAGGAAGTTCAAGGCACCCTACGTAACTGGAACCGAGGTGGTCCCCCGAATCGAAGAGCCTGTGCCAAGAACGGAGGGCTTAGACGACGAGATACTGATTACTCTACGTGAAATACGCGACTTGCTGAGAAACCAAAAGGCAAAAAAATGATGTGCAGACTGGAAAACATTATTTCCCGTCTTTGGTGGATACAACAGTTGCAAGCCCTTTTTCCATTTTTGATTTAAATCACTCTTTTTTACTTTTAAAATCTTGAGATTTTCTTGAAAACTGTAATGTAATTTTTGAGTTTTTATTCAAGAAATTTTGGGTTTAGGGTAAACCTTTTTATATGGGAGACGCTTGTTGGTTGGTATCGTCACATTAACTCATGCTTACTTGCGAAGCTTTTTTGAAGGCTTTTGAAGACTGCGTGCAAAAATTTTGTGACAGGAGGAATAAAACAGATGCAAATACAAAACTTCGAAGACTTGCCTTTAACTCCAGAAGTCATGAAAGGGATAGAGGAGCTTGGATTCACGAACCTTTTTCCAATTCAGGCTCAAGCGATAATCCCCTTACTGGAAGGAAAAGACGTTATTGGGCAAGCACAAACAGGAACGGGAAAAACCGCTGCCTTCGGAATTCCGATGGTTGAACGCGTAAACCCGAACATAAAAAGAGTTCAAGGCTTAGTTCTAGCGCCAACACGTGAACTTGCAATACAGGTTGCGGAGCGCATAAGCCGATTCGGTAGATACTCAGGTTTGAAGGTTCTGCCAGTTTACGGCGGAGAATCTATCAACAACCAAATTCGTGCACTGGAAAGAGGTGTTCACATTGTTGTTGGTACACCGGGCAGATTAATAGACCATCTGAAACGTGGAACATTAAATCTGTCGTTAACAAAGAATGTGGTTCTTGACGAAGCTGACAGAATGCTGGACATGGGATTCATAGACGACATAAACTACATACTCTCAAGAGTGCCCAAGGACAAGCAGTTAAGCCTATTCTCTGCAACAATCGACGACTCAGTGATGAAGGTGTGCCACAGATACATGAAGAACCCAGAAAAAATACTGGTAAGCAAAGACGAGATAGCACTCACACAACTGAACCAGTACTACATGATAGTAAACTCACGGGACAAACTTGAATATTTGCTGGACATACTGAAACGCAACAACATGCAAAAAGCAATCATATTCTGTAACACCCGCAGAGGAGCAGACTGGCTAACACACAAGCTAAACAGACACGGATACAATGCGGAACCGCTGCATGGCGGCTTCACACAGGCACAAAGAGACCACGTCACCAACGCTTTCAGAAACGGAAAAATAAAACTGCTTGTCGCAACCGACGTTGCCGCAAGAGGCTTGGACATCCAAGGAGTAACCCACATAATCAACTTTGACGTGCCATTAGATGCACTAGTTTATTTCCACAGAATCGGAAGAACCGCCAGAATGGGAAACGACGGAACCGCCATAACACTCGTAGGCTACGGAGAAATCCCAGACCTCAACAAAATCAAAACCCTAACCAAAACAAACATCGAAGAACTGCCAGTAACGACTCAGCAGTACTGCTAGAAGTCTTTAACGGAAGATGCGCTGAATAAGCACATCAATCCACATTTTTGTTAAAAAGGTTCGAGTTCCTTTTAGGCAAAGCCACATCTTTTGGTTACACGTTTTTTTGTACCAAAAAACATGTTTTACAGGTAATAACGGGCAGTAACCGTTAAGTAAAGTTTAATCCATAAAACAGAACTAGGAGAAAAAGTTGATTGATTTTTTGGCGCTAGCTCCTGATATTGTAAAGATGACTATCGCCATGTTTATTGTGGTTGACCCTCTTGGGAGTGTCCCAATTTTTATAGGTCTAACACAGGACATGGATAAGTCACAAAGAAAAAAGACTTACCAACTAGCCACAATCACTGGCTTAATTCTCTTAACATTCTTTTCGTTGGTTGGACAAAACATCCTTGTCATGTTCGGAATATCGTTAGACAGTTTCATGGTTGCAGGCGGAATTCTTCTTCTGATAGTGGCTGTTAGACTTCTAATCATGGGAGGCTGGCGCGAACAAGCAGCAGTATCCGAGTCGGTAGGCGCTGTTCCTATAGGTTGCCCCCTTCTTGTAGGTCCCGGAGCAATAACAACGTCAATTTTGAACATTCAATCCTATGGAATATTGGCTACATTACTTTCGGTGTTGCTGACATTCATTATTGTATGGCTAATCCTGAGATTTATCGATCCAATATACCGCTTCTTAGGTAAGAACGGCTCATTGGTAATTACCCGAGTTATGGCATTGCTGATAGCATCAATTGCTGTGCAGTATATGCTGCAGGGAATAAAGAGTGGTCTTCTATAAGAGCAAAAACTCAGGATGTGCGCACATCTTTGGTGCCAAAAGATGAAATTTTGCTATTTAGGTAACGTAAGTAACCGTTAAATAACCTTCTTTACACAACTGAACTGGCTCTCCACTGTTCATCCTGCCAGAAGAGTAACGTAAACGGTGAAAAAATATGAAGATAGCTGTGTTGGTTTACGAGTATCCCCCCAAAATTGTTGGTGGCTTAGGAACTTACGCTGCGGAGATAACGCGGAAGTTCGTTCTGCTTGGTCACGACGTCACCGTCTTCACCATGAACGATGATGAGGGAAGTCTTCCTACCAGAGAGCTTCTGCGGGGCATAGAGATTCATCGTCCCGTCCACATCGACATTTCTGACTCCCTGCCGGATGTGGTTGCGGAGGACGTCAAGAAGTGGGGTAGGGGAATCCATTTCTTCTCAAAAATTCTCATGTACAATTATCTCAGCGCCTCAAAGATGGTAAACGAGCTGGTCAGATCCGAAGACTTCAAATTTGATTTAGTGGTAGCCCACGACTGGCTGTCAATCATCGCCGGCATCTCCATAAAAAAGGAGTTGGGTTTGCCCTTAGCGTTTCATGTTCACTCCAACGAGAGGGGACGAACATTAGGCAACGGCTCAGGGGTGGTAAGCAGTATAGAGAACCGTGGGGGACAGATGGCGGACATGGTCATAACGGTTTCTTACGCTATGCAAGACGAGCTGATACAGGCGGGCTTTCCAGCAGAAAAAATCAGGGTTTGCTACAATGGCGTGGACCCAAAAAAGTATAGCCCTGACCAAGTAAGCCAAGAAAGAATCGACGCCATTAGACAGCAATACGGACTCAACAACGAAGACTTGATGGTGCTCTTCGTTGGAAGACTGGTGTGGATCAAGGGAGTAGACAAACTCATCAGAGCAATGCCCAAGGTTCTAGAAGAGATCCCCAACGCAAAACTGGTGGTTGTTGGTCTCGGCGACATGCGAGACTATCTGGAGGGACTCGTCCGTAACCTACACCTTGAAGACACCGTTAAATTCCGTTTCGAATTCATACCCGAGGAGGAGCGAATCGCCCACTACGCAGCATGCGACGTTGCAGCTTACCCAAGCCTCTATGAGCCCTTCGGAATCGTCACCCTGGAAGCTATGAGCATGGAAAAACCCGTGGTTGTCGGAGCCGCAGGCACCAGCGGAATGAAAGAAATCGTCAGCATCACCGGCTCAGATAAATGTGGCTTCCACATCAACCCAAACGACCCGGCAGACATTGCTTGGGGAATTGTTAGCGCCATCAAAGACCCAGAAGAACGGGCGCAACTGGGACGCAACGGCAGAAAACGGGTTCTGGAACACTTTACATGGGACAAAGCCGCAAAGTCAACCATTAACCTTTATTCTGAGCTTTTAGAATCAAAAAAGGCGCAGGATTCTTCTGCGTAAACAGGTTCGTTAGCTGGAAGAAGAAATGTCAGGTAATGAGGTTAGAAAAGATTATTTGCTGAACCGATGGGTCGTCATCGCCAAAGAACGCAAAAAGAGACCCACAGATTTTGCTAAAAAGGCGGTTGAGGCGAAGGAGGGGGTTTGTCCGCTCTGCCCCGGCAACGAGCATATGACCCCTCCAGCGGTACTAGTTTATCTTTCTTCTAATGGGAATGTCAGAAAGGAAAGGGATCAGAACGGTCTCCGCCATAAAGACTGGCTGGTGAGGGTTGTGCCAAACGCGTATCCCGCATTCGCCCCTCCAACCGAAGAAACTGTGATGATCAAAGAAACTTCTGTTCTCGTGAAAGCCGTAGGTCATCACGAGGTCATAGTGGAATCTCCATGTCACGATGAACACCCGGGAGCAGCAAGAGTTTGCCAGCTGGTTCACGTGATAAACGCGTATCTGGATCGCCTAATTGCCCTTTCCGGAAAACCCTACGTAAAGCATGTGACTATTTTCAGGAACCATGGGCGCGAAGCAGGAGCATCCCTCTCGCACGCTCACACCCAGCTGATTGCAACTCCCCTTATTCCAAGGATTCTGGCGGAGGAGTTGGAGGCAAGCAAAAGTTTCTGGACACAAAACCATGAGTGCCTGCTTTGTGACGTTTTAGCCAAAGAACGGGAGGGTCCACGTTTCATTTGGGAGAACCACAGTTTCGTGGTTTTTGCTCCTTGGGCAAGCGTTGACCCCTTAGAGTTTTGGGTTCTGCCTAAGCGTCACCAGTCAAACATGATGAGTATGTCTAGAAATGAGGTTGAAGATTTGGCTGAAACCATGCGGGTTTGTTTAGGTGGATTACGGTCTTTGCTGAATGATCCGCCCTACAATTTCGGTTTTCACACGCTGTTAACGGAAGATGCAGGTGACTGCTATCATTGGCATCTGGAGGTTTATCCGCGGCTGGCGGTATGGGCTGGCTTCGAAAAAAGCACAGGAATGTTCATTAACACAATTTCGCCTGAGGACGCTGCCGCGGAACTTAGGGAAGCCGTTAAAGCAGAGAAGAAGGGTTTGCGGTAGCCGTTAGATTGTTAGCTGTATAGGCTCAGCACTTTTCTGATGCCGTCGACTGTAAGATGGTATTTTTCGGTTTCGTCTGAGCGAAATGACTGCGCGTAACCCAGTTCAATCAGTTTTTGTAGGTGGGTCTGCAGTTCCGGGGCTTCCATTCGGGTCCACTCTGAAATCTGTTGAATAGTCAAAGATTTGGATGATTCAGTTGCCCCTATGTTGTGGAGCATAATCAGAAGGCGCAGTTGATTGGGCTGCTCATCATGTTGTGAACGGAAAGAATGATTCTCGCCCAAAATTATTCCACCACCTTTCTGTAAACGTCTACAGTCTTCATAGCAACCGCTTCCCAACTATAAGCCTTGTGGAGTTTATCTTTTGCGTTCTCAGTCAACCATCTGGCATGATCGGGATCAGACAAAATTCGGTCAACCCCCCATGCGATAGATTCGGGGTTCTTCGGGTACACGAAAAGTCCTGTGCGGTCATGCTCTATAACCTCAGATAACCCGCCCACCTTGCTGGCTACCACAGGAACTCCAGTAGCCATTCCCTCCAGGGCAACTATGCCGAAAGGCTCGTAGATTGAGGGGACAACCAAGACATCTGCGCTGGACATGAGGTTGATAACCTCTTGGTCAGACGCAAAACCTGTGAACCGAATCTTTCTGCTCTGTCCGCTGGCGCGTGCCTCGGCTTCCAGAATGTCTCGCGACCAGCCTTCTCCGACAATAACAAATTTTGCTTCTGGGTAACGTTTGGCTATTGCCGGTATTGCCCGGATGAAGTATTCGATTCCCTTTTGGGGAACCAAGCGTCCCACGCAGAGAATCAGCTTTTCGCCCCATCCTACGCCGTAACGCTGCCTAACTGCTCCGCGGTCAACAGAAATTTGATATTTTGTTGCGTCTATCGCGTTCGGAATCACATCAACCTTTTCCCATGGTAGGTTAAAGTGGTTGCAGATTTCGTTTTTCATGGATTGGCTGCACACGATGACCCTGTTCGCCTCGTACATTGCCCACCATTCTATGCCGTTTATGGAGAATGAGTCGGGGCTGTGGAGACCCTGCGCTCTTCCCACTTCGGTGCTGTGCACCGTTAGAACCATCGGCTTTTTCATGTAATGCTTGAAGGAGATGCCCGAGAATGCGGCTAGCCAGTCATGAACGTGCATAACATCAAAGTCAACTGAGCTAGTTACATCCGCCATTCTTTTTGTTAGAAAATGATTAAACAGTAGAACCCAAGTGAGAAAGTTGGGGTGCCCCAGTTCTGTTGAGGCTCGGTATACTTTGACGCCGTCCATTTCTTCGTAGTTCGGTGAGCCGGGAAAGTCGAGCGTAAAAAGATGAACGTCATGGCCTTGCTGAACTAGAGCTTTGGCTAAGCCTTCGCAGTGGCGAGCTATTCCACCCACCACTCTTGGCGGGAACTCCCAAGTTAGTGTGCCCACTTTCATCTTTTTGGCTCACCAGCTTTTAGTTAATGATTGCAACTTGAATTAATATATTGTTCAGTTATTTTTGTGAATTGAAACTTTATTTAGGCTATTAAGTGTGTAATATGGTCACCGTGTATAAGTTTCTTTTTATGCCACAAATCCTAGCGGATTTTATTAAGTTACTGTGCGTACACCGGCGTGGGCTTCGTTGATTTCTGTTCCGTCGGCAAAACAGTAGCGTCAAAGGTTGACAATTTATATTTACTTAAGAAGATTATAGATAACCTAGACGCTTTCAGAAGAGGGACTATCTTGTCTGAAGAGGAAGAAGAGTTTGATGTAATTATTGTGGGTGGCGGTCCTGCAGGACTCAACGCAGCAATTATGTGCGACACAAGGCATCTGAAGGTTCTTCTCTTGGAAAAGGACAAGCTGGGAGGTCTTCTTGCAAGCTTGTATCCCACCAAGACGATTCCGAACTACCCGGGTTTTCCGGAGATAACTGCCATAGAGTTGGTGAGAAATTGGCTATCAAATTTGAGGTTCAGCAGCGTTACTGTGAAGAAAGAGGCAGCTCTCAGTATGACTGATGACTTAGCGTTGACTACAAACCGGAAAACATACCGAACGAATGTTGTGGTCATTGCCACGGGGGCTAAGCCTCGGCGGCTGGGTTTGCCGAACGAGGAAAGGTTCAGTAAAGAGGATAAGGGTGTGTACTATTTTCCGTCTCATAAGGAAGCGTTTTTGGGTAAACGAGTTGTTGTGGTCGGTGGGGGAGACACTGCTATTGACGCCACACTTGAGCTGCTGAATCTAGCTAAAGAAATTACTTTAGTCCACAGAAAAGAAGGTTTCCGCGCCTTTGAAATGAACGTGGATACGGTGAAGAGAAGCGGGTTGGTTGATTTTGTTATGAAGGGCGAGGTGAAGGCGATAGAAGGCAAAGACAGGGTTGAGGGCGTTGTTATTCAACAGCAGCAGAAAGTGTTCAGAAAAGATGCTGATGCAGTTATAATTTCGATAGGTCTTGTGCCTGAGGACTCATTTTTCAAGGACCTCGAAATAAAAAGCGATGAAAGAGGTTTCATTGTAACAGATCAAGCTCAGAGAACAAGTATTGAAGGCGTGTTTGCGATAGGCGACGTTGTTCAGGGAGGGCTCCGATTAATCACTGTTGCGGCAGCGCATGGAGCCATAGCCAGCCACCACATCTATTCGTATGTAAAACGCCCATACTGGACAAGAGAGAAGTGGCCTAAGATATAATCGAGCAAATCTAACGATCGCTTATACCCTACAAAGATGATAAACAAAGAAAGTTGATGTTTATTAGGCAGTATATAATTCGAGTTTCTAAACTTGGAACGGGTGCTCCTCAGTGAAGGTGTTGTTTGTCTGCACAGGGAATGCTTGCCGAAGTCCGTTAGCGGATGCGTTGCTGAAGATGCTTAGGCCAGACGTTGAGGTTGATTCTGCCGGGACTTATCCATATTACAAGGTTGTGGATTCGACGAGGAGATATGCTGAGCAGGAAGGAGCCAGCGGATTCTTAAAGGCTGTTCCTGATGGGTTGGAATCAAAGAATCTCTGCGTTTATGATTTGATAGTAGCCATGGAAAGACAGCATGAACAGGCTATTCTTGATCAGGCACCAGACTGCGCCGACAAAATTGTGGTGTGGCACATCAACGATCCATACCAGCTATCCTACAAGCAAGCCTCACATGAGTTTGACAAAATAAAAAGTAAAGTCGCACACCTAGCAAAAACACTATAAAACTGATTTTTAACTCAAAACCTAGTGTTTTATCTCTTTCGAGAAGTTCGCTGTTTCTAAGCGATCATGAGGGTTGCGGTTATGGCAGTTGCTGTTAGGATAAGGTGGTTTGTTATTCGGGTATTTTGTCTATTTTCTGTGATTTGGCTTTGATTTTTTCCGCTCCATGCGTATGATATATCGTGAAGGCGCATTCTATCTGTTCTTTTGGTGTGCCCTCAAATTTTGTGAATGCTGTTTGGAATGTTCGGATTGTTTCGTGAGGGCGAATCCATCTAATCAAGTCATCTTCAATATTTGGTTCCTGATTTGACGTTCTCAGATTATACTCTTTTTCATCCTCTTCAAACTTCACATCTATGCCTAGAACGTCGGTTCCTCTGTCCCCAAGATTCCTTAACTCCATTTCGCTCCAAAACGATAACGCCTTCGTTTCCTTCTCAAAACTGTGTTCACAACTTAGCACCCTTATTGTTAGACGTGGGTTTTCTCTTTTTAATCTCCACAGGTGAACCGAAAGAGAGACTATACCTGCGATGGTACCTATTATACCTAAAGTCAAGTTCACAATATCCATGTTAATGGTCATTCAATTCCCTCACTAACCAGAAGTAGCCTTAACATTCAAACATGCCCTTTTTAGTTCCATTCACCCGTCATTTCATCTAATAGTATATTTCTCCAAATTAAGTATTTAGCTCACAATATTGCATTGCAGCGAACAAGTTTTCATCCTAAGTAATAGAAAACCAAAGGATAAACACGAAGACAGCAAGATGCCACAAACAGAGCTACGGTTATAAACCAATGAAGACCTAAGTTATCAGTCCATTCACATCGAAGAGTAACACGGATGTTTGAGTCCGGTGAGTAAGTCATTAAACCTAGCCAGAGTTTCAGCAAAAGGCGGAGCCAATGTCCTTTGGGGCTTGACGCTTTCTTCAGTAATTTCTGCCATAGGTGTGCTGGTAGTTGCAGGAATCTTGTCTGAGGCAGAGTTTGGCTTACTGACAAAAGCGCTTATTGGTCCAACAATAATAATGTTCATCAGAGACTTGGGAATCGACCAAGCGATAATAAAGTATACAACACAATACAGAACCGAAAACAACACCGAAAAACTGAAAAATATAGTAATCTCCGGAACCGTCTTCGAAGTCATACTGGGAACAGTATTCACCGCGCTATCTCTCCTTCTGTCAGGATTCATGGCAAACATACTAGATAAACCAACAATAGTACCTCTAATCCAAATAGCATCCTTCACCATCCTTGCAGGTGCGCTCTTAAAGGCGGCGCAATCAGCCTTCATAGGCTACGAAAAAATGCAATTCCACAGCGTCACCATGATAGTTCACTCAATATTAAAAACCGGATTGATGGTGCTCCTCGTCACTTTGAGTTTTGGAGTATATGGAGCAATGATCGGAAACGCAATATCTCACCTAAGTGCTGGATTAATCGGCATCGCCCTTCTCTATCTGATAGTTATAAAAAAACTACAAAAACAAGAAGGCAAACTACAGCTCGTATCCACAATAAAGACCATGCTAAAATTTGGGCTGCCCCTCTCAATAGCTGCAATTCTTGTTGGGGTTCTTTCCCAATTCTACAGCTTTCTGCTCGCCATTTACACCACTGACCAAGTTTACGGCAACTACCAAATAGCACTCAACTTCGCAATCTTAGTATCCATTTTTGCAACGTCCATAACTACGGTGATGCTTCCAACATTTTCTAAAGTCAAAGTGCAAGAAGACCCGAAAACCGTGAGAAGCGTCTTTCAATATTCAATCAAATACACCTCACTCCTGATTGTACCCTTAACCTTCGCGGTAATGACATTATCTAAACCAGGTGTAGAAACACTGTTTCAAGACAATTACGAGTATGCGCCATTCTTCTTGTCTCTGTATGTAATCTCTTTCCTGTACGCGGCGTTTGGAAACTTGAGTACAGGAGCGCTAATAAACAGTCAAGGAAAAACCCAAGTGAGCATGAGAATTACGATTCTTACTTTCATAGTAGGACTTGTTTTAGGCGGGGCGCTGATTCCCCAATTTGGCGTCTTAGGGTTAATAGTAACACACTTGACAGCCGGCATACCCGGTTTAATCACAGCTCTATTGTGGATATACAAAAACTATAACGCCGCTGTCGACTGGAAATCATCAACCAAAATCCTAGCAGCCTCAGCCTTCTCAGCTATTTTGGCATACTGGATACTTAATCAACTAAACCTAGCCAGTTGGATTAGCCTGCTGTTAGGGGCAGCAGTTTTTCTAGGTGCCTACATGATTACAGCTCCCTTGATAGGGGCAATAAACCATGATGACACAAAAAACCTGCAAGACCTGCTGAAAAGCCTGGGTCCTCTGGGTCCCATTGTGAATCCTCTGCTTTACCCCATAGAAAAAATCACTAGCAAAACACGGAAAAGCAAAACTAAGGATCAACAGTAAAAATTGGGGTTAACTTTACCTTTGTTTTTTAAATATTCAAACTGTCATATGATGGTATATTAGAAGTGGAGTGAAAGTTTATGGCTACTGTTTTGGACAAACCCATGAAGATGAGCGAGGTTGACAGGAGCGATATGCTCGGCGATTTGGTTAAAACTCCCGACTATTGCCGAGACGCCATAAAGAGGGCAAAGCAGGTGAGTGTGCCCGAAAAGGTGAATCCCAAGAATATTGTGGTGGCAGGTATGGGCGGCTCAGCTATTGGCGGAGAAATCCTGCATGACTGGCTCCGAGACACTCTGCCCATTCCAATCGAAGTCTGCAGAGACTACACTCTCCCCGCATACGTGAACAGGGACACTCTTGTATTCGTTAACAGCTACTCAGGAAACACGGAAGAAACCTTAACCGCGTTTCTCACAGCAATCAGCAGAAAATGCACTGTAACCGCAGTAACTTCAGGCGGACAACTTGAATCCTTCTGCAGGAAACTGCGGGTACCCTACACGATAATACCTGAAGGTCTGCAGCCCCGCGTTGCCATTCCCTACATGTTCTTTCCCCTTCCTGTTCTCATGGAAAAGATGGGAGTAATCTCAAACATAGACAGCGAACTGGAGGAGGCAATACAGATTCTAGAAAGGGTAGCCAAAGCGAACGCTCCAGACGTACCCGCAAAAAACAACAGGGCAAAACAGCTTGCCACAGAACTGGTGGACACCATCCCCGTGATCTACGGCTTCAGACAATACAGCTCCATAGCCCAGCGGCTGAAGGCACAGTTCAACGAAAACAGCAAAGTCCCCAGCAGATACGAGGTGTTCCCGGAACTGAACCACAACGAAACCGTGGGATACGAAGCCCCAGAAGCGCTCACCAAAAAAACGTCAATCATCCTCATCCGCGACCCCCAAGAGCCTCCTGAAATCAGAAACAGAATAGAAACCACCACAAAACTGGTTTTCAGCAGAGCCAACAAGGTACAAGAAATCTGGGCAGAGGGAAAAGGAAAACTGGCAAAGATGTTCTCCGTCATGTGCATAGGCGACTTTGCAAGCGTCTACCTAGCCATACTACAGAACAGGGACCCAACCCCAGTGAACATGATTGACATTGTGAAAAGAGAGTTAGCCAAGAAAATGCGTGCGAGAGAGAAGTTTGAGGCTGAACTGGCGAAACTGAAATGAACTGTTTTTATGGATGTAATACTGTAAGACTGTAGAATCTCACTATTGATGTGGAGCGACAAAACGTGAAACCAAAAGACAAGTATGAAATCATAAGCGAACTGGCGAAGCGCAGAGGCTACTTCTGGCCCTCCTACGAAATATATGGGGGCGTCAGCGGCTTCCTAACTTTCGGTCCCCTTGGTGCATTGCTGAAAAGAAGAATTGAGGACACGTTCAGAAGCTTCTACCTTCGACCCCTAGGCATCCTCGAAGTAGAAACGTCGGTGATTATGCCCGGAGAAGTTCTGGAAGCCTCTGGACACGTGGAAAGCTTCAAGGAACCCACAGTTGAATGCATCAAATGCCAACACAAATTCAGAGCCGACCATCTGCTGCAAGAGTTCGGACATATGACGGATACAGAAACCGAGAAACTCGGTCTCCAAGCCGTCATGGAGGAGATAGAAAACCGTGGCATCCGCTGCCCAGAATGCAGCGGAAAATTCAGCAAACCTGAACAGTTCATGACCATGTTCACAACCACGATTGGACCCTACTCTGACGCGATCGGTTATGGACGCCCAGAAGCCGCGCAGGGCATCTTCGTGGAGTTTAAACGAATATTCGAAAGTGCACGGGAACATCTTCCCCTGGGGGTTGTTCAGATCGGTCACGCACTCAGAAACGAGATTTCTCCGCGGCAAGGTCCGGTGAGGCTGAGAGAATTCACCATCATCGACGTCGAATTCTTTTTGGATCCAGAGAACCGAAAATGTGATCGGCTAGATGAGGTGGAGAATGAGGAGTTACGGTTGGTAACAGCGGAAAACAAGCTGAAAGATGTAACCGAACCCGTAACAGTAACGGTAAGGGAAGCCCTGAACAGGGGCATCATCAAAGAGGAGTGGCTAGCATACTTCATGGCTCTAGCCAAAAAATTTCTGGTGGAGCTGGGGGTTCCGGAGGAGCAGCAGCGTTTCATCGAGAAACTGGAGTGGGAGCGGGCGCACTACTCGCTGCAGGGCTTTGACCAAGAGGTATACTTGGACCGGTGGGGGTGGACAGAAGTTTCTGGGCACAACTACCGGACAGACTATGACTTGAGCCGCCACATGAAAGCCAGCGGCGTAGACCTAACCGCATTCAAGGAGTCCGAGAGTGGAGGAAAAAGATTTGTTCCCCATGTGATAGAGCCCAGTTTCGGGTTGGACAGGCTGGCTTACGTTGCCTTAGAGTACGCGTACACCCAAAGGAAGAAGCGAACCCTCCTGAGTTTATCCCGCGACATTGCCCCCATACAAGCCAGCGTTTTTCCTTTGGTGAGCAAAGATGGCTTACCGGAGAAGGCGAAGGAGGTTTACCAGATGCTGATCAGTGAGGGCTTCAATGTGGAATGGGATGAGTCAGGGTCAATCGGAAGACGATACGCACGAGCCGATGAAGCGGGAACGCCTTTAGGCATCACCATCGATTACCAAACCCTCGAAGACGGCACCGTGACATTGCGTGACCGCGATAGTTGGAAGCAGGTACGAAGCAAAATCGATAATCTTCCGCAGATGCTACACGGCTACTTCCGCCACAAACTAGAGTTTGAGGGGTTGGGGGAACTGATTGAACGTTAAAAACTCTGGAGAAATGATGTATAATAAATCAGGTTGAACTAACACTTTTTAAGAGACTCCAATCTATTTAATTTTGGTTATAATCAACGCATTCAATGGGGCAACTGTATGGTATTTCCTGTAGAGACCGAGGAACGGGTGAAACGAAAAGCGCTTGACGTTTCTAGGGACCATCTTAGAGAAGTGGTGGATATTTCTCGCAAAATTTCGCAGCTGGTTTCCGTTTTCGTGGATGGCGACAAAAAAAAGGCTCAGGAGTTGTTCGCTGACATCAAAAAGGCTCAAAATGGCGTGGACGCTGCGCGACGCAATGTTTCACGGGAACTCGCTGAAATAGGAGCTATATTGATGAGCCGCGAAGACTTTCTCCGTTTCACTAATCTGACGAACGATATAGCTGATTACTGTGAAGGAATCGGCTTTCGGTTGCTTCAGATTATGGATAGGGGATGGGAAGTTCCGAAGCAGATAAAGGAAGACCTGATTAAGCTTTCGGACGCTGTTTTTGACACTATAGCCAAGCTTAGAGAAACTGCTATGACTCTAAATTATGGCACTGCTAAAGCTCTGGAGAAAGCCAGAGAAGTTGAAGTTGCAGAGCGGGTGGTGGATGATATTTATCGACAGCTGGAAGTAGACATCATAGACAGCAAAATGGAGTTTCCGCCCATGTTTCTGTTGTGGACTGTGGTTCAGCATCTGGAGGACGCCACTGACAAGGCTAAAGATGCATCGGACGCCGCCCGGATACTGGCGCTCACCATCTAAAGTGAAGTTGTATGCCTGAGAAGATTGAAACTGAACTCTTAGACAACTTTCTTGTAGTTTGGGACCCTAAGCAAGGGTCGGGGCTCTATAAGCTGGGCTATTACGGTAAGCCTCTGGGTATTTCTAAGCCAAAGATTCCTGAGTTTGATGTTCCCCTTGTTCTTGACCTTATGGAGGGTCTTTATCTGGTGGAGACCGGGGAAATCAAGGTTTATGGGGGACCGGAACGTAGTGGGGTCAGTTTTTCGAAGCTGCGGAGAAGGGCGAGGAGGCTGTATGAGGATTTTGATGCCAAGTATGCGGTTTACCGTGACCTTCGGGGTCAGAAGCTTATTGTCACGCCTGGCATAAAGTTTGGCTGCGATTTTGCGGTGTATAAGCATGGTCCGGGTGTGGATCATGCGCCGTACATGATTTCTGTGCGGAGAGCATCTGAGGAGATTACTGCGACGGATGTTGTGAAGGCGGGGAGGCTGGCTACGACTGTGCGTAAACGGTTCATTATAGCCGTACCTGACCTGGAAGCCGAGAAGATACGTTACCTCATCTTCAAATGGTTCAAAGCCTAGCTTCTATCTGTGGAGTTTTTCTCTGATTTCGGGCAAGGCTTCTTCTTGGAACCGTCTGATTCCCAGCGTCGTTATTCTGTAGTTGCCTTCTTCTGTTTTTGTTGCGTATCCTTCTCGGATGAGTTCGCCGAGTCGGGTGCTTGTGATTTTCGGGTTTTTTCCAAGCGTAGCCTGCAGCTCTTCTTTGGTGAGATAGTCTTTTGATTGTCCCAGCTTGTTGCCGATGTAGGTGGCTAGAAGATGTAAGGTTAGGGTTTCGCTGTCTGTCAGCTTCTGTTTAGATACCAGAAGAACTGGTCCCTCGGGGGCAACGGCGATTACGTTTTTGCAGTCTTCTATGAGGTTTTCGAGGTCAACTGTGAGCAGAGACTTCTTCACGATGTGGAGTGCGGGTATCATTTCGCTGAAGAATCTGTTGATGCTTATCCAAACTTGGTTTACGTCGCCCGTGAAGGTTTGCTCAGTGTCCATGTATTTGATGTGCACGGTGACTGTTTCTTCGGTCAACCTGCTACGCCTCGAAGTTTAGCCAGCACCTCTTCCTCAACCCATCTTTCGCCCTGAGTGGTCAACTTGAAGTCTGGTTTCGCTGGGTCAGGCTTGAACACTATTCCCCGTTTGGTCATCTCGTTGAGGCGGGCTGGCACCATAGACCTGATTCCGCTTGAAGCCAGCAGCCGTTTAATTTGGGTGGCTGTGCTGGTTTTTTGGTCTGAGGCAAACAGGATTAGGGCGATGGCTTCGTAGTGGGTGAGTTTCTCTCTGGTGGTGATGATGGGTCCCTCGGTTGTGGGTTCGATTATTCCGTTTAGCTGTGTCTTCGGCGAGGGAGTCAGCTTCGAGGAGATTATTCCGCTTATCTCATTCACGAACTGTGGCGACATGGTTTTCAACGTTTTAAGTATCTCTTGGGCGCTTTCCCCCTCAACTACGATTTCTCCGAAGGGAGCCTTGACGCGAACCCGAACTTTAGCCATTCTCGCTTCGTCCTCCAGCTAAAACATACACATAGCCCTTATCAGTCTTCCACCTCTTTATCTTATTTTTCCTAACCAGCCAACTGAGCACCCCAGAAACGGTTGTGGACGGATAATAGACGGAGTTAGCCTTCAAAGCCTCCCCCAGCTCAGGCAAACTTCTAGGCTGCTTTCCCCAGTCAGAGGCGAGAAGCTGCAGAACGGCTTCGCTGCAACCGGAAGCGGAGACTGAAGGATAGGCGGAGACAGCAGGCTGCTCTGTTTCTTTTGCTGTTGCGGTTGACTCGAAGGCTTTAGAGACCGTTTCAATCAGCTGCGGAAGCTCCTCTATGGCTTTCATAACCTCTTCTCGGCTTCCAGAGATTTCAATCTCCCGTTGCCCGATCTTCACGCGAAAAGAAAAAGGCATCCCCATCAGACTCTCCACAACAACATACGATGCAACAGCATTTAGAATTTACTTACAAACCCAAATCCCGTCAACAACAATTCAGGCGGAAGCTAACAAAAACACCAAGCCACCAATCATATTAGAGAGTCACGTTCAAAACACACGTTTTCTTTAACTCCACAAAACATTACGTTTAAATCGCATGTCTTAGGATTTTTGTTGTGGTTCTGCATTTTAGTTCAATATTAAGTTAGCTCTGGGTATTTAAAAAGACATAGAAGAAAGCTCTATTTCGAGTTTTACATTTTAATTTGTTTCGAATTTTTGGCATATATTTATATTTCGTGTATCGTAAGGTTTAATATATAGTTCTTTTTAGCATTATATGAGAAAACATGCAAAATACACGGTTGAAATTTGGTATAATCGGGTTATTTATTTTGCTTGTGACGTCAATTATTTTCGTGTATGCTTTTATTCCTCATGAAAATGAGGAATTTTTGTGTACTAAATCGGTGACTTTAGAAGGAGGAGAACATAAAATTGTGGAATTTTATATGCCTAGTCCAGCATCAGCTGTTAAGTTTGATTTTAATATTTCAAGTGGAACGATAAAATATCGGGCTGAACCCTCCTCTCACTTCGATTATAATCAAAGTTATTTTGAACAATTCATGAATGAAGCTACAGCCCTTGAAGTTGAAAACGGACCCACTGGATTTGGTTGGAGTATAGCTGTTGGAGAAAATCCTGAAAAATTAAATGAAGAACACACAGACCAAATGTGGTATATTTACTTGCTCAACGAAGATTCATATGACAAAGAAGTTATTATAGAAGTCAGCAAATTGATGGAATAGCTATAACTAGCAAACAAGTCTGCAACAAAACAAAAACAACCAGACCTCAACTTGATGCAAATAGCACAAATACTAGCAACATAAAATTTCTGCTCATATTAGGAGCCTAATAGCAGATGATTGTTGAAAAACAACTTTTTCCTGAAAACGGGAAGGCAACAGAAAAGAATCCAAAAAGTTAAGTTCTGCCGCCGCAATCATGATGGGTTGGAGAAAAAGGGTTTGCTTGCATATATTCTAGTCACGGTGAAGTCGGGTTCAGAGAGGGAGTTCCTGAAGCAAATCTCCGAATTCAAGGAGGTTGTAGAGGCAAGCCTCGTCATCGGAGAAAACGATGTCGTCATCAAAATAGACGTCAAAGACATATCTCACATAGACAAATTCCTAACAGACAAACTCCGAGTGTTGCCCGACGTGTTCCTAACAACAACCATGATAATAACCGAACAGTTCAAACCCAAAAAATAAACTGCTTCCCGCCCATTCACAGCATCCCTGAAAGCTTGCCTATCTGCTCCAAAACATATCCACGTATCTCTTTAGGCTCCGGCAGCTCCGCAACAATTTTTCCACCCTCAACAAGCGGCTTCAGCATCGGCTCCGTCTCGCCGCCACACCGCGGACACTCAGGCTTAGACGAACCAAACGGCAGCACCACATCAACCAAACATTCTGGGCATCTCCAAACCTGCTTCTTCCCACCCAACTTGCCACGCTTAGCCACAAGCCTGCCCTCAAGCTCAACAATGTCCAATGCAAAATCTACGGTGGGCGCGTTGCTGACAGCGGTTCCCACGCCGAAAGCCTCTGCTCCAGCCTCGCCCAACACTTTAACCTGCTCCTCGTCAAGTCCTCCGGAAACAAAAATCTTAACGTTCCTGTAGCCTCTCACATCCAGCTCCCAGCGAACCTCACGGATAATGTCCACAAAGTTTCCCCTCCTCGACCCCGGAGTGTCCAACCTCACGCCATACAGCCTCTCCTTCAAGGCTTCAGCAGCCATAATCGCCTCCGCCTTCTCATCACAATACGTGTCCACCAACGCAACTCTGGCAACATCAGGAGACACCACCTCGTCAAACGCCTTCCACGCCTCAACCTGACTCCCAAACATGATGATAAGCGCATGAGGCATCGTCCCCATGGGCGTCTCCCCGATAAGCTCAGCTCCCTTAAGGCTGGCCACACCATCAAAACCTCCAATGTACGCGGCCCGGTCAAGCATAGGAGACAAAACCGGATGCATACGGCGAATCCCAAAAGCCACAACAGACCTTTCTCCCGCAACCCGCTTTATCCTCGCAGCCCGAGTAGCCGCTCCAGAAGCCTGACAGATAAGCCCCAGCAGGGGAGTCTCCATCAGACAATAGTCCCCGTAAGCTCCGTCAAGGAACATAACCGGCTCTCTGACGCCCCTATAATCTGCAGGGTAGAAGATGCTTCCCTCAGCCATAGCATAAACATCCACCGGCACACCTTCAAACAGGCGAGCCACCTCCTCGACTCCACACAGGACCCCCCAAGGCCACCCCTCCGGAAGCTTGCCAGAAGTAACCTCCGCCAGAGCCTTGAGCCTATCCAATTTTTTGGCTTCAAGAACCTGTTTAGTTCTAGAAAAGTAAACGTCTGTAGTCAGACACCTCTTAACCTCTTCGTCGGTGGCGCAATGAAAAATCCGCATGACACTCTTCCCTCCAAAAAACAACTACATAATATCAACCATTAATGTTTGGTGCTTAAATTTTTTCGGTAAAACCTCTACATCCCAACATGTGCTGAACAAACTCAGCATGGAAATCTTTCACTCAGTTAACCTTGCGATAATCTGCACTTCAAACCATTGCCTTCAGAAGTTGTACGTAGCCTACCTCTATGAGCGCGGCTACAAAGAAAATCGTGTAGATCGCCGCGAGGGCTTTCATGGTCATCTTTCTTTTCAGTGTTCTTTCTATGGTTTGGAATATTCCGTACCCTTCTAGGATTGCGTTGGGAGTGCTTAAAATGATGACCAGAGCCAGAGTGTCCAAGAAAACCTGACCGTAAACTAGTGTGCTTGCCCTGAGGATGCTGATTAAAATGACCATTACAGTGAAAATAAAAGCAAATATGCGGGGGTTATTCAGAATCACATATTCTATCTCCCTTTTAGGCATGAAGTTCAAGACAAGTCCAACATAGAAAGTCATCCCCAGCAGAATGAGAGAAACCACCAAAACATTGTGAACAAAAACGAACAAAACAGCCAAGGGCGGATTCCCAAAAACGTCTCCTAAACTATAGAAAAAAGAACTGTTCTCTACATATGCAAAAACCAGCAACAAAACGAAAACTAAACCGAGAACGATTGTTCTTTTTTTCTGATTCACTTTTTTGTCTCCTTAACGCTTGAAATGGAACTAAAAGATTGAGAAAATAGGCAACCACCTAAAAAGCGTTGTTGAAAATCCTAGGAGCATATTCAAAGCAACCAGAATAACTGCTGCAACGATCACCGACGTTAATCCCACGGCGATGGCACCCAAAAATCCCGTTTCATAGTAATGTCTAACCAAAAGCAACCAAGCCACTAGAGAGAGAACCATCGCGACCTCTAGGCTGAAAACCGAAAGGCAGACAATCAAAACAAGGGTTCCGAGAACAGAAATTGCAAACGCATCCTTGAAGCGGGCTCTACTTCTTCCAACAACAACATTGCCTGCCAGATAAAAGACGACAGACAGGACAGCAAAGATTATGACAAAAGAGAGTAGGAAAAAAAGAAGCTCGGTCAATCCAGATATATCAAGCAACGTATCCAGCGTGAGGGCGGCAATACAAGCAGCCAACATCATGACGTCACCAAGATATTCTACGAATACCTCAGGCTTGCAAATAAAGGATTTGTCAACCTCTATTTTACTTCTATCAATTAAATCTCTGCCTAAAAATGACGTTGTACGACGTTAATCCAGAACCCAAACTTAACATAAAAAACATCCTTTCAATTCTCGGAGTAGGGTAACTCTTTAAAGGAAGATGCTTCCAGAAAGAGTTCCAGTTAAGAGGATATTGATTTTATGAAATTACAAAACCCTGCTATCATAGGAGTTGGCAGAACAAAGTTTGGAGAACATTACGAGAGAGACCCAGAATCTCTAATAGAGGAGGCTGGACTTCAGGCACTGGATTCCGCAGGCATAACACGAAAAGACTTGGACGCCTGCTACCTTTCAGACTATTTCCTTCAGGTCACAAACAAAATCGGATTAGAAGAAGGATTCTTCTCCGAGCTTCTGGAGCTTCATGTTCCCATGGAAAAAACAAGGTCCTTCAGCTCCGCCTTTTTAAATGCATGCCACGGAGTTCAATCAGGAAAATATGACACCGTCCTAGTTGGCGGGATGGAGAAAATGACTGACCGCTGGGACAAAATCAGAGACGACCTCATGCTCCTAGAAGACCCATGGAGCTACTACGCAGGATGCACCCCCGAAGCAAACCACGAACTTCTCCTCAAAGGATACATCAAAAAATACGGAATCTCAGGAGAGCAACTCGAAAAACTCTACTTGGCTCTGGCAAAGATATCCGTCAAAAACCACCAAAACGCCACCAAAAACCCACTCGCCCAATACAACCGCGCCATAACAGTGGAAAATGTCCTGAAGGCACGGAACAAATCATGCAAGCCCTTGGGGCTCTTTGACTTTGCCCCCATCTCTGACGGAGCATCAGCCTTGATTCTGGCAAGTCCAGAGGCAGCCGACCGCTGTTCAGATACTCCTGTGTACGTTCTAGGTTCCTCCTCAGCCACCGATTACATCACCTTTCCCGCACGAGAGGACAGAACAGGATTCGTCGCCAGCGCTTCAGCTATGAATGCCGCTCTCCAGCAGGCTAAAGTTGACGTAAGCGACATCCAGATAGCCGAGTTCTATGACCAATCCACACTTCTGGAGATGATATCTCTAGAAGACTTGGGCTTCTCTAAGAGAGGAAAAGCTTGGCTTGACATATACAAAAGTTGCGAAGAGTCTTGTGGCTTCTACGAAATCGATGGAAGAAGGCTCTTCGTAAACTTGAATGGAGGTCTCAAGGCTGACGGGAATCCCTTGGGAGCCACCGGAGGGGCACAAATCTTTGAGGTTTTTAAGCAGTTAAGGGGAGAAGCTGACAGTCGGCAGGTGGAAGTGAACGGAGAGCCGCCTAGACTGGGTTGTGTCTCAGAGTTGGAGGGTTTCGGCACAAAAGCGTACATACACATTTTGGGGAGGAACCAACGATGAGCAGCGAACCTATCGAAAGGAGAGTCTCCTACATAGGGGACAGACTGAAAGCTAGCCAGTGTACTCTCTGCGGAAAAGAGTACTTCCGAGGCAAGAATTACTGCGGCAACTGTGGAAGAAAGAGCTTCGGAAAGATGAAGGATATGGATTTCTTCTATGATCAGGGCAAACTGGAAGTCTCCACTCTCGTTAGCCAACCCACTAACAGATTCGTCAAGATGGGTTCATACATTTACGGGATTGTCGCATTCCACGACGGAAAAACTAGAGTCCCGGGAAGACTAACCGACATCCTGATTGTAGACGACGAAGTTGATCTCTCCTGTTTTGATGGAAAAAACGTTGTCCCACGGTTCAGAAGAAGATACGCCGTAGGAGAAAGCGACATCATTCCAACCATCTCCCTCGCCTTCACAGTTGCGGACGGCTACTATCCACACCAAAAATACGAAATAAAGAAACCCAAGAAAGAGTATGAGACCCCCGGAATAGTCGGATATGGCGTCTACACCTCAAAATTCCGAATCAAAGAGGGAAACATGGAAAGGTCTGTACCCTTCATCGACGAAGACGCCGTCACCGCAGCGGTAGAAGCAGGAAAAATGGCTTTGATTCATTCCGGAGTAGACAAATCCCTCATCGGCAAGGTTTACGTCGGCTCAGAATCAAACCCCTACGCTGTTAACCCCATCGCCTCCAAACTAGCCCAAGTCCTGAAGCTGGGCAAAGAGGAAAAAGCTGATGGTGTACAAGGAGTGGACGCCATTGACACCGAATTTGCATGCAAAGCAGCCACAAGCATGTTCAAGGACGCGTCGTCTCTGGTGTATTATCCAAAAACTAACACAGCCTACGCCATGGCTATAGGAGCAGACAACGCTCAAGCTGCACCCAGAAACGAACTGGGAGGAGAGCTGGATCATTTCGTGGGTTTCGGCGGCTCCGCCTTCATCTTCGGCATGCAAGACGTTATAGCCGAAATTGAAGGATGGTACTCCTGCACCTCAGATACGCCGGACTTCTGGAGAAGAGACCTACAGCCTTACCCCAGACATGGAGGGCGATTCACCGGTGAACCCGCTTACTTCAAACATGTCCTAAAAGCTTGTACCACACTCATGGAGCAACTGAACCTCCAAGTGGAAGATGTAGATTACTTTGTCCCTCACCAGCCAAACATCGGTTTCCCCGTTAAAGTAGCAAAGCAACTGGGATTCAAGGAGGAGCAATATGAGCCTGGCCTAAAAGTTGCCAAGTTCGGCAACGTATATTCTGGCTCTTCCCCTATCGGTTTGGCGGCTGTTCTGGATGTTGCTAAACCGGATGAGCGGGTGGTGCTTGTCAGTTACGGTTCCGGGGCTGGAAGTGATGCTTACTCTTTTGTGACAACCAGTCAGATAGTGGAGAAGAGGCAGCGGCAGAAGTTTACGGTTCGCCATCAGGTTGAAAACGAGAACTTGGAGTATGTTGATTACACTACTTACAGAAGGCTTAAGCAGGGACTTTGAAGTCAAGGTTCCCCCTTTGCTGAGAGCTTGTTGTGAAGACTTTTTTTATCTGTATTTTTTCATCTGCCACGCGATGATGCACATTAAACATCAATATGTAACTCATTTATGCTATCGAAAAGACATGCAGACCCAAAAACAATCCTAAAGAAACCTCTGAATTTCAGATACGCATTCTGCTTTCATAACACTTTCAAAGCAAAACTCCCGAAAAAACTCTCAAAAGCAATCTTTTCTCCATAACCACATTAGGACAAAAAGCGAGGTACACATAAATGATCACAAAAAGAGGAATAATTGTATGGATATCTGCCTTCGCAACATTCCTCGCAATCCTCTGCTCTTTTGCTATGGCAGTCCTGCTGATAAACGAGGGGGCGGCTGCCGTTGTAAGACCCTACATCCTAGGCGGCATATTCGGCGGTCTCAGCGCAGAGTCCTACCTGTGGATATCCGTAACTGCGACCTGCATCTTTCTAGGCATCACCTCCCTAATCGTATACAGTAAACAGCCGCCTGACCCTGAAATCGTTAAGATGCTCCTGAAAGTGGGGGGAAACTTGGCTGCCCTCAGGAAAGCCCAAGAAGCCTCAATAACTGAGACGGCTGACCAGCTAGAATACAACAGAAAGGTTGAACAGAAATTTTTCAGTGACATCAAAGCAGACCTCGAAGAAGCCAACAAAGAAATGTTAGCCATTCTAGCCAACCAAAGCAAAGCCATCAAAAAGATTCGCCTAGCCCTGATCTCCGCAATAGAGAAAAAGGTGGGTGAGACCGGAGAAGAGACGTCTGCCGATCTGAAAAACGAGAAACATTGATGATTGGAGTCAAGCGTTTAAACGAGGAAAGCGCTGCAGCTTTGAAGTAGCTGGCGGATCAGGATTTTGATTCGGCTTAGCAGAAAAGTGGGCGGAATCGCCAAAATCTGTTTTGGTCAGGGCAAAATTTCTGAGGATAAATGTCCAACGATCGAAGAGGTACCCTCTTGGATAAGAATGGCAAGATGATTGCTGTTTAGTTTGCCTAGAGGAATAGTTAAATACGTGCGCTAAGACTATATGGTCGTCGTTCTAAGATGATACGAAGACTTGTGCTAGATGTCTTGAAGCCTCATAAACCTAATGTTGTTGAACTTTCTGAAGCTCTCAGCCACTTACAGGGAGTGGAAGGTGTAAACATAATCATAAACGAGATAGATCAGCAAGTCGAAAACGCAAAGGTCATAGTCGCTGGAGTTTCGATAAGCTTTGAGGATGTCAAGAAGAAGCTAGAGGAATTGGGGGCTACTGTACACTCAATTGACGAGGTTGCGGCTGGAAAAAGGATTGTTGAAGAGGTAATGACGCCTCAAGACAGCTCTGCTAGGATGTAAGATGGTTAAGGCTTCATGAAGTTTCTTGATCAGATAAAAAGTTACATAAAAATCAGCGGAGTCGCGCCGATAAGCCGAAGATATTTCGTGATGAATGCTTTTGATGGAGCCACCACGGTTCTAGGTTTAGTGGTGGGCGCATACGTAGTCGGAATCTCCAGTGAACTTTGGGTTACATGGTCAGGTTTTGGTGCAACGTTAGCTATGGGTTTGTCAGGCTTTACTGGTTCGTATATGGCTGAGGAGGCTGAGGGGGCAAAAAAGCTTAACAGTTTAGAAAAGTCGATGCTCACAGGGCTAAAGGATAGTGTAGTAGGCAAAGCCAGCCGTTTTGCCTCTCTGTGGGCTGCAATCATAGGCGGCGGCGCTCCAGCTCTTACTGGTGGAGTCTGTTTGATACCTTTCTTTCTTTCAACCAAGGGGCTGTTTTCGATCAGCTTAGCTGTTCAAATCTCCGTAGCCTTGGCTTTGTCAATAATGTTCTTGCTGGGTGCGATTCTGGGGAGAATATCCAACCGAAACATGCTTTTTCATGGAGCAAAAATGTTGCTTGTAGGCTTGATTCTCACAGTTGTTTTCTTAGCGCTAAAGCTAACCTAACGTGAACCAACTTCCTTGGGCATCAACAGTTGAGTGATTAAAGGTTGATGTTAACAGTTATTAGGCGGTTAGGGGACTCTTTAGCTAATCAGAAACGCAGACTGATAGGCAATATACTGTTGTGGAGAATGCTGTAAAGTTGGTTGGTTGGGAAGTACTTGAGGTTCTGTATTCTCCGATTAAAGCTTTCCGAAAAATTGTTGAAAAACCTGACCTCAAGGGAGTCATCTTGGTTTTAGTGCTGGTAATAGCTTCAACTGTGGTTTTCCAGTTTGTCTATAATTCGAAGCAATTGTACGAGAATCGGCTGCCAGAAGATGATGGCTGGACTGAGGCACTGGCAAATTCGCACAGCTGGGTCTCTAACGGGTTACCTTCACTAGACAATACCGATTATAAAATGGGAAACTCGGATGGTAACCACAGCGTTGCCTCTTCTGTCCTAAACAAAACAGGCATCTGGCTGAAGATCACCGATTTTGGTTCCGTCAACTGTTCAGGGGAGAAAGGTTACAACGAACTGTTCTTCTGGATCAAGTGGGTCAACGAGACTGAAACGGTTCCAAATTCAAGAACCCTTAGGTTGTTCTCTGGAGCCGAGGACAGCTACTTTGAATCGACAATAACCGAGTTTCCGAGTTCAAGCGGAGAGTGGACAAACGCAACCCTCAAAGTTGGGTCAGACCAAGCGTGGTCTTCGAACGGTTCTCCGGATTGGCAGAAGATAACAGGAATAGAATTCAGATTGGTTTGGCTGGATACAGCGAACCTGACAATGAAGGTTGATGGTCTGTTTTTCAGAAATTTTGTTTCGCCGATAGAAAAATTAGGGTTCAGCGCAGCAATGCTCTCCCTTTTTGTTTCGGGTGCGTTTTCGATTGCCATGAATTGGATATTGTGGGCGGGCATTGTGTTTATAGTCGCGAAACTTTTTGGGGAAGAGTTGGGTCGATGGAGCGTGTTCTTCGTCATCGTTGGATATGCATTCATAGTTACCGCTGTTTGTACTCTGGTAACTGCGTTGGCATTCTCTTCTATCCCTGTTGTGAGTCTGCCTCTAGACTATGACCTGCAAATGGCTGTTTTCAACGAGGCGTGGTTACCTAACCTAGCCTACCAAGTGGGGACGTTGATTCTGTGGGCAGGAGAAGTTTGGATAGCTGCTCTCAGCGCCGTGGTAATACGGCTCATGAAAAACACCACTTGGGAAAAGGCTGCAGCAATCGCTGTGATGGCCTTCGCTGTAAGATTCCTTTTACGGTTGTTTATCGGTTAATCGGGAGAAGGGTGTTCAGCCTGTTTTTCGCATATGCTGAACATTGAAGAACTGGGCGGTTTTGGCGCCGGTGATGAATTTTAGAAAGTTTCGGATGTTAGGCGGTAAAGCTTATATTAGACTTTAAGGTTCCTTTGATTTCGCCAACAAAACGGAGCAGGCTTAAAGTCTTTGATTGACGGGCTGATTCATTTTGGCGGCGTTTGACAAGACAAGAGGACGAAAGATTTGAAAATTAATGAATTGAGAGACGGAATGCGACGAATCGACCTTGAAGCAAAGGTTATCCAGAAATCGGAAGCTCGCGAGGTAAGTTCCAGATACACCAACGAGACCTACAGGGTTGCCGACGCCACGCTAGAGGATGAAACGGGCACCATAACTTTGACCCTGTGGAACGACCAGATTGACCAAGTCAACGAGGGTGACAGGGTGAAAATCGAGAATGGATACATCAAATCCTTTAGGGGAGAGCTTCAGCTTAACTCAGGAAAATACGGCTCACTGACAGTTCTGTAGACTGAAGGAAGGGAATTAGATGCCATACGAACGAAGAGGATCTGACCGAGATTTTCCTAAGCCAGTTGAGGTCGGAAAAGAGTATGACGTAGAAATTGAGGAGACAAGCCGCCGCGGGGAAGGAATAACCAGAATCGAGGGGCTGGTGGTTTTTGTTCCTAACACTAAGCCGGGAGACAAGCTGCGAATAAAGGTAACCAACGTCGGCAGACGATTCGCAGAAGCAGAAGTAATCGGAGAAGCAGAAGCAGCAGAGGAAGTAGAAGAAGAGGAAGAAAGCGAAACAGAATAACACCGCATACTGTTTCCAACAAGCTTTTCTCAGCCTATAAATCAATGTAAAATAGGGTTCATCTCTGCTGAGTAACAGAGATAGCAAACGTGAACTTTTGGTCAGTTAGCTTTCCAGAGAATCGTGTGCTGACAGTTAAGGTTAATATTAAAGAGGAAATTATACCAGAGAACACAGTAGGTTAGAGAACCCGCTTAGCCCGGTGGTGTAGTGGACAATCATGGCGGGCTTTGGACCCGCCGACGGGAGTTCGAATCTCCCCCGGGCTACCAACGCATATTCGAGAGAATACTTTCTCCACTTTTTCCCTTCTCGGCTGCGGTAAAAAAGCCGAGAAAAGTGAGGTGAAGAACATGTCCACTCCTTGTGTCTGGTTAGTTACAGTAGACGGAACGGTCTCAGAAAAACATCCTAACGATATCAAGGGCGCAGTCAATTGATTGTGTACACCTCGATTTAAATACAACATCAACATGATGTTATGTTTTTCTAATTAAAAAGACCATTCTGTGAAGATTAAGAGAATGTGTATTCGCTAAAATATTAAAAGAAAAATAAAGTATGATTAATTTTATATATAAAAACATTAAATTCGTTGTAGGTCAATATGTTGCAGTCTTCTGTAATAGAAAAAATCAAAGATTCAGCTTGGCGTCTTATTTTATTTGTTCCCACTATACTCATATTTTTTGTTCTCCTCTGCGCATCGCTAGTAACTGTAGGGTTTATAGATCCAATTCCGATCAATCAAGAAGAGACTGTAATTAGTGGATTTCTTACTGCAGCAAGCATTCTTTTTGGATTTACTTCATCATACCTAATCCATTTTTTTGACAGAATAAGAGATATACAGCAAAGAGCTTCAGATGTTGCAAAAGAATTATGTGATCTTTACAGGCAGATTGAAAATGATGACAAGCTTTCAGCAAAAAACCTTGCTTATAAAACACAAATAGTGTTATGCAAAAAATGGGGAAAAGACAGTGGTTATAACGCCAATGATAATGCACTTGCCACAATAAAAAACGCCTACAATTTTCTAATGGTGCCTTTCAGAACGTGGATTGGAAATGAGACTCAAATAATCTATATTATGCAGGGATCGGCATTATTATCCTTAGGTACATCAATAATATTTGGACTCTTGTTTTATGCCTCTGTCCTAACTGAAACAACATTATTCTCGACTGTTTGGTTTTTTATTATCTCAATTCCAATCATCAGTTTAGGGCTGTTACTATCCCAACAACTTTTAACCAAACTTGAGGAAACAGTCTTTAATGTAAGGCAACAGATTCATGGCGGTCTAGCAGATTTGTTGCCATACGACTACAAAAAGCCATAATGCACACAATGTGAAAGTCAAATTCATCATTTTACAAAGAGGAAAGTATTCATCAAAATGAAGAGCATGCGAAACCGTTGAAGTATGTCATTGTTGGAATGTGATTTGAGAGCCATTAATTTGTTCGTTAACGTCTCAGACGATTAGTTTATGTTAATGGTTTTTATTGCGGCTCTGCGGTATAGTTTTGGCGGGTGTATGTTATGGTTTTCTTGCCGGGTAAGGTTCCGAACAAGGTTCTGGAAGATATAGTCTTCAGGAACTTGGGAGCCAAAAGAGACGATGTGATTCTCAGTCCTTCAGTAGGCGAGGATGCAGCCATAATCCAAGCCGGAAACCAGTTGCTGGCAGTGTCTTCAGACCCAATAACAGGAGCCGAAGAGTGGCTGGGATGGCTAGCCGTCCACGTAAGCGCAAACGACGTGGCGACCCGTGGTGTTCAGCCGCGATGGTTCAACTCCATCATACTGTTGCCCAAAAACTCGACAGCCGAGCTCGTGGAGAAGATTTGCACGCAGATGGACAAAGCCGCAAGCCAACTGAACGTCGCCATCGTGGGGGGGCACTGCGAAGTCACGCCGGGCATAGAGCACCCCATAGTGTCCGGATGCGCCATAGGCGTCGCCGAGAAAGGAAAGTACGTGACCTGCAGAGAAGCAAGGATAGGCGACCAAATCATACTGACAAAGGGAACAGGAATAGAGGGAACAGCCATACTGGCTTCAGACCGACGAACAGAGCTCCTAAAAGTCTTCGACGAAAACTTCCTGAACCAAGCAGAGAACTTCTTCGAAAAAATCAGCGTAGTAAAAGACGCCCTCACAGCCTTCAGAACCGGAGGAGTGTCAGCCATGCACGACCCAACAGAGGGGGGAGTGGCAGGGGGACTGCATGAGCTGGCTGACGCCGCAAACGTCGGCTTCACAGTCCACGAGAAAGACATATTGGTTCCCGAAGAGACACGCAAAATATGCGCACACTTCGGCGTTGACCCTCTTCAGCTCATAAGCTCCGGCTCGCTTCTCATCGTGGCTGAACAAAACAAGACAGAAGAGATAATCCGCAGTTTATCCAAGAATGGCGTCAAATCTTCGATAATAGGTGAAGTAACTGAGCCATCCATGGGAAGAAACCTAGTGAAAAGAGCAGGAGAAAAAACTGAGCTTGTCAGACCCGTCAGCGACCACCTGTGGAGGGCGCTGGCGAAGCCAGCCAAAACCTAGCTATCTACATTAGAATATACTCAGAGCAGGTCTTTGCGTAGGTGTTCTGCCAAGTCTTTCAGGTCTATCCACTGGACAGCCACGAATCCGACGGCGATTCTGAGCCACACCCACAGAAGCCGTATAAGCACCGTCGCCGCAGCGGCAACAACAGACTCTACGGTGAGCAGCGTGAAAAGCCAAGTCATAGCCGTATCCACGACGCCCACCTCTCCCGGTATCCCCAGAGGAATAGACTGGATACTCATGCTAACCGAGTGGACAACCACTATTACGGCAAAGTCAACGTGCTGACCCAACGAAACGAAGACAAGATAAGACAGGAGAACACTGAAGAACCAGCCAATCACCGAAAAAACTATCGGCAGAACCAAACTTCGCGGCTTTCTGAGCAAAACATCTATAGAGCCATGAAAAGCAGACAACGCCTTCACTGCCGTTGCTCTTAGACGGCCAATATCCAAACGTCCCCTAGTGACAAAAGACACAAAACGCAGCACAGCATCAATCAATCTCTGCGCCAGCCTCTCCTTTAGGCTGAAAAGAAAAATGAAAAACAGCGAAACCGCTGTGCCAACAATTATGAACAAAACCAGACCTGCAACAATAACGGGAACCTCGATATTCAGGACGTAAAGCCAAACGAAACTGACAATCAAACTGACCAAAGCCGTCATCATAAGCAGAATCCTGTGGCTCACAACCGACGCCAAAACTTTCCCCCCGTTTTCGCTTGACTCCTTGGTCATCAGGTAAGCCTTGGTTGCATCTCCGCTGATGGACTCCGCCGGCACCAGAAGGTCAACAAAGAAGCCTATCCACGTGAACAAGAAATTTTTCCTGAACGAGACTTTCACAGAGAGGGGGCTGAGAAGATACTGCCAAGTCAAAGAGTTTACAGCCATGTTAAAGAAGAGAACAGCAACTGCAAAACCATAATAGAGTAGGTCCACATACCGGATTATGGCAAGAATTTCAGGTATGCCGACAAAGAAATGGAGATAGGCTACAAAAATCAAAACACCCAGCAGCAGAAAAGGAACCGTTTTCCTCAGTTTCAACCCGCTTTCAGTAACCATCAGCTTCCGCGCCCATCATGAATACGTGCAAGTAGCCGCTTCTGCATATTATCTTTTGCTCGGTTCCAGCCAATCAAAAGAAAACAAATTGCACTCGATGCCCAGCCGATAGAAAAGACAAAATTCAGTGACTATGTGCTATATTCTTAGAATTCTGGTTTCGTTTTCTCCATTTTCCTGTCTAAGCACGCTTTGATGAAGCCGTAATATTCCGGCTCTGGCTTGGTGGGTCTGCTCGTGAATTCGCCGTGGAACTGGGATGCAAAAAAGAAGAATCTGTCTGGAAGCTCCAGAATCTCCTTTCGTCTTCCGTCGGGACTGTTACCCGAGAAAACCATCCCATGCTTCTCCAAGGTGCCCCAGTAGTCTGGGTTGACTTCCCATCGGTGACGGTGACGCCCAAAAAGTTTTTCAGCACCATAAAGCGTGTACGCTAACGTGTCCTTCTTCACCACCACCTCATGGGCGCCTAAACGCATAGTCCCACCCTTATTGTCCACTTTCCTCTGCTCAGGCATCAAATCGATGACCGGATGAGGCGTGTCCGGGTTTATTTCGGTGCTGTTGGCTCCCTCTAATCCGCAAACGTTGCGGGCAAACTCGACAACCGCCAACTGAAAGCCGTAGCAGATTCCCAGAAATGGAACGTTGTTTTCGCGGGCAAAACGGATACTGCTAATTTTTCCCTCAGTTCCCCGGGGACCAAAACCGTAAGGAACAAACACGCCGTCATGCCCCTCCAGAATTTTGATTCCGTCTGATTTGTTTTCTAGGGTCTCTGCCTCAATGTAGTTTATCAGAACTTTTGTTTGGCAGGCTGCGCCGGCGTGCCTGAAAGCCTCATTCATGCTCACGTAACTGTCAACCAAGCCCGCGTATTTGCCAATCAGCGCAACCTTAACTTCGTGCTTGGGGTTTTCGAAGGAGTCCACAAGCTTTTTCCATTCGCTCCAGTTGGGAGTTCTTTTTGGGAGACCCAACCGTCTGCAGACGTAATCGCCCATGCCCTGTTCATCCAAGATTATGGGAACCTTGTAGATGGAGGGGACGTTATAGGAGCAGAACACCGCTTCTTCTGGGATGGTACCGAAGAGCGCTGCTTTCCGCAGGGTCTCTTTGTCAATCATCTCTCTGCATCGAGCCACTATGGTGTCCGGCTGGATGCCTATCCGCCGTAACTCGTTGACGCTGTGCTGGAGGGGCTTGGTTTTCATTTCACCCGTGACATCCAGAATCGGAACAAGGGCAAGGTGAACGTAGAGAATGTTGTCGAAGCCCTCTTCTAGGCGCATCTGGCGAATCGCCTCTAGGAAGGGCAGCCCCTCTATGTCTCCAACTGTTCCCCCCAGCTCTGTCAACACAATGGCGCCCTTTGACTGCTCGGTAACCATGCGGATACGCCGTTTAATCTCGTCGGTGACGTGGGGAACAATCTGGACGCATCTGCCCAGAAAATCGCCTCGCCTTTCCCTATCGATGACCGCCCGATAGATTTGCCCGGTTGTTATGTTGTTTTCTTTTGGCAGGTTAATGTCAAGAAATCTTTCGTATCCGCCAAGGTCCAGGTCTGTTTCGCCGCCGTCCTCTGTGACGAATACTTCGCCGTGGATGTAGGGGTTCATGGTTCCGGCGTCAACGTTCACGTAGGGGTCAACCTTTATGACTGTAACCTCAAAGCCTCGGGCCTGAAGCATCTTACCTATTGATGAGGTGACGACTCCTTTACCTAAAGAGGAAAGCACACCGCCCGTTACAAAAACATACTTGACCATCTAGTAAGCCCTCACAATAACAAGTCCCTAAACCGTGTTTGCCGTTAAAAATCCTTTCTACACGGTAACGTGTCTGAGCAATCGATTATGATGTTAGTCTCTGAAGTTTGCCAATTCTTTGCTCCGCTTTAATGTAGCAAAAGCCAGTTCGCCAGCCTCTTTCATGGTGTTGCCCACAGAAACAAAGCCATGATTTTTTAGCACCACCAAATTTTTGTTATCCAGAGCCTTCAGCGCTTCTTTCGCCAGCGCGGTTGTGCCGGGTTCATGCTCCCTTTCTGTGACCGGAAACTCCAGTTTCTCAGCGTTCAATACGATTGCCTTATTGTGTCCATGAAAAACTGCATTCACTTCTCTGCGTGTCTTGTAGATTAGATAGTGCATTACCGCTTCTGAGGAGGGCTGCCTTCTTCCCTCAATATAGACGGTGTTGCTCTGTTCGTCGTAACTTTTCACGTAAACAAAGCAGTCGTTGCTCAGGTTTTGTTTGTTTTTCAGCCCAGACGCCGTTATCACGAATCCTTCTTTTGACCTGAAGCTCAGGTTGCCTGTATAGTTTCCCTCAAACTCGGGAGTTAAACCGCCTTTCTGGAATCTTTCGCACCACTCTTTCAGCTCATCGATTCTGGGGTCTATGGGAATCTCGTCAGAAACAAAGGTGATGTTGAATCTTATTTTTCCTTCTTTCATTTAATCACGTAGTCTCAACTTATTGGATTGAGCCTCTTGTCTGGTATGTTTCTTAGACTCTGTTCGGCTCAATTATTACCTTCAACGATTTTCCCGCTTCTGCCACCAGCCTGAAGCCCTCGGTAATCTCTCGGATGTCTAGTCTGTGGG